>Ga0208544_10000136_pt1 | contig 59727 bp, 54 predicted proteins | sample DEB08_DNA_9_FD_184526 | JGI IMG/M metagenome (GOLD analysis project Ga0208544, IMG submission 184526) | Aqueous microbial communities from the Delaware River and Bay under freshwater to marine salinity gradient to study organic matter... | ecosystem: Environmental > Aquatic > Marine > Coastal ... | reverse complement strand
GGCCAAATGGTAGACCATTTTTGCCCCTTCACATCGAACCTAGTGTTTGTTAAGTTATTGAAATCATTGGAAGTCGGGTATCAATTGGTGCTTGTGATAGGAAATGAACCCATCTTCTGGGCACCAACAGTTCTAACAAGAACCCAAAACACCAAATATCAAATCGCGATTACCGGCAAAGCCATAGAAACACTGCAATTTCTAGTTTCGGGTATTGTGCTGAAAAAGCGGGTTCGAGGACGGTGTTGGTCATAGAAGTTGATCAAAACACCTAATTAGAGATGTTCACAAAAGTTCGTGAGCGCCAGACTTACATTCTTAGTTATTGTCATCATAACATATCATGCTCTTCCAGCACCCGGCGCGCGACACGAAAACACTCAAGTCCTTGCGGCACACCGCAATAGATCGCAACAACATGAATGATGGCGCGGATTTCCTCTTTGGAGACACCATTTGTGATGGCGCCGCGGCAATGGATTTCCCATTCAGTCATTTTTCCCAAAGCGCCGATCATCGAAAGGTTCATCATGGAACGTGTCTTCGCGTCTATTACATCATCCCCCCATCCAAAACCCCAGCACCAGGCTGTCATAGCTTCTTGAAAAGGACGCGAAAAATCATCTGCTGTAGCAAGGTTCTTTTCGACATATTCTGCCCCAAGCGTGGCCTTGCGTTGTGCCAATCCTTTTAGAAAAAGGCTTTCATCAAATATCGCATCGCTCATTTATAACTCCCATATATTTCCATGCTCAATCGTAAGAAGAATTAGCGCATGACAAATGGATTGGCCATCGGCTCGCTGGAAGTATTAATCCAGGTTGTTTTGGTGCGAGTGTAATCAAGAATGGAATCCATCCCAGCTTCGCGGCCATAACCTGACTGATTGAACCCGCCAAAGGGTGCTATGGGTGAAACTGCGCGATAAGTATTAATCCAGCAAATACCGGATCGAATCCGGTCTGAAACCCTGTGAGCCCGCGCAACATTTTCAGTGAAGACGCCGGAACCCAGACCAAACTCGCTGTCATTAGCCAATGCAATTGCTTCCTCTTCGGTGTCGAAAGCCAGAAGCGACATCACTGGACCAAACATCTCAACCTTCAAGGTTTCTGTTTCAGGAGTAAGGCATTCCACCAAGGTGGGATCAAAATAATTCCCGGCAAGCCCTGAACTACGCTCCCCACCAAAATGGATAATCGCTCCTTGTGACCTGGCTTTTTCAAGTGTCTTTTCGATGTTCAGAATTTGAGTGACTGTGCAGAGAGGTCCCACATGGGTTTGGGGATCTAGCGGATCACCAATTCTGATTGATTTGGCGCGTTCTGTAATGCGCTTTACCAGTTCCTCAAGAATTGAACGGTGAACAATGCCTCTGGTTCCTGCAACACAGGATTGCCCTGAAGCTCCAAAGTTCCCTGCAATCAAGCCATTTACCGCCGAGTCCAAATTGGCATCTTCAAAAACGACGATGGGGGATTTCCCGCCCAATTCGAGCGAAGTGACAGCAAAGTTTTCCGCTGAATTTCGAATGACATGGCGCGCAGTTTCCGGGCCGCCTGTAAAAGCAATTCGATCAACATCCTTGTGGCGGGTCAATGGAATAGCGCAGTTTTCGGCATCCCCCGTAACAACAGAAACAACACCCCTCGGAAATCCTGCTTGTTCAATCAGTTTTGCAAATTCGAACATCGGCGCAGGTGCCAATTCAGAAGCTTTAAGAACCACCGTACAGCCAGCTGCCAGCGCCGGTCCAAGTTTGGTTGCCGTTAAAAACATCTGAGCGTTCCAAGGCACAATTGCAACCACAACACCAATTGGCTTGCGCTTGGTGAAAACATGCATATCAGGCTTGTCTATGGGTAAAACAGAACCTTCGATCTTATCGGCAAGTCCAGCGAAATATCGATAATAGTCGCCCACATATTTGGTTTGTGACGCAGTTTCGATTAAAAGTTTGCCGCTGTCTTTGGTCTCGGCAATTCCTATTGTTTCAGCATTTTGTTCAATCAAATCTGCAAGGTTGTACAGTAGCTTGCCCCGATTGGTCTGGCTCATATCCCGCCACTGTGGGTCATCCAAAGCGCGTTTCGCAGCCCTGACAGCTCGCTCAATATCTTGCCCTGAAGCACAATCAAATGTTGCCCATTCTTCCCCTGTTGCTGGATTGATGCTGGACATGGTTTGCCCGGTTGAACCAGAGCACCACGTGCCGTCAATATACGGTTGATAATGGGGTAGGTTTGTCATCTTTTTTTCCAAAGGTTTTTAGCTGAATGCAGGCATCACATCACTGATAAATCGGTCCAGAGAAACACGCTTTCGCTCACTTGTCATGCCGCTATCGATCCAGAATGAATATTCTTCATATCCCAGATCTTCATACCGCTTGATCTGGTCTATTACTTCTTGCGCTGTGCCAATGGTCAAATCTCGCCGCATGTTCTCTGGCGCCATCATAGAATTAGCGGCTAGTTCGTCTTCGCTTAATGTTTGAATATGCCCTTGGGAGATAGGTCGCTTGTTTTGAAACCACGCGCCAAAGTAATTGTAGTATCTGCTCAATTCTTTCGAGGCTTGGAGCGTATCATCTTCGCTATTTGAAACATAAGTGTGATGCAACAACATGATTTTCGGCTTTGGACCACTGTAACCTTCGCATGCTGTATTGAACCGCTCCATCAAAGTGATGATTTCTTCAATGCCCTGCCAAAGCGGCGTGACCTGAACATTAAACCCGTTTTGAACAGCAAATTCATGACTGTTTGGATCGCGCGCGGCAATCCAGATAGGCGGCCCATTTTCCTGAATAGGTTTTGGAGCGCTGGTCGTTGACGGGAATTTGTAAAACTCACCTGCATGCTCACAATCACCTTTCCATAACTCACGCAAAAGAGGCGTACTTTCCCGCATGCGCTGGCCCGCTTCCCAAGCATCCATTCCCGGCATTATACGTTCATATTCATAGGAGTAAGCGCCGCGCGCAATTCCCATTTCCAACCGTCCCCCAGTGACAAGGTCTGTCATGGCTGCTTCACCAGCCAAAGCAATGGGATGCCAGAAAGGGGCGATAATGGTGCCGGTTCCCAGTTTCACATTCTTGGTATGCCTTGCAAGATCCGTGATTGTGATAAATGGATTAGGGGCAATGGTGAATTCCATACCATGGTGTTCGCCTGTCCAAATGGCGCGCATACCGCCTTCGTCCGCCATGGTGCATAGGGACAAGAAATCAGCATACATGTCTTGATGGTTTTGGTCTGGTGTCAGACGCTCCATATGGGCAAAAAGTGAAAAATCCATTGGCTACCCGATCATTACCCTTGTGTTTCGTGATGAACTTCTCCGGCATTGCTGTCACCGATATAAAGTCCGAATTGGTTATTGCTGCGCTCTGTGAGGTATCTTCGTATCATGACCGCCTCCGCTTTATCCCGCCAATTGGCAGCAGGAGCAGCGTCCAAAGGCAAAATATTGCCAAGTGAAACATTGTTTATATCTTGAGAGGTTGCCCGGAAATAAATGAACCGTTTCTTGGATATGCGATCATGATAAACAGAATAGACCCGTCCGATTTCAACCATCAGCCCAATTGAATTGAGGTGGTCCTTTATTCCGATGCGCGCCTGTGCGTCATGCAGTAATTCCACGGATGGTAAAGCGAGTTTGTCATTATCGCTGGTTACGAGAATCCCATTTTGATTCTCCATTATGGCACCAACAATAATTGCCTCATCCGGTCTCGAGGATATTTGCGCCTCGCGCTCTTTGCTCAAGGTGAAATAGCCACCCTTCCAATAACCAAGTCCAAGACCATCTGATTTTGAGAAAGCCTCGACCTTACCAATCAACACAAGATGATCTCCAGCAGTAATGGATTTATGAGTGGAGCAGGAAAAACTGGCAATGGCCTCGGTTAATATCGGAACGCCATTTTTGTCCGCCTGCCAATCTACTTGAGCAAAGCGATCCCCTTTTGAGCCGGCAAAAATGTCAGAGGTATCTTGTTGGTTTTCACTCAGAATATTGGCAGCAAAATGCGTACAGTTTTTGAACACATCAAAGCTGGAAAGATGATTGCCGGGACACACCAAAATGAGCGGCGGATCCATTGATACAGAGGTAAAAGAATTGGCTGTAAATCCGACCAATGTGCCATCGGGCGCTTTTGCCGTAACAATAGTGACGCCTGTCATGAAGCTGCCAAAAGCAGCGCGCAAGGCTTTTTGGTCAAGATCAGGCACTAGCCTCTCCTTTACCTGCAAATGCTTCAATCAAATGATCACTGACCGTTTCTCCATGGGTCATTGGCATCATGTGACGGGCGTTTTTGACAATGATCGTTCGTCCTTTTTCCAACCGTTCTGAAATTGCATGTGACATATCAGGTGTTGAATTGGGTTCGTCAGCTCCGGTTATCAACAATGCAGGGCATTTGATCGTTTTCAGTTCACCATCCTGCAACCCATCTTCAGTTGCGAAGACTGAATAAGCATGGGCATAGCCAACTGGGTCGACTGTAGTCAGCCAGTCGTGACAATCTTGAGAAGCAGACAATAACTCATCTTGCGGATCCGTCCCAAACCACCGCTCAAGTGTCGGTGCCGGATCACTAATTCCGTTTGCCTGAATTTCCTCTGCACGTGCTATGACGGCCTTTTCAGCATCTGATGATCGGCTAAAAACCGTATTCAGCGGGGAAACAGCAGCAACAAGTTGAGGATGTTTGAATGCCAAATCCAGAGCAATCAACGCGCCCATCGAGTGCCCCACAACAATTGCAGGCGCTTCCAGTTTGCTTAGACCCTGCGAAATGCGATCTGTGTAATCATCAAGGCTAGGCTGTTTTTCAAACGGAGCGCTATCTCCGTGTCCAGGTAGATCGACCAAGATCAAAGAAAAGTGTTTTTCCAGAAAAGGAACCATTCTGCTCCATGCTTGCGAGCGCAAGCCAACGCCATGGATCAGCACCATTATTGGGCCTTGTCCGCCTCGCCACCCAGCCAGATTTTCTGAGAACTTATACGGCTGCAGGGTTTTCAAGATCGTGCCCCAAATCTTTCAAATCCTGATAACGATCGCCAATCCGATGATGCGGACGGCCACCAGTTGCTGCGCCTAAAACGATAACAACCTCATCTGCGCGCGGCGCATCTGGAATAGCAAATTGGATGGTGAGGTAATGCGAACGACGCCCGGCATCATTTTTATCCATCAATGGAACAGAAATTGGCGCATTGGGTCCGCCTCTTGTGTTTGTAAAAGCAAGATAGCTTTTGGCTTTCACGGCCTCGCGATAATAATTCCCGAAACGCAGTGTATGTATCAATGCGGAACCATGTTCAATTTCCCCATCCACGCCAACAACAGCCGCTTTTCCGTAGGCTTCAATCGCATCGCTCGATCCAGCAAGGGCAATCATACGCTGTGTCATCATTTCGCCGAGCTTTGGCCCGTAATCCATGATCTCAGGTTTCAAATTCTCAACGAATTTCCCTGCCCATGGATTGGTGACCACAGCCGCCACCGCGAACATGCGCCAAGGTGTTTCGGTTTGTTTATACCCTTCAACCAATGTCTCTTCATCAAAGGTCACTATTTTTCGAATTTGAAGCGGTCTGGAAACAGTCATGAAAAATTGCTCTCAACTGGGATCTATCGTTTCTCAATGTGAGACAGAGTTCCTTGTTTGACAATCAATCAAATCATGGCCTAGTCATTAGTAAAACTAATATCTAATGCGTAGCTGGAAGGTTTGACTTGGCCCGTTCTATTCCTCCTTTGACCTGGTTTCGTGCTTTCGAAAGCGCCGCACGCACTCTGAGTTTTACTGCGGCAGCCCAAGAACTTGGAATGACACAATCGGCTGTCAGTCAACAAATCAATGCACTCGAGACCCGATTTGGGTGCCAGTTGTTTCTCCGCAAGAACAGAGGATTAGCGCTAACAGATGAAGGTCGGCGCCTGGTACCTTCAGTAAGGCAGGCGATCGCAACGCTGCGCCATGCATCAGAAAGCTTTGATGCTGACACAAATAAGCAATTGTTGACGGTGGCAACCAGCGTCAGTATTGCCCAGTGGTATTTAGTTCCGCGGATGAAATACTTTTTGCAGGCCAATCCCAATATTGGCGTTCGGCTGATGACCAAAGTTTGGCCGGACGAATTTGGTCAGTCTGGCGTCGATGTTGAAATCCGCTTCGACTCTTTGAAATCCGAAAGCAGTAATGCAGTTACATTGGGATCAGGCAAATCAATCATGGTCTGCTCGCCGGGTCTAATTCAGGGAAATATTTGGGATAAGAGCTTATCTGAATTGATCGACGGTTATCCGCTGATACAGGTGGTCGGAACGTCTGACACCTGGCACGCATGGTCTGATAAAAGCGAATATTTAGGCGAACTCAATCCCACAACTTTTGTGGATTCTCATGGAATGGCAGTTGATTTTGCCCGCTCGGGAACTGGCATTGCTTTGACAAGCCAAGTCGTGGCGGCACCAAGCCTTTGTGATGGTTCTCTTATTCAACTAAACGCGCCGCATTTGGAGGCGCGGGATGGGTATCACACGACCATTTTTCCATCCCATAAATCAGAATTGTCCGAGCGTTTTATTGCTTGGCTAAGTGCTGAGGTAGAAAAGGCGGAAACTGATATTCCTCAAACCGCAATGTGAAAGACTTTTTATCTAAACGTAAATTGCAGATCTCAAAGGGGTAAAATTGCATGCCGCCTTGGTCCTCTTCTGGGGCCAATCAATCAATCAAACAAGAATCCAAGAGTCCTGCATTCCGATTTTTTGTTGGTGTCAAGTTCGCATCAGTTATATCTTGTCCTTACCCTTCGCTTGCAATTATTCCTATGTTTCGATTATCTGAATTGTCCAAGCTGTATTTGCAAGCTCTTCTGGAAGACATAAGTTCGCACAGGTAAGTAATTTTCACCAATTAGGTAATAGCAAAATGTCTGATCCGGTTTTCCGTATTGCTTGTTTGGGTGCTGGATATTTTAGCGCGTTTCATTTTGATGGTTGGCGACGAATTGAACAGAGTGCTTTGGTTGCAATCGCTGATCAGGATATATCAAAAGCTCGGATCCAAGACGTATCTGCCCATAGCGATCTGGGAACAATGCTGACACATGCTAAAGCGGATATTCTCGATATCATTACACCGCCGTCAACCCATCTGGCTGCGATCCGTGACGCAGTAAAATTTCAACTCAAGGCGATCATCTGCCAAAAACCGTTCTGCACGTCTCTTGAGGAGGCGAAGCAGGCAATTGCATTGGCTGAACAAGCAGCAATCCCACTTATCATACACGAGAATTTTCGTTTCCAACCTTGGTTCCGTGTGATCGCCAAAGCGTTGGCTGATGGCAAGCTAGGGCGTGTTCATCAAATGACTTTCCGCATGCGCACAGGAGACGGGCAGGGCAGGGACGCTTACCTTGCGCGCCAGCCATATTTTCAAAAAATGGAACGCTTTTTAATCCATGAAACAGGTGTGCACTATATCGACACCTTCCGCTTTTTGTTTGGAAAGGTTCAATCAGTTTATGCCGATTTGCGTAAAATGAACCCTGTCATTGCAGGTGAAGATGCGGGCCATGTTGTCTTCGCCTTTGATGATGGTGTTCGCGCCATTTATGATGCTGATCGCAATCTTGATCATCTAAGTGATAATATGCGTCGCACCTTTGGCGAGGCAATGGTCGAAGGAAGTTTTGGGTCGATTTCTCTTGAAGGGGATGGAACCGTCAAGTTTCGAGCCTTCAATTCTCAAGAATATGAAACCTTATTGGCACCGCAAGACTGGAAAGGTTTTGCGGGCGATTGCGTATATGCGTTGCAAGATCATGTTGTCCAAGGCCTGATGGGTAAGGGTGCATTTGAAAACACAGCCGCAGACTATTTAAGTGTCGTTGAAATTGAGGAAGCCATCTATCGCTCCGCTGCTGAAGGTCGCAAACAAATCCTTCCTGTATAATACCGCATGCAAAATGGACGTTTTAAGTTCAGTCCAGATTGCCAGCAACTGCACCGCGAAGCATCCCTGCATATATGCATCCGGTGTTGCCCATGTGGCGGTTAATGGAAAGCTAGCCATGCGTTCAGCAAAACGCACAGACGTAAACGCTAGTCAGGTGATCAGAGACTTCGCCAAATAACATGACTTCCGGCTGGTTTATTCATCACCCATTTTTAGGGCTTGAATAAACGCCTCTTGAGGTATCTCAACACGACCAAATTGGCGCATCTTTTTCTTACCAGCCTTCTGTTTATCCAACAGCTTGCGCTTACGCGATGCATCGCCGCCATAACATTTGGCTGTCACATCTTTACGCATGGCAGAAATAGTTTCCCGCGCAATCACCTTGCCGCCAATGGCAGCTTGAATTGGTATTTTGAACAAATGGCGTGGGATCAAGTCTTTCAGTTTTTCACACATCACACGACCGCGTTTTTCGGCTTGGCCTCTATGAACCAACATAGACAATGCATCGACTGGCTCATCATTTACGAGGATCGACATCTTTACCAATTCACCCTCACGATGCCCAACAATTTGGTAGTCGAAAGATGCATAGCCTTTGGAGATAGATTTCAATCTATCGTAAAAATCGAACACCACCTCATTGAGGGGCAATTCGTAAACCAGCATCGCACGTGCACCTACATAAGACAGCTCGGTTTGAATGCCGCGCCTATCCTGACAAAGTTTCAAAATGCCGCCCAGATATTCATCTGGTGTAAGGATAGTTGCTTTGATCCAAGGCTCGTTCACTTCTGCAATGGTAGAGGGATCCGGCATATCCGCTGGATTGTGTAACTCGGTCATCTCACCATTGTTCATCAGCAACTCGTAAACGACCGATGGTGCTGTAGCGATAAGATCAAGATCAAATTCACGCTCTAAACGCTCTTGAATTATTTCTAGATGTAACAGACCTAGGAAACCACACCTGAATCCGAAGCCCAATGCGGCCGAGGTTTCCATCTCAAACGAGAAGCTGGCATCGTTGAGGCGCAGCTTGCCCATGGCGGAGCGAAGATCTTCAAAATCTGCCGCATCAACAGGAAACAAACCACAGAACACAACCGGCTGCGCAGGTTTAAAGCCAGGCAAGGCTTTTTCTGTCTGGCGTTTATCTTCAGTAATGGTGTCACCCACACGCGTATCAGCCACTTCTTTAATAGACGCAGTGATAAACCCGATTTCTCCGGGGCGCAGCTCAGCAACTTGAAGCATTTTAGGCGTAATAACTCCAACACGCTCAACCGGATATTTCACATCGGCGCGCATCATCCGGATGGTCATACCTTTTTTCAAAACGCCATCAATGACCCGGACCAAAACAATCACACCAAGATAAGCATCATACCAGCTATCAACGAGTAGGGCTTTTAGCGGTGCTTCAGGATCACCCTCTTTTGGTGGTGGCAATTGTTTGACGATCGCTTCAAGGACAGCGGGAATACCATGGCCAGTTTTTGCAGAAATCTCTACAGCATCGACAGTGTCTAAACCGATTACTTCTTCGATTTGTTTTTTGATGCGCTCAGGTTCAGCCGCTGGCAGATCAATCTTGTTTAGAACCGTTACGATCTCATGATCATTGTCGAGAGCCTGATAAACATTGGCAAGTGTCTGCGCTTCAACCCCTTGGGAAGCATCCACAACAAGCAAAGAACCCTCACAAGCAGAAAGCGAACGTGAAACCTCATAGGCAAAGTCAACATGGCCAGGCGTATCGATAAGGTTCAGAACATAATGCTCGCCATTATCCGCCGTATATTCCAGACGAACCGTGTTGGCTTTTATGGTAATGCCACGTTCTTTTTCGATATCCATCGAATCAAGAACCTGATTGCTCATTTCACGATCCGTCAAACTGCCTGTTGCTTGTATCAGTCGGTCAGCAAGTGTCGATTTCCCATGGTCGATATGTGCGACGATGGAAAAATTACGGATGTGGTCAAGGCCGGGATAGATCCCGTTCATTTTATTTTCTGTGCTCATGGCTGTGCATATAGAGCGGAAGCGACGAATCTGAAAGAGCTTTTTGAGACTTGCGCATGAGTTTTATTGCCCCATTCATCATCTTTCCCGGTCCAAATTTTAACAAAGCGCACTTTTTTTACGCAACTATCAGATTTGTTTGCGCATACCAGTCTTGAGCCACTTGCGCTATTGCTTGCGTAAGATAGAGTTGAATTATGAGCAATGCAGGAAAATTCTTCGACGAAATGTTTGGCCATTCTTCCTCTCAAGGAGGAGAAAAAGCCGTTGCCCGCGAACCCTATGCACCCCTTGATGTCTGGATGGCCGATGAAGATCTGGATCGCCTTCGGAAAAAATCTCAAGAAGCGGAAGAGTTTTTCAGACGTACCGGCATTACCTTTAATGTCTATGGCGCTGAAGAAGCTGCCGAACGTCTCATCCCTTTCGATGTAATTCCCCGTATCATTTCATCCAAAGAATGGTCCAAGTTGTCCAAAGGCATCGAGCAACGTGTTCGAGCCATCAATGCGTTCCTTCACGACCTTTATCATCGACAGGAAATATTAAAAGCAGGCCGAGTGCCTTTGGAACTGATTGCAAACAACGAGACCTTCCTGTCCAAGATGATAGGCGTTGAACCGCCCGGTGGCGTTTATACGCATATCGTTGGGGTGGACTTGGTTCGTACCGGCGAAGACGAGTTTTTCGTCTTGGAAGACAATGCCAGAACACCTTCTGGCGTTTCCTATATGCTCGAAAACAGAGAAACAATGTTGCACATGTTTCCTGAATTGTTTTCTAAAATGCCAGTTCAAGATGTGGGTGATTACACTAAAAATTTGCATAAATCGCTTGCCGACTGCGCCCCGCCAAAATGTGAAGGTCGACCTGTTGTCGGCGTGTTGACGCCGGGGATGTACAATTCTGCCTATTTTGAACATTCCTTCCTGGCAGATCAAATGGGTGTTGAGCTTGTTGAAGGGCATGATTTACGCGTGATTGACGGCCGCGTTGCCATGCGCACCACTAAGGGGTATGAGCCAGTCGATGTTTTATACCGACGAATTGATGACGAGTTTCTCGATCCAATCAATTTCAATCCTGACTCTATGTTAGGTGTTCCGGGCATTATGGATGTCTACAGGTCTGGCGGCATAACGATTGCCAATGCCCCTGGAACAGGTATTTCCGATGACAAGGCTATTTATTCCTACATGCCTGATATCATCGAGTTTTATACGGGCGAAAAAGCCATATTGCAGAATGTGCCGACTTGGCGTTGTTCTGAGGCCGATTCGCTAAAATATGTTCTTGAGCATCTGGATGAATTGGTGGTCAAAGAAGTGCATGGATCTGGCGGTTACGGCATGTTGGTAGGGCCAGCGGCTTCAAAGAAAGAACTTGCAGACTTCCGAGTTAAACTCGAAGCGCGCCCAAGCAATTATATCGCGCAGCCTACTTTATCCCTTTCAACGGTTCCGATCTTGACCAAGGCAGGTCTAGCGCCGCGCCATGTGGATTTGCGTCCCTATGTGTTGGTTTCCCCTAAAGGTATAAAAATAACGCCCGGCGGCCTTACGCGTGTAGCTTTAAAAGAAGGTTCACTGGTTGTGAATTCTTCGCAAGGAGGCGGAACAAAAGACACATGGGTGCTTGATGACTGAGTATTGCACTATCCCAAATGGAGGTAAAAATGCTTGGTAAGACAGCAGGTGGCCTATACTGGATGTTTCGAAATTTGGAGCGGAGCGAGAATAATGCACGCCTTCTCGAAGCCGGTTTTCGCATTGCATTAACCCGTTCCAAGTCAGCAACAAAAGAGTGGATTTCCGTTCTTCAAGCAGCCGGCGTTTTAAAGGCTTACAACAAGCAATATGATCAAGTAGATGCAGATTGCATTATTGATTTCATTTTGCGAAATCCAGCCAATCCATCAAGCGTGATTTCACTGGTTGAGTCTGCCCGAAATAATGCTCGGTTGGTTCGCGCTGCCTTGACCCGTGAAATTTGGGAATCGGTCAATGAAAGCTGGATGACGTTAAAAAAGCTTCTTGATAAACCGATCAAAGGCAGAGAGCTCCCAGAGGTGTTGGCAGTTATTCGCCAACAAAGTTCCCTAGTTCGCGGCGCCCTGTATGGAACAAAACTTCGTAATGACGCCTATGATTTTTCCCAACTTGGAACCTATCTTGAGCGTGCAGATTCTACAGCGCGTATCCTCGATGTAAAATATTACGTTTTATTGCCGTCAGCGTCCTTGGTTGGAACACCAGTTGACAATGTGCAATGGGAAACCATCTTGCGATCAGTCTCAGCCAACAGGGCCTACCACTGGCTTAACCAGGGTGAGATCAACCCAAAAGGAATTGCGGACTTTTTGATTTTTGACCGCCGCTTTCCGCGATCCTTGAATTTTTGTTATTCAAAAGTTTTGGGGAACCTGGATTTCATATCCGAGCAATACGGATCGGAAGCACCTTGTCTTGATACGGTCAGAAACATTGTCAGCCAGTTTAAAGACAACAATGTAACGACGGTGTTTAACAACGGATTGCATGAGTTTTTGGGCGAATTCATCACTTCCAACAATCTTGTTGGCGCTCAAATTGAAACCGATTTCAGGTTTAATGGATAAAACATGCTGTTAAAAATTTCCCACACAACCCATTATTCCTATGATTCGCCTGTTGAATATGCGCTCCAGCAAGCTAGGCTAAGGCCAAAATCACGCGCTGGACAATCCGTTATTTCTTGGAATATGAAACTCGAGGGCGCAGAAGAGCAGGTTCGTTATGACGACGAATATAACAACCATGTAATTCTGCTCAGTATTTTGCCCGGTCAAAGCGGCTTTTCCGTTCATTGTGATGGCGAGGTTGAGACAGCAGACAATGCCGGGATCGTTGGAACTCATGGCGGATTTGCGCCATTATGGCATTTCAAGCGTAGCACTGATCTGACAAAAGCTGGTCCTTTGGTTAAGGCTCTGGCGAAACAGCTGGGAACTGATTTTGCCAATGATATTGAGCGGTTTCATACGCTCTCCCATGTGATTTCTTCCAAAGTTGCTTATGAAATTGGAACAACTGATACGACCACTGTTGCAGAGGCGGCTTTGGAAAGAAAACATGGGGTTTGTCAGGACCATGCTCATATATTTATTGCCTGCGCGCGCATTCTCGGATTTCCCGCACGCTATGTAAGCGGTTATCTGATGATAGACGATATGGTCGATCAGGATGCTACGCACGCTTGGGCGGAAGTACACCTTCCAGATCTTGGCTGGGTTGGGTTTGATGTATCAAATGGCATTTCACCAGATGAGCGTTATGTGCGTGTTGCAACTGGCTTGGATTACCATGAAGCAGCCCCTGTATCTGGAATCCGGTTGGGAAATAGTGTTGAAACCATGATTGTGTCTATACAAGTTCAGCAGTAATAGGGTGCAACGCATCCTCTAAACTAGTCGAGTTATTCCTTAATGACATATTGCATCGGTCTTCGCCTCAACAAGGGTTTGGTATTCATGTCTGATACCCGAACCAATGCTGGTGTTGATAACATCTCCATGTTCCAAAAAATGTTCACCTGGTCGAAGCCGGGCGAATGTGCGATCACGCTTCTCACTGCGGGAAACCTTGCGACAACCCAGTCTGTTGTCAGTATCCTTGACGAGCGCACGAAGGCATATTCCGATCGCGAGCCTTCTATCATAGAGCAACCCTCCATGTTTCAGGTTGCCCGTTTGGTTGGCGAAACGCTAAAAGAAGTAATTGCGCTCAATGCAGATACTGGTCAAAAAGCCAGTACAGCTTTTAATGCTACCATCATTTTGGGCGGGCAGGTCAAAGGCGGAGAGCCCAGGCTTTTCTTGATTTATCCCGAAGGCAATTTTGTTGAGGCTTCCAAAGATACACCATTTTTCCAAATCGGCGAGACAAAATATGGGCGTCCCATTATTGTTCGCGCCTATGATGCAGATATGAGTTTTGAAGATGCAGTTAAGTTGATGCTGGTTTCATTCGATTCTACCATAAAGGCAAACCTGTCTGTTGGTCTTCCGCTTGACTTGCTGGTTTATGAAAATGAGCAGTTTGAATTCTCTCATCAACATCGCATTGATGCTGATGATTCTTATTTCAACACCATTTCCAGCGGTTGGGGCGATGCATTGAGAAAAGCTTTTCACTCATTGCCGAATTTCAAATTCAAATAACCACGAACCTGTATATATCCAAATACCGAGCACACTTTTTGGCGGATGATTGATTTCTCTGTTGGTATTTGTCACGATATGAAAAGGGCACGGACATTCAATCGCATTCCAATGTCAAATGGTTGCCGGAGAGACAGTATTGCATGAAAAGAAACCTCCGAATTATCACCGGACTGTTGTTGTATGTGTTCGTTGCCTGTCATTTGTTGAATGTATCTTTGGGCATTGTCTCCGCTGAATTGGTCGAGCAAACGCGCCCTGCTTTCATGTATATTTGGTCAAGCAGGCTTGGGGGCATTATTCTTTTGTCAGCCCTCTTGATTCATGCTGTTTTGGGCCTGCAGGTTTTGTATCAGCGAAACACACTGCAAATGTCCGCATCAGATGGCCTACAATTCGCATCTGGCTTTTTGATATTGCCGCTGATGATACCCCATGTCTGGGGTGTCATTGCAATGGTCAATATTCTCGATACGCCGCCAACTTATCCGATTTTGATGCATTTCTTTTGGATCGATAGTCCTCTTGAGGGCTTGCGCCAGGTCTTGCTTTTGATGATCGTCTGGGTCCATGGCAGCATTGGAATTTTTACATGGCTGCAACTAAAAACCTGGTGGCCGCGAATAGCCCTTTTTACCTATCCACTAATTGTTCTGGTACCCGTCTTGGCGCTTCTAGGGTTTGTTGAAGGGGGTAATCTTGCAATTCGAAATTTTGAAAATACTGCATCTTACACGGATCAACAAAATGAAGATGACATCCCCTATGCTGCTGAGAGCGTTGACGGATATGGCGTATCACAAGATGCTGAAAATGAAATTGCTGCTACTGATACTTTTGCAGAAAACTATGCATATGTTCAGCAAGTAAAATGGATCATGATTTTTATCTATGCAGGTATTCTTGCTTTGGTCTTGATTGCGCGCTGGTGGCGCCTGTTCCGACAGGATGGAGTAGTTAGCGTTGTTTACGATAATGGCATGGCCATAAATGCGGTAGTTGGGAATACTTTTTTAGAGCTTTCAAAAACCAACAATATTCCTCACGCAAATTTATGCCGAGGCAGAGGGCGGTGTGGAACATGTCGAATTCGAATACTGAAAACTTCGGCAGAATTACCTGAACCAACCCAATTGGAAGCCGATGCGCTTCTAGTAACCAAAAGCGATAGCGATGTTCGTCTTGCGTGCCAGTGTATTCCCGGTGCAGGCGAAGTTCATATCGAACGGCTGTTTGAACCCGATGTTGCCTTCAGTGAGTTCCGTAAGGGCCAAAAAAGTTCAAACACGGACCCAGCTCCTGATGGGGCTTTGGTTTTAAATGCTGATGGAGAAGCCAGATGATGATCCAGTCAGGCCTTCGCGCTGTATTCTTACTTTTCCGCAGTTCAATAATCATTCTGATCTTGTCGGCCAGCGCAGCATTGTCACAGTCTCCGCCATCCCCTGATGCCGCAGGTACAGTCACTGCACCTCCCTCTCCAAACGATGTTCGCGAGCTTATGCGCTTATTGGGAGATCCATCCATACGCAATTGGCTTGCAGAAAGCGCTTCCAGCCAATCAGAAATTAGGGCCGTGAATGCACCTTCTTTTGCCATGCGTGATCAGCTTGCTGTTGTCACCCAGTCCGTTCACGAACGGTTAGGTGAATTGGCAACTTTTTGGACAGATATCCCAAAGGCAATTGGTATGTTGGCTGGGGTTTGGCAATCTCAACTGTCTCAAACCGAACTATTGAGACTTCTAACCTATTGCCTCATTTTTCTGTTCATCGGCGCTGCGTTGGAATGGCTTTATCATCAATATACCAAATACCGCTCCATGCAGATTGAGTTTCTGCAGCCTTCTTCTTTTCGAGTGAAATACCAAGGTGTATTTGCAAGGCTCGGTATTGAGCTGGGCTCGTTAAGTTTCTTCGTTTTGGGAAGCATAGGAGCGTTTTTACTCTTTGACTGGCCAGAAACAATGCGCGCGTTGGTGCTCGATTTCCTGATTATGATTGTTGCGATACGTTTCATTAAGTTGATTTCTAGAGTTTTATTCGCTCCACGTCTATCAAACTTGCGTCTGGTAAATTTCACTGGAAAACAGGCAGCGTTGAGCAGTTATTGGTTTGTGCTTCTTCTCTCCTTTGGTGTTTTTGCCAACTTTGTTCACCGACTATTTTCACAAACATTGACAGTTATGAGCGATAGTCAGACAGCAGGCACGCTTGTATCTATTGATATTTTTGTTACGATTATATGGGCGCTTTTAGGGTTGTCGGCCATTTGGTCTTTGAAGCGCTATTTCTCAAACTCTGACACCCAGCGCGTTACAATCAAAGGGCGCTTGGCTGATACTTGGCCGACTTATCTTACCGTATTATTGTGTATGGTCTTGGCCCTTTCCATCATGGGCGCATCGCCGCTGACCGGAACCGTTTTGACAATCGGGTTGCTTGTCCCTGCAATTTCACTGGCGGGCAAATGGGTAGAGAGTTTGTTCAATCAGGCCGCTTTATTTGATAGAAATCAGCAACTCCTTGAGTTGGATAGTGAGCAGGCTGACACACCAGATGAAATAGAAACAACTGATAATGTTGAAGCCGTGGAAGCAGAAACGTTCATTCAACCTGTGGAGATATATGGTTCAATCATTCGCAGGGTTGTGAGATTTCTTTTGGTTGCACTGGCAATCCTGTTGTTAATCAACCTTTGGGATATCAATCTTTTTGCACTTTCAGCTTCTCAAAGTCTGGCTGGCAAGGTTTTTGATGTAGCAATTGATACATTATTTGCCTTGTTGTTGGCAGATTTAATCTGGCATTGGGCAAAGTCCGCAATTGACCGACGCCTGGCTGACTACACGCCGCCGCCTGATGGACAGGCACCTGGACCGGAAGCGCGCATGGCAACGCTTTTACCTATGCTTCGGATGATCCTCATGGTGACCCTTTTGATGGTTGTTTTCTTGAGCATTCTGACATCGTTCGGGGTCAATGTTGCGCCGCTCTTGGCCGGTGCTGGTGTCCTTGGTGTAGCCATTGGCTTTGGTGCCCAGGCTCTAGTCCGCGATGTGGTCTCAGGCATATTTTTCTTGATCGATGATGCGTTTCGAATTGGAGAATATATTGAGATAGATAATCTGCGAGGGACAGTTGAATCGATGTCTATCCGCTCACTGCGGGTACGTCACCACAGGGGCATGGTTCACACCATCCCCTTTGGCGAGTTAAAATCACTGACCAATTACAGCCGTGATTGGGTGATCATGAAACTTGAGTTTCGTGTGCCGTTTGAAACCGATCTAAAACTGGTCAAGAAGCTGGTGAAAAAGATCGGAGCCGAATTACTGGAAAATGAGGTTTACGGGAAAAGTATTATTCAGACACTGAAATCTCAGGGCGTAAGGCGAATGGAAGAGTTTAATATGGTTGTCGGGGTCAAATTTATGACCAAGCCCGGTGAGCAATGGCTTATTCGTCGTGACGCTTATCAAAAGGTTCGTGATGCATTTGATGCAAATGGAATCGGTTTTGCAGAGCGTAATGTTAAAGTGCAGGTTATGGCCGACCAACCCATTGGCGAAGAGACAAGAAAAGCTGTGGTTGGGGCGGCCCAAGACGCTGTAGAACAGCAGTTGCCGCCCGTCCCGATAGCCGACGAGCCTTAGGGTTTTTTATCTGGATTGACCTAAACTTGGCCGCTAAACTCACGTTCTGAATTGATCGCAGCGCGAACTGCGAACCATCCGCCATACACCACTCCAGCAGCCGTAAAGATGGCAAGAACTACCGTTAAAGGGATTGGTAAATGGAACAGGGTGATGATGGCCCAATCGGTTGCGAAAGCTACAGCCACCAATTGTGTGAAAATCAACAAACAAACCCAAAATGCGTTCATTTTGGATGTTGTGCTTAGATTTTTTACTTTTGGATTATTTGTGGTGGTGTGATCATGCGCAGTGTGAAGGGTATTCATGGTGATATCCGGGAAAGCAGCTGCCGTATCGGAGCTGAGCAACGCAGATTCGCTCCTCAATTGTGGTAATTTGGTGGCATAAACCACTGGCTAAAATAATTATTACTCAGTCTTTTTGTTGTCTGCGATTTCTTCCTCATGGCTGACTTTGTTTCGTAATATATCACGCTCAGATAATTTGCCGCTCCACTGGAGTTTTTTGTAGTCAAAGCCATGCTCGAGGGTCGGCTTAATCACTTTAAAATAGGGCGAAAGATCAAAATCGCGGGGGGTATAAAGCGAATGATGGCGAATATGCAATATCTCGCGCCGAGAATGATCATATTTAGCGTGAACCCTCCCGGGCGCAAGGGTGACTTCGGGCAAAATTGGATATTTAATACTCTGAAAAGCCTGAGCAATCAGCGATGAACAAATGGCTTTTGTGGGTTCGCCTGATCCAAAGGCAATCATCCTTCGCCGCCAGCGAACGGGAATGGGCGGCGTTGGGAAAAAGTAACGAAGCAAATCCAAAATGTTTTTCGTGTCATATTTCAAGCCGATTTTAGAAACCATGAAATCGACGACAACTTGCCTGTCTTCTTTGGTCAACCCAATCGGCCGACAAATACGCGTATTATAACGCCGATAGCGCTCTAAAGGAGCAGATACACATCCTTCCTGGAGCGTCACTTCAATCAGGCAATGGCGCTTAGTTTTTTTGTCAGGATCATCTGTTAGAATGTCACCTACATAAATAGCTGCATGTGACCAAGTTGACTGGGTGAGATATTTAATAGAAGCGGAAACAAACTGATTGCCCTCAACCAGCAAAATATCGCCCGGCTCAAGTATTCTGTTGAGCGTTTCAGGGTCTGATGGTGTGTAAGGCTTGTATCCGGCAGACTCTTTGACCAATAGCTTGGTCAGAAATTTACCAAACCGCTGCAAAACGCCGTTATAGGTTTCCATACCGTCTTTACCCACTTGATACTTTCGACCAACCTTGACCCGAACCGTACTTCACGTCAAATCAAACTCGCTTAACGAGACCGTCATTTAGCATCTCTATAAGCCATTGTTTGCCTGTGGCAAAAATTACCACCAAATCAGACAATCAAACCTATTATTCGTATATCTGATCCGCTAGGCTATTAAATCGGCGGATCCCGTATTGGAAAGAGTACCAATTGCGCAAAGACGTTCACAATTCAGAAGTTCCAGTGCTGTGCATTTCATGTGAGGCGAGGCACAAAGGTATTTGCGGTGCGTTGTCACCTGAACAATTGGTGGTTCTAAGCAAGCAAACCAATAAGAAAAGTCATGCGGCAGATCAGGAACTGGTTGCTAGTGAACAAGATATCTCAACCTATTCGAATGTGATGTCAGGCGTTGTTAAGCTTACCAAATTGATGGCCGATGGTCGCCAGCAAATCGTCGGACTTCAATTTGCACCAGATTTTCTCGGTCGCCCCTTCAAGCGGCAGACGGAAATTGCTGCGCAAGCAGCAACTGAGGTGAAGCTATGCTCTTTTCCAGCCCATGTTTTGGATGCGATGATCAAAGAAACGCCGGAACTGGAGCATCGTCTCCATGAGCAGGCTTTGAAAGAATTAGATGAAGCGCGCGACTGGATGTTAACCCTTGGCAGGAAAACTGCGAGTGAAAAAGTTGCAAGTTTTATTCACATGATTGCAACCCATATCGATCCGGATTTTGAAAATCCCAATCATATCATTCGCTTTGAGCTTCCATTGAAGCGTGCGGATATTGCTGATTTTCTGGGTCTGACAATCGAGACCGTCAGCCGTCAGCTGACCAAGTTGCGAAAAGCAGGTGTCATCGAACTTGAAAACAATCGCACGGTCACCGTTCCAAGTCTTTCAAGGCTTGAAAATGAATGTGAGCTAGACCGTTAAACGCCACCTATATTTGTCTGATTATACTGCTTTCGAAAACTTGAAATCCGATTGCTTGAGATGGGAATCAAACTTGGCGACAACAAGCCGGGTGAAGGCCAGTGCATCATCATTGATTTGAAACCGTGTTGATGTCGCTGTGCAAAGGCCATCGCGATCTGACTTTGCAATTGCAATGGCTTCTTCAACATAAGTTTCGCATTTAGAGCCAAACCGCGCCTCTAATTCATCAAATTTCAGATGAAAGTCACACATCAAACGCTCAATAATCCAGCCTCTGATGCGATCATCTTGGGTAAAACGATAGCCCTTTGCTGCGGGAAGCGTTCCATTGTTTACAGCCAGAGTATACTGACCTGTGGGAACGATATTCTGAAAATGCCCTTCCGTCGATTGACCAATAGAAGATGCGCCCAGTCCGATCAATGTTTCACAAGGGTCGCTGGTATATCCCTGAAAATTTCTTCTTAGAATACCTTGGTTCGCGCATTGTGCGAGTTTGTCATCTGGGCGTGCGTAATGGTCGAGACCGATTTTCTGAAAACCACTTTGGACCAAAAGCTCCTCAGCAAGTTTGGCCTGTTCATAGCGCTCGATGTTTCCCGGTAAATCGCCCTCATTGATCATGCTTTGGTGCTTCTTTACCCATGGCACATGGGCATAGCCAAACATCGCGATTCGATCCGGTTCCATGGAAATCACATGTTCAATAGTTTTTTGCAGCCTTTGTTTATTCTGCAAAGGCAAACCGTATAGAGCGTCAACATTAACAGATGATATGCCAATAGATCGCAACGCTCTAACAAGGTCGAATGTTTGCTCAAAGCTCTGGGGCCTGTTGATAGCCTTTTGCACCTCTGGATCAAAGTCTTGCACACCAATACTGGCTCGGGTCAGTCCAATGGATTTCAACCCGTAAATCATATCGTCATTATGATCATTGGGATCAATTTCAACGCTGATTTGGGTTGCTTTGTCTATTTGAAACACCAGACCCAAGGCCTGACGTATTCTTATCATGTCTTCGCTGCGTAATAGGCTTGGAGAGCCGCCGCCAAAATGCACTTCTCCAAGAAGCGGTCGACAACTGCTTTTTTCGCCAAGAAGCATGATCTCAGCAATCAATGTATCTACATATTTCACAACCGGAGCATATTGATTGGTCTGTTTGGTATGGCATCCGCAGAACCAGCATAGACGGTCGCAATAAGGAATATGGATATAAAGAGATAAGCGTTTGGCTGTATCAAGGCTGGAAAGAGTTGATTGTAACAACTCGCCACCAAGTCCTTGGATAAAATGAGGCGCTGTCGGATAGCTGGTATAGCGAGGAACCGGCGTATCGTATTTTACCAGAATTTTTCTAAAGTCGATCATAAAAGTTCAATTCAAAAGTGTATTTGGTTTTAATAACTGGTTCAGCAAATCGCGCTCAAATGCGATATGGCGCCGCAATCCCTCAAAGAAACCACGCAACATATAACCCAAGGCCTCATGGTTCGCCCATTCAGGCTTTTTAACCAAGCTTAAGAGAGCCTCCTGCACTTCACAGGCAAAGCTTTCATCTTCCCAGTGCTCGCAATGAAGCCGATCAAGTGTTTGAGGATTAATCTGTTGGGAAAAATGAGACGTGAGATAAGGAAATAATTTGTTTTCTTCAAATGCATGAGCCGACTTCACTGTGGGATAAATCATCCGAGCCAGATGCAAACATTCCTGCGTATCAATATTGTCGGGCAATTGGTCTGCAAGTTTCTCCAATGCATTGCAAAGGTCTAACTGACATTGATGCAAGCTGTTGATATCTGAAAGAATAATTGGCGGTTCAGCCTTATCTTCCTGCCTGGCTTTTGGGATTCCCATGACACGCTCCTCTTTTAATCTTGTTATGGAAAATAAACGCGATTTTTTTTGCTGCGTTGATCCAGATCAAAGTTGTTGCCAACTAATTTTGCCAGAAAAAGCTGCAACACCTGTGCTGCGTGTTGAGTAAGCCATACCTATGTCACGACTTTCAGCCTGCAGCACAAACAAGGTGTCCAATGAATGACACAACCTGAATATGAAAGAGGGGGTTGATACAATGAAAAATCTGCCAGAGGCAGTTGCAGTAGGGTTTGCCGCATTTTTGGCGTTACTAGCTGCAGCATTTGCCAAAGACAGCCTTTTCCAGGCACACGCATTTATCTTGATGCTGGTTTTACTGATCAGTTCAGTATTCCTGATTCGACGCGTAAAAATTGCAAGTCCTGGTGAAGTTTTAATGCCAGCTGACACATCCGGTTATATGGATGAAGTTGTCCGCTACGGTGTAATTGCAACCACCTTTTGGGGTATTGTTGGCTTTCTGATCGGCGTTCTCGCCGCATCACAGCTTGCTTGGCCTGATTTGAATATTGAGCCTTGGTTCAATTTTGGACGGCTTCGTCCACTTCACACATCGGCTGTTATTTTTGCCTTTGGCGGAAATGCGCTGCTTGCCACATCGTTTTATGTGGTTCAGCGCACATCAAGAGCGCGTCTATGGGGTGGCAATCTCGCTTGGTTCGTTTTTTGGGGATATCAGCTCTTCATCGTAATGGCAGCCACGGGTTATCTTTTGGGTATTACCCAAAGCCGTGAATATGCTGAGCCGGAATGGTATGTCGATTTGTGGTTGACGGTTGTATGGCTTGCCTATCTGGCCGTCTATCTGGGCACGATCATCAGGCGTAAAGAGCCGCATATTTATGTGGCCAACTGGTTCTTCTTGTCCTTCATCGTCACTGTAGCAATGCTCCATGTGGTGAACAATCTGGCAATCCCAGTATCGTTCCTCGGTGTGAAAAGTTACTCTGCTTTCTCAGGTGTTCAAGATGCGCTTACCCAATGGTGGTATGGCCACAATGCCGTGGGTTTCTTTCTGACAGCCGGCTTCCTTGGAATGATGTACTATTTCATTCCAAAACAGGCTGAACGTCCCGTTTACTCTTATCGCCTTTCCATCGTGCACTTTTGGGGTCTGATCTTCCTGTATATCTGGGCTGGTCCTCACCACCTGCACTATACAGCGCTTCCTGACTGGGCGCAGACACTTGGTATGGTATTTTCTATCATGCTGTGGATGCCTTCCTGGGGTGGTATGATCAACGGTCTGATGACCTTGTCTGGTGCCTGGGATAAATTGCGTACCGATCCGATCCTTCGCATGATGGTGATTTCCGTAGCGTTTTACGGCATGGCAACCTTTGAAGGGCCGATGATGTCCATCAAGGCGGTCAATTCCTTGTCCCACTATACAGACTGGACAATTGGACATGTGCATTCCGGTGCGCTTGGCTGGAATGGTCTGATCACATTTGGTGCCATCTACTATCTGGTTCCAAAATTGTGGAACCGCACACAGCTATACTCTCTGCGTCTGGTAAACTGGCATTTCTGGCTCGCAACGCTTGGTATCGTTGTTTATGCGGCGGTCATGTGGGTAGCGGGTATTCAGCAGGGCTTGATGTGGCGCGAATATGATGACCAGGGCTATCTCGTTTATGCCTTCGTTGAATCCGTTGCTGCCATGCATCCTTACTATGTAGTGCGCACTATCGGCGGTTTGCTGTTCCTCGCCGGAGCATTGGTCATGGCCTACAACATCTATCGCACCATCCGTGGGGACATCCGCAAGGAAGCTCCCATGGGCGCTGCCAAACCTTACCTCGCACCGGCTGAATAGGAGATAACAACATGTCTATTCTCGACAAACACAAAGTCCTTGAGAAGAATGCCACATTGTTGCTGGTCTTCTCCTTCCTAGCAGTCACCGTGGGTGGCGTTGTAGAAATCGCACCGCTTTTCTATCTTGAAAATACCATTGAAGATGTTGAAGGGGTGCGGCCCTACTCGCCGCTGGAATTGGCTGGCAGAAACATTTACATCCGAGAAGGATGCTATGTTTGCCACAGCCAGATGATCCGTCCGTTCCGTGATGAAGTGGAACGCTATGGACCTTATAGTCTGGCGGCAGAATCCAAGTATGATCATCCATTTCAATGGGGATCAAAGCGGACAGGTCCTGATCTTGCAAGGGTTGGCGCACGTTACTCAAATGAGTGGCATGTGGAGCATTTGATTGAACCGCGTAACATCGTACCTGAATCAATCATGCCAGGTTATGCCTTTTTGAAAGACGCAGCCCTCGACATGGATGATCCAGCGGCTCACCTTTCCGCAAATAGAATTGTAGGTGTGCCTTACAGCGATGAGATGATCGAAAACGCCAAGGCTGATTTGTTCGCTCAAGCAGATCCTGATGCTGACACTTCAGGTCTTGAAGAACGCTATCCCAAGGCAGTGCTGGGTGATTTTGACGGTAACCCGGAAAAGCTGACAGAAATGGATGCGCTTGTGTCCTATCTGCAAATGCTTGGTACGCTGGTCGACTTCTCAACATACAAGCCTGAAGAAAACATTAGATAGGAGCCTCCCATGTCACTTGATTATCAAACAATGAGAACATTCGCCGATAGTTGGGGCCTGTTATACATGTTCCTGATTTTCGTAGGTGTTGTGCTTTGGACATTTAGACCTGGTTCTAAATCTGCCAGCTCTGACGCTGCTAACATTCCGTTTAAGGAGGACGAATAATGTCCGCAAACGATCACAATGACGACGTCAGGGAAATTGATGATTTCACCGGCGTTGAAACCACTGGCCATGAATGGGACGGAATCAAGGAATTAAACAATCCCATGCCGCGTTGGTGGCTCTGGTCATTCTATCTGACCATCATTTTTTCTATTGGTTATGCGATTGCGTATCCGTCAATTCCCATGATCACGACTTCGTCCCAAGGCTTACTTGGCTGGTCCAGTCGAGGCGCTGTCGCAACTGAAATGTCGGAAGCAAAAGCCGCGCAGTCCGTTTATCTCGACAAATTGCTGACAACCGATGTTTCTGAAATCAGCGCCGATGCTGACTTGAATCAATTTGCGATTGCCGGCGGTAAAGCTGCCTTTAAAGTAAACTGTGTTCAGTGTCATGGAACAGGGGCTGCGGGTTCAGCGGGTTATCCAAACCTCAATGATGATGACTGGATTTGGGGCGGAACAGTTGATGATATCTATGTGACGCTTCAACACGGTATCCGCCATCCCGGCAATGATGACACTCGAATTTCTGATATGCCTGCCTATGGTGCTGATGAAATTTTGAATCGCGATGAAATCGCAGATGTTGCTTGGCATATACGCAAAATTTCCAATCAGGGATTTGATGCAGCAGGCGCAGAGCGCGGAGCTAGCGTTTATGCTGATAATTGCGCCGCATGCCATGGCGATAACGGTGAAGGTATTCGAGAAGTTGGGGCTCCTCGCCTTTCTGATGCCCTTTGGCTTTATGGCGGCGAACACAGCGAAATTGTTGCCCAGATTGTAAAACCAAAACAAGGCGTGATGCCCGCTTGGGAAGCGCGTCTTGGGGAAGCGACCACTAAACAATTGGCGACTTATGTTCACAGTTTGGGCGGCGGCGAATAATACCCCAAACCTGGAACATGATGAAAAGGCGGGATGTTCAAAAGTCTCGCCTTTAGCCTATTTCGAATTAGGGTTGACCCAGATCAAGGAACCAAAACCTGTTGATCCATAACGTCAGTAAAAATTGAAGCCATTTCTCTGGAAGTAGCCATGTTGGACGAAACAAAAATTGAAGCGCTTGATGTAAAAGCCATCAATACGGGGGCTAAGGCCAAATCCGAGCCGCTTTATGTTGCCCGGGAAAAGATTCATCCAAAGAAAGTTGAAGGTGTTTTCCGTCGCTGGAAATGGATCATTATGGCGGTCACCCTTGGAATTTATTATATCACACCATGGCTACGCTGGGACCGAGGAGAATTCGCGCCCGATCAAGCTGTTTTGATTGATATGGCCCATCGCCGTTTCTATTTCTTTTTCATCGAGATTTGGCCCCAAGAATTTATTTACGTTGCCGGACTGTTGGTCATGGCTGGTATTGGGTTGTTTTTGGTCACATCTGTTGTTGGGCGTGCCTGGTGTGGTTACACCTGCCCCCAAACCGTATGGACCGATCTTTTCTTGGTTGTTGAGCGTTGGGTGGAAGGCGACCGCAACGCGCGCATCCGGTTAGACAAAGCGTCTTTTTCGCTCAGCAAATTATGGAAGCGCACGCTCAAACATGCCATCTGGATTGTAATTGCCGTTTTAACTGGTGGTGCTTGGATTTTCTATTTTGCAGATGCGCCAACTCTATTGAAAGATCTGGTTACTGGGCAGGCCGCATTTATCGCATATTCTACTGTGGCAGTTCTGACGGCAACAACCTATCTGTTTGGCGGCATCATGCGTGAACAGGTTTGTATTTATATGTGTCCTTGGCCGCGCATTCAGGCTGCTATGCTGGACGAAGATTCGCTGGTAGTAACCTATAATGACTGGCGCGGCGAACCCAGAACCAAGGGCTCAAAAAAAGCTGTTGCGCAGGGAATTGTTGGTGGTGATTGCGTAGATTGCAATGCCTGTGTTGCAGTTTGCCCCACGGGTATCGACATTCGCAACGGCCAGCAATTGGAATGTATTACCTGCGCACTTTGCATAGATGCTTGCGATGACATTATGGGCAAGCTTGGTCGTGAAAAAGGCCTGATCTCTTATGCCACATTGAGTGACTACAATCATAACATGGCAATTGCGATTGACCCGGAAACCAGCAAGATCAATCCGGAACGGGTCAGGGATCATACGGGTAAATTTGGCACTACGGTTCGTCATTTTGACTGGAAGATTTTTGTACGACCCCGCACACTTATTTACTTTGCAGCTTGGGCGGCCATCGGCGTTGGTTTGTTGATAGCGCTGGGCTCCCGTGATCGTTTAGAAGTGAATGTCCAACATGATCGCAATCCGGTTTTTGTGCGTTTGAGTGACGGTTCAATCCGCAATGGGTATACCGTAAAAATATTGAACATGATCCCGGAGCCACGTACCATCTTTCTCTCTTTGGAAGGTCTTCCTGGCGGCGTCATGAGCATCAATGATATTCCACAACCGCCGGGCGTTAGCTTCGCGATTCCTGTTGAACCAGACAAATTGCGCGCTTTGAGGGTTTTTATTTCGGTACCTCCAGAACACCGCATTGACGGTAAAACCAGTTTTCAACTCATTGCTGAAGATAAGCAGTCATTTGAAAAAGATACCTATGACGCGATTTTTGAAACACCTGCGAAATAACAAAGCTGAATAGTAGCTTAAGGAGTTGAACATGTTGAATGCGATTTTAAGGTCTCAAAAATTTACAGGCTGGCATATGGCAATCGTGATGGGGTTGTTTTTTGGAACCATTATCACTGTTAATTTGACCCTCGCCTATTATGCTAATTCCAGTTGGACGGGTTTGGTGGTCAAGAACTCTTACGTGGCAAGTCAGAAATTCAATGTAGAAACGGCGCGTTTGGAGAAACAACAAGCGATGGGTTGGAAAATTTCAGCAGCCTATGACAATGGTATTGTCACACTTGGTGTGAATGACCGCACTGGAAAACCCCTTGATCTTGCAGAATTAACTGCAAAAATCGGTAGACCTGTAACAGAAGTCGATGATCGTTATCTATCACTGACGAAATTGGATGATGGAAATTTCCAAGCGGAAACCGCTTTGGCAAAAGGGGTTTGGCAGATCGATATGGTTGCCCTTGATACCCAAGGCAATGCATTGGAAAAATCAATCAGAATCACAGTCAGTCGCCCTTAAGGAACCAATCAGATGAGCTGTTGTGGCGGAGATATTATTGCTGATCGATCCTTGGAAAATGCTGAGGCTATTTCCCTGGCGGGCAAAAATGCGGATCTATTGAGCTATGGCCATGGCCAAGATGGTGGGTTGCTATGCTATGTTTTTTCCAGCCCGTTCATTCATTGCGGCAGTTGTATAGCAATCATAGAAAAGGAACTTGCAAAGGAAGCCAGAATAAAATCTGTTCGGGTGAATCTGACCTTGAAACGTATTTCTCTCGTTGTTGATCCTAAATTACCCCCAATTGAAATTGTTCAAAAGCTTGAGCAATTGGGCTATCCAGCGATGCCGCTTGACGCTGAAAAGGGTGAAGAATCTGCCCATGGCAAAGAAGCTGCAAAATTGCTTCGTGCTTTGGCTGTTGCAGGTTTTGCAGCGATGAACGTGATGCTTCTATCGGTTTCGAACTGGTCAGGAGCGGATGGAACAACGCGAGACTTCTTTCACTTGGTTTCAGCTTTAATTGCTATTCCAGCTGTTGCTTATAGTGGCCAAGTGTTTTTCCGTTCAGCTTTTCTAGCTTTATCAAAACGTCATTTAAACATGGATGTCCCCATATCACTTGCCGTCATACTGGCTGTTGCAATGAGCCTTTATGAAACCCTTACCCATGGCAGTGAGGCATATTTCGATGCGGCGGTTTCATTGTTGTTCTTTTTGTTGATTGGTCGATATCTCGATCAAATGATGCGCGAGCGAGCACGCAATGCCGTGTCGGGCCTAACCAGATTGGCGGCACGTGGCGCCAATATTATTTTACCATCAGGCAAACTTGAATATCGTCCTTTGGATGAAATTCGTGTTGGCGATCTTATCCGTCTTGTGCCGGGTGATCGTGTTCCGGTGGACAGCAAAATCGTCTCTGGTGAAAGCGATTTTGACCTGTCACTGGTTAACGGAGAAAGTGATCCTGCTGTGCTGAAAGAAGGTGCAAGTCTTCTGGCTGGAACGCGTAACTTGACAAGCACCATTGATATTAAAACCACCCAGACCAGTGAAAAATCCTTTCTTGCTGAGGTTTCCAGAATGTTGGATGCCGCAGAAAACGGAAGAGGAAATTATGTCAGGATCGCCGATCGTCTAGCGCGTATTTATGCCCCTGCGGTTCATCTTTTGGCATTGGCAGCATTTATCATTTGGATGGTTGTGACTAACGGTGATTGGCACACATCGTTATATGTGGCGATATCCGTTTTAATCATCACTTGCCCATGCGCTCTTGGACTAGCCGTGCCTGTGGTTCATGTCATCGGTGCAGGAAAATTGTTTGAGTCAGGCATCTTGATGAAAGACGGGTGCGCCCTTGAGCGCTTGGCAGAAATTGACCACGTATTGCTAGACAAAACCGGCACTTTGACAACTGGCATACCGCAAATTGTTCGCGCTAGTGAACTTAGTGACAAAGTTGCGGGATTGGCAAGGTCACTGGCTGGTCACTCATCCCACCCATCTTCCAAAGCAATTCAGGCCTATTTATTGCCAGGTTCCGAGTTCAAAATTGGCCGAACCGTTGAAATTGCTGGTAAGGGCATTGAGGCGACTTATAATGGAAAGAAAATCTGCCTTGGCCGACCTGATTGGGTTGATGAAATAGCAGGTAGAAAATCCAAACCAGCCTTTTCGGGCGATATCGCATTCGCGATTGAAGGTGAGCGTGCAGCCCATTTCACCTTGCTTGAGAAATTACGCGATGATGCATTTCAAACCGTAAGAGCAATTGAAGCCTTCGGGCTGCCTATCGAAATTCTATCCGGTGACAATCAGGCCAAGGTGACTTTGATTGCCGAAGAGCTAAAACTGGATAAGGTTCACTTTGCCCAAAAACCCGCAGACAAGATTGCAAGAATTGAAACACTTAAACAGGCAGGGAAGTTTCCTTTGATGGTGGGCGATGGGTTAAACGATGCGCCATCTCTCGCGGCTGGTCATGCGTCCATGGCCCCGGCATCAGCCTCTGATATTGGCAGACAAGCAGCTGATTTTGTATTCACCCGAAATGACCTTGAGGCTATTCCTCATGCGATACAAATCGCTCGTAAAGCCAGGCGACTTATAAAGCAGAATTTCGGATTGGCCTTGGCCTATAACGCTATCGCCGTACCTTTGGCGATGGGAGGAATGATTTCCCCGTTGTTTGCTGCCATTGCCATGTCCACATCTTCACTGGTAGTCATAGGGAACAGTCTTCGTCTTCGCGCCAATATGAAAAATTGGAGCAGGACAACGCAAGTAAATCCAAAGCCCCTAAGTCGTTTGGAGACAGCATGAATATTCTCATTATCCTTATTCCAATAGCCATCGGCTTGGGACTTTTGGGGTTGGTGGCGTTTTTGTGGAGCCTACAGGCAGGCCAATACGAGGACTTAGACGGAGCAGCGGCGCGTATTCTAAACGATGATGAAGAGCTGCCTAAATAGAGCTGTTGTTTGATGTTCAGCAATATACCTAATTGCTCACCAGCCAATTCTCAAAAAATTTCAGTTGATTCTTGATCGAATAAAACCGACATGAATAGACATGACCTTGCCTAGTATCGCTATAGAACAGATTTTGAACGAGCTTCAAGAGCCAGTGCTTGTGCTTGATGGCGAGCGACACATTCTGTTTATGAACCAAACAGCCATTTCCCTGTTTGGGGAAGGATTTGTGGGTCGAAATTTCGTGCGATTGTTTCGCCATGCCGATGTGATGAAAATTATTACCGATGTGAGTGACGGTAAAAATGAGGCTTCGATCAAAGTTGCCTTGGAAAATCCGATCAAAGGCGTATTTAATTTCAAGGTGACAAGCCTTGATCAGGATACCCAGCAATCTCCGTTGCTTCTGGTAACCATCAAAGATCTGACAGACTTGGCCAATGCAGAACAGATGCGCACAGATTTTGTGGCGAATGTAAGCCATGAATTGCGATCTCCCTTAACCGCTTTGTCAGGCTTCATTGAGACCATCAAGGGTCCAGCAAAAGATGACGTGCTAGCCCGTGAGCGGTTTCTTGGCCTGATGGAGCTCGAAGCATCGCGTATGGTGCGGTTGATTTCTGACCTATTGTCTCTTTCAAAAGTAGAGGCCAGACAGAACCAGCGACCTTCAAAACATATTGATATGGTCGAATTGACAAAGAGGGTGGTCACAACACTTTCAAATACTGCTGTAAAAGAAAACAAGCACATTAAAGTGGATATTGAGGGAAAGCCAAAACCGCTTCCTGTCTTTGAAGACGAAATCACCCAGGTTCTAATCAATCTGATTGAAAATGCGGTTAAGTATAGCGCGCCCGAAAGTGAAATCACGGTTTCTATTTGCACCAACAACCATATTGCAGGCTTTACCGACAGGGTATTATCCATATCCGTTGAGGATCAAGGTGAGGGAATTGCACGGGAACATTTACCGCGCTTGACGGAGCGGTTTTACCGGGTGGACACCCATAGGTCGCGCGACAAAGGCGGCACAGGTCTCGGCCTTGCAATTGTGAAACACATTATAAGCCAGCATAGAGGTCGCCTCCAAATTTCCAGTGTTGAAGGAAATGGTAGCGTCTTTACCGTTCACCTTCCTTATCGCGATTAATTCAACAGATCGCCCCTCAAACCCACTGTCACATAAGTGTCATCAAACTGACATATAGGCTTCATGCAGAAGCGCTAAATGGGTTTTGTCCTAAACGGAAAACACCTAAACAGGAGATTGGCAACATGGCCAAAAAGACACTTATCTCTGCATTTGCAGGAACTCTCATTCTTTCAGCCAGCTTTTCACCGGCATTTGCTCGTGACCAGGTACAAGTGGCTGGCTCATCAACCGTATTGCCCTATGCCAAAATTGTAGCGGAGAATTTTGGCGAAACATTTTCCCAATTCAAAACACCCATAATCGAATCTGGCGGGTCTTCCGCTGGCCTGAAAGAATTCTGCAAAGGCGTTGGCGCAAACACCATCGACGTTGCTAATTCCTCTCGCCAAATCAAAGACAGCGAAGTTGAGGCCTGCAAAGCCAATGGGGTGACAGAAATTCAAGAAGTTCAAATCGGCTATGATGGCATTGTCTTTGCAACAGACATCAATGGTCCGGATTTCGAGATTCAGCCTGTAGATATTTATAAGGCTCTAGCCGCACAGGTTTCTGTTGATGGAAAGCTTGTTCCGAACCCATACAAGAAATGGAATGAAGTAAATCCAGCTTTTCCTGACTGGGATATTGCAACCTATATTCCAGGAGAAAAACACGGCACCCGTGAAGTGTTTGAAACCAAATTGCTTGAAGTTGGATGTGAAGCTGCAGGTGATCTGGAAATTCGCATCGCATCAGGTATGGATAAAAAAGCCGCTACAACAGATTGTTTTGCAGTTCGCAAAGACGGCGCTGCCGTAGATATTGATGGTGACTATACAGAAACACTCGCCCGTGTTGATTCAAACAAAAACGGCGTTGGTGTCTTTGGCCTGGCTTTTTATGAAAACAATGCAGACAAGCTGAAAGTGGCAACGGTTGACGGTATTGTTCCATCAACAGAAACCATTGCAACTGGCGAATATCCTGTGTCCCGTCCTTTGTATTTCTATGTGAAAAAGGCCCATCTCGGCGTTATTCCAGGCCTCAAGGAATATGTTGAATATTTCACATCAGACAGCATGATCGGTCCAGATAGCCCATTGTCTGAATATGGTCTTGTGGCTGCGCCAGATGAAGAACGCGAAGCTATTCGCAAATCTTTCATGGATGGCAGCACCATGTAATTTGAACTGATAGGTGGCCTGGTCGGTCAGGCCACTTTTCATATTATTTGTTCGTTTTCAAAAATGGCTTCAGGATTACCAATGTCTCTTTTGTCTATTTTCCTGATTGTATTATGCATCGCTATTGCAGGCCATTTCGCGGGGCGTTCAAAAGCGCTTTCTAGCGCCAATGGAAAAGCATCTGGACTTCATTCGCTTCCCGCCTATTACGGAACCTATGTTCTTTCTTGGGCATTGTTTCCGCCAATGGCTTTGATGGCCCTTTGGCTTGTCATATCGCCCTCAGTCATTTCAAATGCCATCACATCTACTTTTCCAGTTGAGGTTCAGAGCCTTGATCCGGCAAAAACAAGCCTGATCTATGGAACGGTGGAGTCGATAGCCGATGGGCTACGTCAGCTGAACCCTGATCAAATTACCGAAGTTTCAAAAGACATTTCACTGCTAAAGCCCTTGCTTGCAGAAAATGGGATTGCCCTTGCGAGTGATGGCGAGGCTTATATGGTCACCAGTGCCTTGACGATGATTTCAACGCAAAACACCAGCCGTCTTTTGCTTTCGATTTTTGTCATTGGGATAAGTCTGCTTTGTGCGTTTTATGCTTACCGCAAGATCGAGCCGCGTTTTAGAGCGCGCAACCGTGTTGAGCGGTTTATGTTGGCCGGACTGATTGCGGCCTCGACAATAGCGATCCTCACCACATTGGGGATATTTGCCTCAATGGTGACAGAAACCGGCCGTTTCTTTTCCAGCGTTCCTCCAACGGAATTTTTCTTTGGAATCACATGGGATCCACGTTTTGCAAGCGCCGGTGATACTGGATCTGCGGGGCAATTCGGTTTGATTCCGCTCTTGGCAGGTACGCTTTATATCGCTCTGGTCGCCATGTTGGTTGCCGTTCCTATCGGGTTATATGCAGCGATTTATATGGCTGAATATGCCTCGCCAACTTTGCGCTCTATAGCCAAACCCTTGCTTGAGGTTTTGGCGGGAATCCCGACCATTGTTTATGGCTTCTTTGCTCTGGTAACAGTCGGACCGTTCTTGCGAGATATCAGTGCGCAGATCGCAGGAATAGCCACCGGAGACGTTGCCAATTTCATCCAAGCTCAAAGTGTTCTGACAGCTGGCCTTGTGATGGGCATCATGCTGATCCCTTTTGTATCCTCTTTGTCTGATGACATCATCACCCAAGTACCCGGTGCCATGCGCGATGGCTCCCTTGGTATTGGAGCAACCCGCTCAGAAACCGTTCGGCGTGTGATTTTACCTGCTGCGCTTCCAGGCATTGTCGGCGCATTATTGCTAACCGCATCACGGGCGATTGGTGAGACGATGATCGTTGTTCTAGCCGCGGGCATTGCGGCTCGGATATCCATCAATCCGTTTGAACCGATGACGACTGTGACGGTCAAAATAGTGAGCCAACTTACAGGTGATCTTGAATTTACCTCGCCGCAAACACTCGTAGCGTTTGCCCTCGGCATGACATTGTTTTTTCTAACACTGGGGCTGAATGTTTATGCCTTATATATTGTCCGCAAATATCGGGAGCAGTATGAATGAGTAATTCAGTTGCTGACACATCTACCGCTTCTAGCGTAACCAAAAAGCGAGATCTCAATCTAAAGAAACGCTATGCGGCAGAGCGTCGTTTTCGCGCAATGGGTATTGGCGCGATTGCCATTGGATTGTTCTTTCTTGCCGCTTTGTTGTTCACGGTGGTCTCCAAGGGATATACCGCTTTTTGGCAAACTTCGATCGCCCTTGAAATCACCTTCGACGAAGGGGTGATCGATAGCGCGAAAAAACGCGTCGAAGATCCCAACATATTATTGATGGCGAACTATCCGCGCTTGGCCAGAAACGCATTGCAATCGCAATTGGGTTTGGAAAAGCCAACCAAACCAATTCTAAAACAACTGGATGGTATGATCTCAAACGGAGTTCGTGTTCAGCTGCGTGAAATGCTTCTGTCAGACCCAACATTAATGGGTAAAACGCAAAAAGTATGGGTGCTTGCCGAGGCAAATATTGACTCTGCCTTCAAAGGGCAAATTGATCTTTCCGTCGCTGAAAAGAACCGCAAAGTGAGTGACGCCCAGATTGGGTGGATAGATGACTTGAATTCCAAAGGCTTGATCGCACAAAAATTTAATACCGGACTGTTCTTCAATGGTGCATCCAGCCGCCCGGAAATGGCGGGCATGGGTGCTGCGATAATAGGCTCCTTTTACATGATGTTGATTGTGTTGATCCAGGCGCTTCCCATCGGCGTTGCCGCATCGGTTTACCTTGAAGAGTTTGCGCCAAAAAACCGTTGGACTGATCTGATTGAAGTTAACATCAACAACCTCGCGGCAGTTCCCTCTATTGTATACGGGCTATTGGGCCTTGCCTTGTTTATCAACATTGCGCATTTGCCCCGCTCGGCATCTCTAGTGGGCGGTCTGGTCTTAACCCTCATCACGTTGCCAACAATCATCATTGCAACAAGAGCGGCCTTGCGCGCTGTGCCGCCGTCGATCCGCTCGGCAGCTTTGGGCGTTGGCGCTTCGAAAATGCAGATGGTGTCTCATCATGTTTTGCCGCTTGCCGCCCCTGGAATTCTTACAGGAACGATTATAGGTTTGGCACAGGCGCTTGGTGAGACGGCACCCTTGCTTCTTATTGGGATGGTAGCCTTTGTAGCGGATTTCCCGCTAACACCCCTTGACCCTGCAACTGCCTTACCAGTTCAAATCTTCATGTGGGCCAATGAGGCAGAGCGCGCCTTTGTTGAACGCACATCCGGCGCGATCATCGTGCTTTTGATGTTCCTGGCGGTTATGAACATTGCTGCTATCATCTTGCGCAAACGTTTCGAAAGGCGCTGGTAGACATCTGTATTGTTGCTGGCTTGAAGTAGAGTTAAATGAGTGAATGACACACCATTGGATACGAAAATGAATACCAATATCAAACAGGCTGAGATCGACATCTCAGATCAATACGAGAAAATGCGCGGCGAAAAGGTCAATGTGTCCTATGGCGACAAACAAGCGCTATTCGATGTGGATGTAAGTATTGCAGCCAACAAAGTCACAGCTTTGATCGGCCCTTCTGGCTGCGGCAAGTCAACTTTCCTGCGCTGTCTTAACCGAATGAACGACACAATCGATATTTGTAAAGTCACAGGTACGATCACCCTGGACAATGAAGACATCTATGCCCCTTCTGTTGATGTTGTCGAATTGCGCGCGCGCGTGGGCATGGTTTTCCAAAAGCCCAACCCTTTCCCCAAGTCGATTTTTGAAAATGTTGCCTATGGTCCACGGATACATGGTTTGGCAAACAGCAAAGCAGACCTGGAAGAAATGGTCGTTACAAGTTTGCAAAAGGCTGGGCTTTTTAGTGAAGTCAAAGACCGCATGAACGAGCCTGGAACAGGTCTTTCAGGCGGGCAGCAGCAACGCCTGTGCATCGCCCGTGCCATCGCGGTTCAGCCCGATGTGATTTTGATGGACGAACCCTGCTCTGCGCTTGATCCAATTGCAACTGCAACCATCGAAACACTGATTGATGAGTTGCGCGAAAAATATACTATCGTGATTGTTACCCACTCCATGCAGCAGGCAGCAAGGGTTTCGCAAAACACCGCTTTCTTTCACTTGGGCGAATTGGTTGAATTTGGAACCACAGACCAGATTTTCACGGCCCCTATAGATCAGCGGACACAAAACTATATTACCGGACGTATCGGCTAAGCCCACCACTCTTTGGAGATATCTGAATGGAACAAACACATATTGTTAGATCTTTCGATCAGGAACTATCCAAAATTGGTGACTTGATTTTGGAAATGGGCGGTTTGGTCGAAGGGCAGATTTTAGCCTCTGTCGATGCACTGGTAAAACGCGATACGGAGCGGGCTGTCGAAATTCGCGCCGCAGACAAAGCCGTTGATGCTTTAGAGACAAAAATTGATGATCTTGCTGTACGGGTTCTTGCTCTGCGTCAACCCATGGCAGCGGATTTGCGCAGTGTGGTCTGTGCCTTGAAGGTTGCCGCCAATCTTGAACGCATCGGCGACTACGCGAAGAATATTGCAAAACGCACAGCAGTTATTGCTGAGACCAGCCCAGTTGGTACGGCAGATAATACAGTCAAACGCATGGGAAAATTGGTTCAGTTAATGGTGAGCGATGTGCTGAATGCATTCGTCAATAACGATTTAGAATTAGCCGATGAAGTGCGCGATCGCGACGAAGAAGTGGATCAATTGCACAACACGCTTTTTCGTGAATTGTTGACCTATATGATGGAAGACCCGCGCAACATCACCCCATGCATGCACATGTTATTCATTGCGAAGAATTTGGAGCGTATGGGAGACCATACGACAGCAGTGGCCGAGCAGGTTCACTATGTTATTACTGGCTCCCTGCCTCAGGAAAAACGCAACAAAGGTGACAAAACCAGTCAGATCTCCATGCAACCTGATATGGACGATACCAAAAAATGACCCAGGCAGGAAAAACCAAAATACTCATCGTGGAAGATGAGCATGCTCAAATGGAGCTGCTTGTTTATAATTTCCAGTCCGATGGATATGAGGTATTTTCAGCCATGGATGGGGAAGAAGGAAAACTGCTTGCAGAAGAAAACAGGCTTGATCTGATTGTCCTTGATTGGATGCTTCCAAAGCTATCAGGCATAGAATTGTGCCGGCAGTTAAAACGCGGCGCGAATACCAAAGAAATTCCGATTGTGATGCTGACAGCGCGCGGCGAGGAAAATGACAAAGTAAGAGGGCTCGATACGGGCGCCGACGACTATATGGTCAAACCCTATTCGGTCGCCGAGCTGCTTGCGCGAGCTAGGGCTCTGATCCGTCGCGCTGGCGGTATTAACGCCGATCGCATTCAAACCCATGGTGATATCGTTCTGGATGGTGAGCAACATAAAGTACTGCGCAATGATATTCCGGTAAAATTGGGTCCCACGGAATATCGATTGCTTTCCATTTTCATATCCCGTCCCGGCCGGGTATGGAGCCGCGAGCAATTGCTTGAGCGCGTTTGGGAAGACAATCTGGAAATTGACCTACGCACAGTGGATGTCCATGTGGGACGATTGCGCAAAGCTTTGAAACAGGTTGGCAAAGAAGATCCGATACGCACGGTGCGATCAGCTGGTTATTCACTAGATTAAATCTGCAGCAGATTTTACCCAATAAAAAAGGCGGGTAGCTTTTGCTCCCGCCTTTTGTTGCGTTTGATGTAAGCTGCTTAGGCTTCCGGGAACCATCCGCCGACGGCTTTGACTTCAAGAAACTCTTCAAGGCCCCATTCTCCGCCTTCACGACCATTGCCTGACTGTTTATAGCCGCCAAATGGTGAGCCGGAAGAGCGGCTTTGGCCATTGATATCCACCATGCCTGTGCGCATGCGGCGAGCAACGCGGTTTGCCTTTTTGCCATCGGTTGTTTGGATGTAATTGGTTAGTCCATAATCCGTATCATTGGCAATTGCGATGGCTTCTTCCTCGCTGTCAAAAGGCATCATGCAAAGGACAGGGCCGAAGATTTCTTCGCGCATAACCCGCATATCATTATTGCAATCTGCAAAGATGGTAGGGCGCACGAAATAACCTCGGTTCAATCCTTCCGGACGGCCTAGGCCTCCAGCAATCAGTTTGGCACCGTCTTCTTTGATCCCAACTTCAATGAGATTCTGGATTTTGTTGAACTGCAATTCGTTGACAACTGGTCCAATATGTCGGCCTGAATTTGATGCGATATCCACAGCAGTTGCTTCTGCTGCCTCTTTCGCCTCAACAACCGCCTGATCATAGCGTGAGCGCTCTACCAACATACGGGTAGGTGCATTGCATGACTGACCGGTATTGTTAAAGCAACGCGCAACGCCTTGTTTTACAGCTTTTGGATCAGCATCGGCAAATATGATATTTGCACCTTTACCGCCAAGTTCCAAGCTGACGCGCTTTACAGTATCTGCAGCATTTTTAGTGATCAAAGAACCTGCCCGTGTTGAACCGGTAAATGAGATCATGTCGATGTCTTTATGACCAGACATCGTTGAACCAACACCAGGCCCATCGCCGTTGACAAGATTGAAGACACCTTTTGGAACGCCTGCTTCATGCAGGATTTCTGCAAACAGCATGCCTGAAAGCGGCGACTGTTCAGATGGCTTCAAAATCATTGTGCAGCCAGTTGCAATCGCTGGCAAAACCTTCAACGCGATCTGGTTCATTGGCCAGTTCCACGGTGTGATCAATCCACACACACCAATTGGCTCATGCAAAATACGATCATTCGGCGTATTTGGACGTAATTCGCGCTCGAATTCATAGTGTTTCAAAGCTTCAATAAACGCTGCAATATGATAACTGCCTGTGCCGGACTGGGAACTCTTGGCCATATCAACTGGCGCGCCCATTTCCTGACTGATTATTTCACCCATTTCGTCTGAGCGGTTTGTATAGATTTCAAGGATCTTGTTCATCAGAGCAAGGCGCTCATCTTTGCTAGACCAAGCCCAGGTTTCAAAAGCCTTCTTGGCTGCAGATATGGCATTTTCGATGTCTTGCTTGCCGCCAAGCGAAATCACAGCAAATGCTTCCTCATTTGACGGATTGATCACGTCGAAGTCAGTGCCGGCAATAGGATCTACCCATGCGCCATTGATATAGAATTTGCGTTTGTCCAACATGATATGCTCCTGAAATTGTAAGTATTATATTTCGTATAGCGTTCTAAACGCGAAACAGGTCTTTCGCCAGCAAATTTACGGCAAAAATCTATCTTATCTCAATTTGCCGAGTTGCTCTTGAAGTGCCTTGAGATGGGCTTCCATTTCCGCAATCTTTTCAGATTTTACATCATCGGGCTTTTTTTCGGACGCAGCATCAGGCGCTGCTTTATTCGTCGGTGTGTCTTTACCAGACCCCCAACCTTGGCCCCAACCTTGCATGCTTCGATTGAAAAACTCGGCCTGCTTTTCTTGCCAGATTTGCATCGCTGTCATCGCAGAGCCCGGGTCGAACACCTTGCCTTGTAGAGAGCCAAATTCGCTTATGACCTTTTCCTGCTGTTCTTTGAAGGCTTCAAAGACTTGAGAAAGAAAAGCAGGTGTCATGCTTTTGGCCTGATCTTGGTAATGGCGCACTAGATCCGTGAGCACATTTAGAGGAAGCGCGCTTTCACCCTGACTCTCAAAGTCAGCAATAATCTGAATCAGATATTGGCGCGTTAGATCTTCGCCGGTCTTCTTGTCGATAATCTTCACTTCGCGGCCAAGACGAATATATTTGGCGATGTCTTCCAGAGTCACATATTCTCTGGCAGCTGCATCATAAAGCTTACGGCTGGCATAGCGTTTGATAATCACGACACCGCTAGGATCAGCTTCCTTCTGGATTTCTTCGTCGTCCGGTTTATCAGTCAAATCTAGGCTCCAGATTGGATCGGTACATAGTTATATAGTAGCACTATAAGCCAAATACCCATAAAAAAAAGAGCGGACCAAAGGCCCGCTCATGAGACTGTATTCGATCATAAATCAGATACAGTTTATTTTTAGCTGATTAAGCAGCTTTTGTAGCTGTCTTAGCTGTTTTAACAACTTCGTTCTGGAAGTCTTTTCCAGCAGCCATCATCAATTCAACAGTTGCCATCTGTGCAGATTTTGCAACTTCAGCGAATTTAGCAACATGCTCAGGAGTAGCTTGAGCTTGTGCAGAAACAACTTCAGAAACAACTTTTGCATAGTCAGCTGGCTCGCCCTGCACTTTTGAGAACGCGCTGTATTTGCCAAGAGATTCTTTAACCCAAGCTGTGCTTAGTTCAGCGTTTTTCTCAGCTGTTTCAAGAGCGATTTTGTTAAATTTTGCGCCCAATTCAGCAGCATCTTTAACCATATCGTTTACAGCTTTTGTGTCGCCCATTTTACCAGAGAACATGTCTTGGAACATTTTTGCGAAATCAGGAGTGTTTGTCATTTTCATATACCTTCGTTGATGCGCTTCGGGAGGAGTGCGCTAATTACAAAAGGACATATACATGCTGCAGCGCAGCATTTCAAGCGCTATTTTGCCGCAATGCAGCATTTTTTCATTTTTTTCGCTTGGCTGCCACATAAGTTCCTGGCGCATCACACAAAATCGGGTGCTTTTTGTTGCCAGGCGCCCGTGCTTCCACCTGTTTTCCGGAGCGTTCACCCAGCCATTTGGCCCAATGTTCCCACCAGCTTCCTTTAAAGTGCTGGCCGGCTTTTTGCCATTCTTCAGCGTTTTCAAAGCCGTCATTGTTTAACCAATAGCCGTATTTGCCAGAACTTGGCGGATTTACGACCCCGGCAATATGCCCGCTTTCGGCCAGTACAAGCTGTTTTTCACCAGAAGTACGGCTCAAACCGGTAAAAGAAGACCGCCAAGGAGCGATATGGTCTGATTCGCTGGCCACCGCGAACAGTGGCGTCTTGATGTCTGCCATTTTGACCGCTTCACCATCAACCTCAAAGCGATCATGGGCCAAATCATTACCTGCATATAACTTACGCAGATATTCTTTAGCCATTAGCGCAGGTAAATTGGTCGAATCGCCATTCCAGAACAACAAGTCAAAGGCTGGAGGCGCTTCGCCCATCATATAAGAGCGGACGGCCGGCCCATAAACCAGATCATTGGCACGCAGAAATGAGAAGGTGCGAGACATAAAGAAGCTATCAAGATAGCCACGCCCATCCACTTCGCGCTCGATCGCTGCCAAAAAGTCTTCGTCAATAAAGACGCCAAGTTCTCCAGCCTCTTCAAAATCGGTAAGGGTTGTGAAGAAAGTCGCGCTTTTTATCCGTTCATCGCCATGTTTTGCCATATGGGCAAGGGCAATGGTAAGCAGAGTTCCGCCGATACAATATCCGATTGCATTGACTTTTTTAGTGCCTGTTATCTCCAGTACAGCCTCGACGGCTGCAAAAACCCCTTCTTTAACATAGGTTTCGATACCCACATCGCGATAGGTTTCGTCAGGATTGACCCATGACACAACAAATACGGTAAAGCCCTGAGAAACAGCAAACTTGATAAAGCTGTTCTGCTCTTTCAGATCGAGGATATAGAATTTGTTGATCCAGGGCGGGAAAATCACCAAGGGTGTTTTGTGAACGGTTTCAGTAGTGGGCACATATTGGATTAACTCGAACATGCGGTTTCGAAAAACCACAGCGCCGGGAGTTGTCGCAATATTTTTGCCCACTTCAAAAGCGTTGGGATCAGCAAGCGTCACGGATAATTCACCGCTATTGGCTTCAATATCGCGCACAAAATTCGATAAGCCATCGACCAATGACTGGCCATTTGTCTCCATGGCCTTTTCAAGGGCATCAGGATTGGTACCAAAGAAATTGGACGGCGAGAACATATCCACCATCTGGCGGCTGAAAAACTGGACCCTCTGTTTTTCGTGATTGTCTATGTCGCCAAGATTGTCGACCGTTTCCTGAATGGTCTCGGAAGACAGCAAATATTGGTCCCGAATAAAGCTGAAATAGGGATTTGTTTCCCAAAGAGGATTTTTAAAGCGTCGGTCTGTCGGTTTAGCTAGTTCGGGCTTTTCTTCATCACTCAGTTTTTGTTGGGCATTTGAGAAATTTTCCAGACTTTTACGCCAGAATTGAACTTGCTGTTCAATCATCCGCTCTGGTTTGGCCATCATTTCGGCATAATAAGCAGCGGCAGCTTTTGCATAAAGATCCATGCTCGGCCCTTGCATAGCCGGATCGCTTTCCCTTTTTTGCGAAATCGCCTTGACCATACGCACCGTCAAGGATTCCAGTTCTTGTAAGTTCTTCTTTAGAAGTTCTGGGTCATAGTTCGAAGTGCTCATAGGGACGCCTGTTGCTCTTGAGATCATGTGAGAGTACAAGTACGCAAATTTTGAAGACACATCAAGGATAACAAATGCCAACTCCCTTAACATACTCAGCCTATGATATGACAGAGACGATGCGCCTGAACAGCTTGTGGATGGGAGCCACAGCTAAGACATTCTGGAGCAATCCGATATTTGGCCTGACTGCCAATCCAATTCCAGCAACATTTGCCGCTTGGGGAGAAGTGAGCGAACGAGCCTTTAACCGTCTGGCTGTAAAGCCCGATTGGGGAATTGATTCGGTTGTATCAGCCGGAAAAGATTATCTCGTTAATGTAAACACGATTGTCGAGCGTCCTTTTGGTCGTCTTTTGGAATTCCGGGTTAGAAGACCCGATGCCAATCGTCCAAAGGTATTGCTGATCGCTCCAATGTCCGGCCACTATGCCACATTGCTGCGAAATACAGTGACCAGCCTTCTGCCAAATTGTGACGTGTTCATAACTGAATGGCGCAATGCTCGTAATGTTCCCCTATCAAGCGGTAAGTTTGATATTGAAGATTTCACCATGCATTTGGTGGACTTCTTCCGCGAAGTTGGGACCGATACTCATATCGTTGCTGTGTGTCAGCCAGTTCCCTTGACACTCGCAGCCATGGCTTGGTTGTCGGAAAACGAACCTAAATCTTTGCCTGCATCCATGACATTGATCGGTGGTCCGGTCGATCCCGATGCAAATCCAACAGAAGTTACCGATTTTGGTAACCGTGTAACCATGGGCCAATTGGAAAATTCTGTCATTCAGAGCGTGGGTGTAAATTTCCCGGGCATTGGCCGTCAGGTTTATCCAGGTAGTGTTCAGTTGGCATCCTTCATCGCCATGAACATGGATAAGCACGCAAAAGCGTTTACCGATCAGATTTTCCGCGTAGCGCGAGGTGAAGCTGGTGATCGTGACCGCCATAATAAATTCTACGATGAGTATCTGGCCGTCATGGATATGCCCGCCGAGTTTTATCTTTCAACGGTTGATCGTATTTTCAAAACCCGCGAAATAGCCCGGAACAAATTCTCCATCGATGGTAAGCCAGTCGATTTGACCAAAATCACCAATGTGCCGATGATCATTGTTGAGGGCGGTAACGATGATATCTCAGCGCCTGGCCAATGTGCGGCTGCTTTGGATCTTTTGTCAGGGCTTCCAGACGATATGAAAGCACATCACGTGGAACCCGAAGCTGGTCATTATGGTATTTTTAGTGGCCGTGCATGGCATGAAAATATCCGTCCAGTTGTGATGGGTTTTATTGCTAAGCATAGCAAATAATAAAAATCATATGAGTGTGATTGAAACCTCGGCCTTGGTCGGGGTTTTTTATATGTGAAATTACTATTGGCTAAAGTCTGGCTTTGACTCTGACAACCTTTCCATTACGATCATCCTTATGATCCGCATTATCGTTTACGGATCGCAGTATCAATAAGGGAGGTTAAGCTATGACAAAACGCACAGCAATCGTAACAGGGGGTACTCGCGGGATCGGACGAGGTGTCAGTGAACTGCTGAAGGAAAAAGGTTACAATGTTGTAGCAGGTTATGCCGGCAATGATGAAGCAGCGAAAAAGTTCACGGCCGAAACCGGTATCCCAGCCTATAAATGGGATGTTGCAGATCATCAGGCTTGCTTGGATGCGATTGCGAAAATTGCTGCTGACCACGGCCCGGTAACAATTATTGTTAATAATGCAGGTATTACACGCGATGGCACTTTGAAGCGAATGAGCTATGAAAACTGGATGGATGTCATTCAGACCAACCTCACATCAGTCTTCAACATGTGCAAAGGCGCTTGGCCTCATATGGTGGAAGCTAATTTCGGGCGTATCGTCAATATTTCATCAGTTAATGGTCAAGCCGGCCAATATGGTCAGGTCAATTACTGCGCAGCCAAAGCTGGCGTTATTGGTATGACCAAGGCATTGGCTCAAGAAGGTGCGCGTAACGGCATTACCGCCAATACAGTTGCGCCGGGCTATGTGGCAACCGACATGGTGGCTGCGGTACCAGAAAATATTTTAGAAAAAATCGTGGCGACTATTCCTGTAGGCCGTCTGGGTGATCCAAGTGAAATCGCCCGCGCTGTATGGTTCTTATGCCGTGAGGACAGCCAATTTGTTACTGGTTCGACCATCTCCATCAATGGTGGTCAGCATATGTACTAATCCAGTCTATTGATTTGGATTTGAAAAAGGCGTCTCAATCAGACGCCTTTTTTATAGCCTGTGCGATCATCTACAATCGTTGGCGCAGTTCGGTTTTCAATACTTTGCCATAATTATTCTTCGGCAATTCATCGATGAAGACATATTCCTTGGGTCTTTTGAACCTAGCGATCAATTCAAGGCAATGCCCATCCAGTTCTTTTTCTGTAACGCGATTGCTGTCTTTGACACAGATAAATGCCACGACAATTTCGCCCCATTCAGGGTCAGGCTTTCCGACGACGGAAACTTCCCGAACCGCTGGATGGGTTAGCAGGGCTTCTTCAACTTCCCGCGGATAGACATTGCTGCCGCCTGAAATAATCAGATCCTTTGAACGATCTTTTAGCGTTAAAAACCCATCCGAATCCAAAGAACCCATATCGCCTGTCCAAAGCCACCCATCACGCAGGGTTTGGGCGCTGGCTTCAGGATTATTCCAATACCCTTTCATGACAGAAGGCCCCTGAACAAGGATCTCGCCAGTTTCATTTGCGGGCAATGATATGCCTTTTTCGTCAGCGATTTTCAGACGAACCCCCGACTGCGCAACGCCAACAGACTGCAGTCTTTCTCTCCATTTTGGATGTTGGCGGTCGGTAACATGAGCGCGATCCAGCACAGTGATGCACATGGGACTTTCTCCCTGTCCGTAAATTTGACAGAAGCGTTCTCCCATCACATCAACGGCCTCTATAATATCAGCCAGATACATTGGCCCGCCGCCATAGACGATGGTCTTTATGCCTTCGCCGGTTTCATCACTTGTTTTGGCGGTATCAATCAGCCGCTTTACCATGGTTGGAGCTGCAAAGAGATGCAGTTTGCGATGTGCTTTTCCAAGCTCAAAAATCTCGCTTGGTTCAAAGCCGCCAGACAATGGAACGCAATGCCGCGCGCCCTTTAAAACATGTTGGAAATTGTAAATTCCTGCCCCGTGGCTGATAGGGGCCGCATAGCAAGCCGTGTCTTTGCTGGTTACATCGTCCACGCACTTAAGATAGGCATCGACCATGGCCTGAACATTGGCACTCGTAATCATAACGCCTTTTGGTTTGCCGGTAGTCCCGGAAGTGTAAAACAACCAAACCATATCGTCGTTGTTTAGCGCGATTGGCTCCATGACTGCATTTGAATTCCCCATGGCGTCAAAAGCTTCACCGTCCAAATGGATAAGATTAGTTTCTAACCCGCTAAGTTGCCCGTCTAGTTCCTGACCATGTATAGCATCGGTGAAACAAATTTTAGCTCCGCAATTGGCGATGATCCACGTAGCTTCCTTTGGATGCAGCTTCGCGTTGATAGGCACAACGGCAGCTCCGGCAAACCAGATGGCATACATGGCGGTCAGATATTCAGTACTGTTGGTAGCAAAGAGCGCAACTCTATCGCCGTTTTTAATATTGTACTGGCGTTGCAACGTTGCGCCGATAGCAGCAGCTTGTCTGGCAAAGTCATGATAGGTGGCAACACATTCAGTCCCTTTGAAAAGGGCAGGGCTTTCGGGAAATGTTTTGGCCGTTTCGATTAGCCAATTTGCAGGATTCATCTGCTGCTTTCTCGATCAATCTTTTGGTTGATAGCGGTCAGGATGAGCAGCCGCAAAAGCTGGTAATGCCTCACAGCGGTCAGCAATTTTTAAAAGTTTTGGCATGTCTGAAATATCAGCGCCCCAACGATTTGCATTATACACTTGCGGTACCAGACACACATCCGCCAATCCTGGCTTGTCACCATGGCAATAGTCGCCCGTAGACTTGTGTTCCAACAGCTTTTCAAACGCAGACAATCCCTTGCGGATAAAGGTCTTCATCCACTCAACACGCATGGCATCGTCACCATCCGCCAGCTTTAAAACATGATTGACGAGATACGGGTTGCACACAGGATGTGTCTCCATGGCGATCACATGGGAAAGTGCTCTCACTCTGGCCTTTCCTGCGGCATCGCTGGGGAGAAAATCACCATCGTAGACTTCATGCAGATATTCAACGATGGCAAGGGACTGGGTCAGCCGCAGGCCATCAATATCTAAAACAGGTAAAAACCCCTGGGGGTTACGTTCCAGATGATCAGGCGAAGAATGCTCTCCGGTGGGAATACTCACATGGGTAGTGGTAAAATCAAAATCAAGCGAATGCAGAGCAATTCGAACTCTGTAACTTGCTGAAGAGCGCCAAAAATCAAAAAGATGCGGTTGTTGACTTCCCATCAGGAGCTTCCTCTTTCGCTGTCTTTTCCAGCTGTCGATAAAATTGATTTCAACACGTCAATATCCCCAATCTGGTTGGCCATAATCAGCACCAGTCTGGCATTCAAGCGATTGGACTGATCATGAGAAAGGCCTTCATGGGATGCCATCAACGCCTCGTAAAAATCATCTTGGTATTTGCCCAGATGATCCGCATTTGGATCGAACACTTTTGTCATTTATTCTGCCGCCTGCTGAGGGTGATAATGAAGATTTGCGTGAATGGCAGCCTCTATCCTCTTATGGTCTGGCGTTTGATAAACCGCTGCCACATGCCCATCTGGTCGAAATAGATACGATAGGCCTTCGCCATAGCGTTTAAATGCCAATCCGCTGATATCAGCAAAAGTTTGCTCATCGAGCGTTGTTCCTGCTTTCGCGACCACTATTTGATCAACGCTATTGCTTTCAAAATCTGGCTTCGTGCCGAAAGAAACAAGCGTGAACCGATCCTTCAAAATCTCGATCAGTGAAGTTTCGCCCTGCGCCCCATGCAATGGGGCGTCTATGATCGGAGCACCTAGTTGCACCGTGCTCTTGTCGCTCTGTGTATCTGGCAAATAATCGCTGAGAGAACACGGCACAGATAACCTGCCTGAATTGATCAAACGGCGGGCAAAGGGCATGTCATTAGCAAGTTTCAATACCTCATCTCGGAACAAACGTTCCATGGGTGATTTTGGTGTCATAAAGTTGGTCGCCCGCGACGAGTTCATAATATTTTCAGCGGAGCCATGGCTACGTTCACTGTTATAAGTCTCCAGCAGATCGGCATCGGCTTCGCCTTTGAGAACAGCCGCCAGTTTCCACCCAAGATTATCCACATCATGGACGCCGCCATTACCGCCGCGCGCACCAAAAGGGGAAACCACATGGGCACTATCGCCCACAAACAAAACGCGGTTATGGACAAACCGATCCAGCTTGGCGCAGGTAAAGCGATAAATGCTCATCCAATCCAATGTGAACGGTTTGTCGCCAACCATCGCTTTCAAGCGGCGGGCAATATTCTCTTCTTTCTTTTCTTCTGCTTCGTCCGCATCTGGTTGGAGTTGAAAATCAATTCGGTAAATATTGTCAGGCTGTTTGTGCAACAGCGCCGATTGGCCATTGTGGAAATCCGGTTCGAACCAGAACCAACGCTCGGCAGTCTCGCCGCCAAAGGGACTGTCCTGCATTTCAACATCTATAATCAGAAATTTTTCTTCGAAAGTCTGGCCTTCAAAGGGTAGTTTCATGCGTTGGCGTGTGGGAGATCGCGCGCCGTCACACGCAATCATGTACTCAGCTTTTAGCGAATAAGGGCCATCAGGTGTCTCGAGAGATACAGCGACATGATCGCCTTCGTCCTTGTGATCGACGACTTTGTTTTTGAAACGTAGGTCAATGAAATCGGGGAATTCCTGCGCCCGCTCAACCAGATATTGTTCCACATAATATTGCTGTAGATTGATAAAGGCCGGATAGGTGTGGCCTTCTTCTGGCAAGAGATCGAAGGAGCAAACCTCGTCTGTTCTGTGAAACAGGCGGCCCACTTTCCAGGTGACACCTTGTTCCAACATGCGCTTGCCAACACCTAGCCGGTCAAAAATTTCAAGAGAACGCTTGGCCCAGCAAATTGCCCGAGAGCCAACAGAAACAACATTATTATCATCCAGCACGACCGAGCGAATGCCCTTCATGGCAAGATCAATCGCCATGGAAAGGCCAATCGGTCCAGCGCCGACAATTGCAACTGGATGGACAGCATCTCCGACGCCCAAAAGCTCCGGCGGGGTCACATAGTCAAATGCTGGATATTCATATCTTGGCACTGCAATCCCTCCCTTTGCTGACGTTAGCCCTGCAATTGTTCCCACATTTCAAGATCGCGTTGGGCTGTCCAGATGCGCGGATGTTCGATGCCGCGGGCTTCATCATAGGCCCGTGCCACATTGAACGGCAGGCAATGCTCATAGATTGCATAATCCTTGAATTTCGGGTCGCAAGATTCACGAACCGCATCCCACGCTTCTTTGAGCGATCCGCCGCGCGCCGCAATTTTTGCCACGGGCGCATAGGTGCTGTCGACAAAATCAAGGGTGCTTTCCAGAGCGCGCTGAACAGCCTCTTTACCGATCAAAGCGCCGCCTCGACCCGGTGCAATAGCATCCACATCAAAGCTAGCAATATCATCCAGCGTCTCGCCCCATTCATTGAAATGCCCATCGCCGCAATAGCAGGCTGAGTGATCTTCCACGATGTCACCCGTGAACATCACATTCTCATCAGTCACATGTATAACGATATCACCAGCCGTATGCGCGCGGCCAAGATGCATCAGATCAACACGGCGATTGCCAAGATAGACGGTCATGTTTTCGCTAAAGGTTGTGGTCGGGTAAGTTAGTCCCGGAATGCTCTCATGGCCTTCAAACAGGCGTGGGAAACGCTGGAACTCCGAGTCCCAATCTTCCTGTCCGCGCTCAACAACCATGCCACGCGCTGCCTCACCCATAATGATCTGATCAGCGCCATAAGCGCTTGCCCCAAGCACACGAACCGCATGATAATGGGTCAGCACCACATGGCTGATCGGCTTGTCCGTAACGCTGCGAACTTTTTCAATGACTTTGTTGGCAAGGCGCGGGGTTGCTTGAGCCTCAACGATCATCACGCTGTCATCACCAATGATAACACCAGAGTTTGGATCGCCCTCGGCAGTAAAAGCCCAAAGATCTTTTCCGATCTCGTCGAAGGTGATTTTCTTCTCGGTCATATCCCCTTGGGAGGCGAATTTCTTGCTCATGCTTTTTCCACTTTTTGCTCTATCGCGCCAAAGATCGAATGCCCTTTGTCGTCCTTCATTTCAATGCGAACACTGTCGCCGAATTTCATAAACGGTGTTTTTGCCTTGTCATCATTAATAGTCTCAATCATCCGTATTTCCGCAATACAGGAATATCCGAGGCCACCTTCGGAAACGGGCTTGCCCGGTGATCCGTCTTTGTCTTTATTGGAAACAGTTCCGGAGCCGATAATAGCGCCAGCGCCAAGGGCTCGTGTTTTTGCCGCATGGGCAATCAGTTGACCAAAATCAAAGGTCATATCAATACCCGCATTAGGCTTGCCAAATGCGTTTCCATTGTAATGCACCAGCAATGGCAAATGCACTTTGCCGCCATCCCATTTATCGCCCAATTCATCTGGCGTTATGGCAACTGGCGAAAAAGCACTGGAAGGCTTTGATTGAAAAAACCCAAATCCTTTTCCAAGTTCAGCAGGGATCAGTCCTCGCAAAGACACATCATTGACCAGCATGATAAGACGAATGGCCTTGGCTGCCTCCTCGGGCGTTGCTCCCATAGGAACATCATCTACGACAACAGTTACCTCGCCTTCCATATCAATGCCCCAACCTTGGTCGGCGCCCTCTGGAAAAGTTATCGGGTCACGTGGCCCCAGAAAAGTGTCAGAGCCGCCCTGATACATCAAAGGATCAGAATAAAAACTTTCGGGTACTTCCGCACCGCGCGCCTGACGCACCAGCTCCACATGGTTGATATAGGCGGAGCCATCGGCCCATTGATAAGCCCGTGGCAAAGGGGAGGTTGCATCATGTTCGTGAAAGCGATGGGTTGGCTGTGATCCTGTTTCTATCCCTTCAGCAACCCGCTCAAGACGTGGGCCTACATAGGCCCAATCATCCAATGCGCTTTGTAAAGTCCGCGCGATATGGCCAACTTCAGAATACCGAGTGAGGTCTTTCGAAACGACGACCAATTTTCCGTCACGGGTCGAATCTTTTAAGGTCGCTAGTTTCATGTTTGGTCCTATCTGATCTTTATTGTCATTTGGGTGAGGCGAATATCATCACCTTTCAACCATGACCATAACGCAAAATCATTGGCCACGTCGAACCCAAATTTTAATCTTTTTGATAGCTGAAAGGACTGTACGTAACGCGATAGCGCCACGCTTATTCAACGATCAAGAAGTGATCTAAATAGGATGCATTTGTAACTATCAAGCAAACTGTCGCTGAGATCGGAGTTTTTATTCCTGATCTATTACTTCGTAGATACTGTCCATGTCGCGCTCGGACGAAATATGGCTGCGGGGGTCAAGAGCCGAAGTTTCTGGCGTAGAATAGCGACCAGGGGCCATGCCAACAAAGTCGGATTTTTTGTCTTCACGGACTGCCAGATTTTGCGTGATCCTCAAAGCGCCATAGGCCACGATTAGAAGATGGGCAATAAGTGTGACGATGAACATCCCTTGTTGTGGAAGTACGCTCATGATGGCACCAGCCACCAACGGTCCAATAACGCCGCCAATACCATACATCAACAAAAGGCCACCGCTGATCTTGATGAAGGATCCGGGCGCTGCATGGTCAGAAGCATGGGCAACAATGACAGGATAAGCCGAATAGATCAGCGCGCCAAAAACTGAAATTGCCGTCAAGATAATCAAAGGGCTGGTAGGGTTTGTAATAATGAAAAACGCATCAATAACAGCCGCGACTGCCATAATAGCAACCAAAACAATACGCCTATCCATTTTGTCAGAAAAATATCCGATTGGGATTTGAAACAGCGCCCCAGCTAGAATCGGCAAGCTCATCATTAACGCAATGGATGTAATATCAAGATTAATGGCTTCACCAAATACAGCACCCAAAGTACCAAAAGTGGAATTTGAAACACCAATTAAAAAACCGGCAACCAAAGCGATGGGAGAATTGCGCCACAAAATCTTTAAATCAAGGCCTGTTTCAGTTAGTGGCTTTGGTGCCGCAGCTTTTGTAATTGCCGTTGGGACCAAAGAAAGCGCATAGAACACTGCAGCTAAAACAAACAGCGCGAAAGTTGTTGTGCTAACCACAGTGACGGCCATTTGTCCCAAAGTGGTAGCAGCCAAATTGACCATTGTGTAAATACCAAAAACTCGACCGCGATATTTGTTTTCGGTACGTTCGTTTAACCAGCTTTCAACAATCATTGCCGCGCCAGCAAAGCAAAAGCCCGTTAAACCTCGCAAGATAATCCACACACTAGGCTCAATAAATAGAAGGGTAAGCAGTATCGAAATAACCGAAACGGCCGCCATCACACCGAAGATACGGATATGGCCTGAGCGCCTAACCAGTTTTGGCGTATGTATGCAGCCGGCAATAAATCCGATTGCCCAACCTGTTCCCAGCAAACCCAGCGAGAAAGTTGGAAAGCCCTCAATGGATCCGCGCAAAGGCAAGATCATACCATTGATACCCCCTGCAATCATTAGAAAGGCAGAGCCGATAAGTATGGAAAATATAGGCAGGAGCTGGCGTATCATGGGAAAAGAGCTAACAGGTTTGGAGGATTATTCAATTGCGAGGTCGTTCCACTCCAATGAAGGCTAAAGTTTGTCCCGCAGCGAAAACCATGTCATGGCCGCGATCAGCATCGGATATCGTAATAAGGTGCCACCTGGAAAACGCGGTGTTTGTAATTGAGCCATCAGGTCAAATCGAGATGCTTGACCATGAATAGCCTCAGCGGCAATCTTGCCTGCCATGCTTGCTAGAGCAACACCATGGCCCGAATAACCAGTGCAAGTCAGGATGTTTCCTGCCAGTCGCTCAAACAAAGGCAAACGCTTCAAAGTGATTGCCAGCGTTCCACCCCAGCCAAATTCAATTTTTGTATCAGCCAATTGCGGAAAAATCTCCAACATGGGTTTTTGCACAAAGGCTTTGATATCTGACGGGAAGCGGTATCCGTAATTTTCACCACCACCAAATAACAATCGGTTGTCATGGGTCATACGAAAATAATTGACGACAAATTTTGAGTCGGCAACGGCTGCCTTGGTTGGCATAACCTCTGCCCGCAGTTCATCGCTCAAAGGTTCCGTGGTGATCACAAAGTTATTGATCGGTAAGACTTTGCCAGCAATTTTGCCATTCAATTTTCCCAAATAACCATTGCAGGCATAAATCAGGTGATCAGCAGTAATGTCACCATCGGAGGTTTGAACATGGACCTTTGCCCCTTCATCAACTTGGGTTACCTCCGATAATTCATAGATCATCGCGCCAGCATTTTCGGCGGTTTTGGCAAGGCCCAAGGCATAAGCAAGCGGATTAATATGAAACGCCCCTTCGTCTAAAGTACCGCCATGATAAGAGGGGCTTTTGACCCTTTCATTCAGGTCATTGCCCGACAGGAACCCAATTTTATCGTAGCCGTATTCTTGATTTAATTTGTCTGCGTAAGCTTTGCTCTCATCCAAATAACGAGCCCGATGGTCAGCATGGATAATACCATCTTCCAGATTACAGTCTGAGCCGCTCTCCTTGATCAGATCACGAACCAGCGCTTTTGCCTCTTCGCCAATTTGCCAATAGGTTTTTGCATTTTCTTTTCCGTAATTTTTCTCAAGATAATCCTGGTCCATACGCTGGCCGGTGCCAACTTGACCGCCATTACGCCCGGATGCTCCCCATCCCACACGGTGGGCTTCAACAACTTTGACCGAGTAGCCTTTTCGAGCCAAATGCAAAGCTGCCGAAAGACCTGTAAACCCCGCCCCGATAATACAGACATCGCAATTTTGGCTGCCCATCAATTGAGCGCGTTTTGGTGTCTCTCCAACCATATGGGCATACCAAGAGGGAGCGTGAACGCCCTTCTTGTCGTTTGAATAGAGAAGATTAAAACTGTCAGCCATCACACATTTAACAATAAGTGCTCACGTTCCCATGAACTGATCACTTTCAGATAATCCTCGAATTCGCGAAATTTAGTGTGTTGGTACATTTTGCAAAACTCTTCCCCGAGCACTTCTCTGACTTCAGGGAACATATCCAGTTGTTTCAAGCCTTCATACATTTCCCGCGGCAATGCATGGGGCAGGGAATAAGCGTCACCATCGACTGGCGCGCGTGGCTTAAGTTTTTTGACCATGCCGAGATAACCACAAGCAAGACAGGCTGCCATTGCCAAATAAGGATTGGTATCCATGCCTACTACGCGGTTTTCCACCCGCCTTGCATCGGGGCCGGAGGTTGGAATCCTGATGCCGGTTGATCGGTTATCACTGCCCCATTCCAGATTAATCGGCGCCGAAACGCCCGGCACCAATCGTCGGTAGGAGTTCACATAAGGAGCAAGGATTGAAATGACAGAAGTAAGGTATTTTTGCTGGCCGCCGATAAAGGCATAAAACAAGTCGCTCGGCTCATTATTTTCCAGACTAAAAATATTCTTTTTGGTTTTCCGGTCTATCACGCTCTGGTGAATATGCATGGCACTGCCGGGTTCATCTTCGATGGGTTTGGCCATGAAAGTAGCATAACAATCATTGGCAAGGGCCGCCTCGCGAATGGTGCGCTTGAAGGTGAACACCTGGTCCGCAAGCAATAGCGGATCACCATGATTGAGATTGATTTCAATTTGACCAGCGCCGCCCTCTTGAATGATCGTGTCAATCTCGATGCCTTGTGCTTCGGCAAAGTCATAGATGGTGTCGATAACGGCTGTGTATTCATCAATAGCAGCAATGGAATAGGACTGTCTTCCTGCGCCTTGCCTTCCGGAGCGGCCTATAGGTGGCTCTAGTGGAAAGTCAGGATCAATATTCGGCTTGGTCAGATAAAATTCCAATTCAGGGGCAACAATCGGTTGCCAACCTTGCTTTTTATACAACTCAAGAACCCGCTTAAGAACATAGCGCGGAGCAAGAGGAACCGGATCACCTTCAAGAGTTTCCATATCATGAATGATCTGAATGGTAACATCATCGGCCCATGGGGAAGCAACGGCGGTTGTAAGGTCCGGCTTCAACACCATGTCCCGCTCAGTCCAAGATTCTTCCGTATCATAGTCTGAATACTCGCCCGTGATCGTTTGATAAAAGATCGATACCGGCAAAAACGAACGGGTTGTTTCGATAAATTTGCGTGCGGGCATTACCTTGCCCCGCGCAATGCCGGCGAAATCTCCGATAATGCACTCTACTTCTTCTGTACGGCGCCCGTGTAACCATTCTTGCGCTGCCATTGGCAACTGCTTGGCCCAAAGATCAAGAGGGTTTTCGCTCATAATTTTTCCAATACATTTCCATCAATCAGGCGGTTTCAAAGCTCAAATAGCATGAGAGCATTGTCGATTTAGCCCAATCCAAACATTTGTAGCGCTATCATCGTCAATTCTTATAAATCGCGCAAGCGCAGATATTTGTGTGTTTGACAAAAGGATGCGATAAAAATTCATCTTGAATAATGCTGGTTAAATATTGCACTTGTTACCGCTGGCAAAATCGTCTTAAATTAAGACAAGCGAGGGTCTTGCAGGTTCTGCAAGCTTGTTACTGACACCATGTAAATGAACATAGATATCGGGGTTTTTAATCGATGAAGAAGTTTCTCAAATACACTATTTTTGCGTCTGCTGCCACTATTGCAGCACAATCAGCCACCGCAGCTGAACTGAAAATTTTCAACTGGTCTGACTATATAGATGAAGAAGTAATTTCAGATTTCACCAAAGAAACCGGAATTGAAGTTACCTATGATGTGTTTGATTCCAACGAAGTGCTGGAAACCAAATTGCTAGCTGGCGGAACTGGATATGATATCGTTGTTCCAACGGCATCCTTCCTTTCGCGCCAAATTCAGGCAGGTGTCTTCCAGAAACTTGACACAGCGGCTTTGCCGAACCTTGCCAATATGTGGAAGGAAATTCAGGATAATACATCCAAATATGGCCCGTTGAATGAATATTCCATCAACTATATGTGGGGTACCACTGGTATTGGTTATAATGTCGGCAAGGTAAAAGAAATTACTGGCGAAGATGCAATCACTTCTTGGGATATGATTTTCAAGCCGGAGAATTTGGCAAAATTCAAAGACTGTGGCGTCCACATGTTGAACGCTCCTGATGAGATTATCCCAGCCGCTTTGAACTATCTCGGCATTGACCCAAATACAGACAAAGCCGAAGACTTGGCAAAAGCGGAAGAGCTGCTTGTTTCAATCCGCCCATTTGTACAGAAATTCCACTCTTCAGAATATATCAACGCATTGGCCAATGGTGACATCTGCTTGGCTGTTGGTTGGTCAGGTGATGTACTTCAAGCCCGTGATCGCGCTGATGAAGCAGATAATGGTGTTGAAATAGCCTATGCAATTCCAGAAGAGGGTGCGCTGATGTGGTTTGACCAAATGGCCATCCCTGCTGATGCGCCAAATGTAAAAGAGGCGAATATGTTCCTCGATTACATCATGCGTCCCGAAGTGATCGCAAAAGCGTCTAACTATGTATATTACGCTAACGGCAACAAAGCTTCCCAGCCATTGTTGGAAGAAGATCTGATCGGTGATCCAGGTGTTTACCCAACCGAAGAGGCAACCAAGCGCCTTTATGCCAAACTGGCTTATGATCCAAAAACCCAACGTGTTGCGACACGTATTTGGACCAAGGTAACAACTGGTCAATAATGAATAAAAAGCGGCCCGGGAAACCGGGCCGTTCTCGTTTCCCTCTCTTTTTCTTTCGATAGGCGGTATATCAGGTGTCCACAAAAGGTCCTTCGAGAAATTCCAAACCCGTTGAATCAAAGGTCCTGCCTTGGTTGAAACCTGATGCAGTTCCTATTGTTGAATTCAAGAATGTCACGAAACGCTTTGGTGATTTTACCGCTGTCGATAATTTATCTCTAAAAGTATATCCAGGCGAGTTTTTTGCATTGTTAGGTCCGTCTGGATGCGGAAAGTCGACTTTGTTGCGTATGTTGGCTGGTTTCGAAACCCCCACCAGTGGCACTATTTTGCTCGATGGCAAAGATCTTGCCGATACACCGCCAAATCTTCGCCCTGTGAACATGATGTTTCAGTCCTATGCGCTTTTTCCTCATTTAACAGTTGCCCAGAATATCGCTTTTGGCCTGAAGCGCTCAAATCTTGAAAAAGGCGTGATTGAAGAACGCACTGAAGAAATGCTGCGCCTCGTAAAGATGCAGGATTTTGCCAATCGCAAGCCCCACCAAATGTCCGGTGGTCAGCGCCAGCGAGTAGCGCTTGCAAGATCGCTGGCAAAAAATCCAAAACTGCTATTGCTCGATGAGCCCCTTGGCGCACTGGATGCAAAATTGCGCGAGTCTACCCAATTCGAATTGGTCAATATTCAGGAAAAACTCGGCACATCTTTCATCATCGTAACCCACGATCAGGAAGAGGCAATGACCGTTTCAACGCGCATTGGCGTGATGAATATGGGTGTTCTGGCGCAAGTCGACACGCCAGCTGATTTATACGAAAATCCCAAGTCCAAATTCGTTGCTGATTTCATCGGAGATGTGAACATGATCGAGGGTTCGATCAGTAAGCTCCATGCCAAAACCAAGGACGAGTTTATTGAGTTCACAACGGACACCGGATCGAAATTGCTCGCTCGCTGTGAATTTGATTGCAAAGTCGGTGATAAAGCCAGTTTGGCCATCAGACCGGAAAAAATCAGTATTTCCAAGAAGCGTGATCCAAAGGCTGAAAATCAGGTTTCAGGTAAGGTCGACGATATCGCTTATATCGGCAATCTTTCAACCTATTATGTGCGTCTTGAAAATGGTGCGATCATCAAAGCCCAGGAAGCCAATCGGCGCAGAATTTCCAATCGTGAAATTACTTGGGAAGATGATGTCTGGCTATCATGGACACCGGGTGGCGGCGTAATTTTGGCTCAATAAATACGATTTTAAAAACGGGTTGAGGGTGTAGACAAGATGGAAAACAAATCGCGCAAATGGCTGCTGATAGGTATCCCTTATCTATGGCTGTTTTTGTTTTTCTTGGTGCCATTTATCATCGTTTTGAAAATCGCCCTTTCAGACATAGCAATCTCAATCCCCCCTTATACACCGCAATTGGATCTATTCGCCGGACTTGGCGCGATTGGCGATTTTTTCAGCAAACTGGATTTTGAAAACTTCAAATGGCTGATCGATGACACGCTCTATATCAACTCCTATCTCTCCAGCTTGAAAATTGCCTCGATCTCAACTTTCCTTGCCCTTTGCATCGGATTTCCCTTTGCCTATGGCATGGCCAAAGCACCGGAGAGTTGGAGACCCCTATTATTAATGCTGGTCATCCTGCCGTTTTGGACATCCTTCCTTATCCGCGTTTATGCATGGATCGGCATTTTGAAAACCGAAGGCCTGCTGAACCAATTCCTGCTCTGGACAGGCATCATCAATGATCCGCTGGTGATCTTGAACACCAATATCGCGGTCTATATCGGAATTGTTTATTCCTACCTGCCCTTCATGATTTTACCGATCTATTCGACATTGGAAAAAATGGATGACTCGCTGATCGAGGCAGCCGTTGATCTTGGGTGCACAAAGATATCAGCCTTCTGGGCGGTAACCGTGCCCTTGGCGCTACCGGGCATCATCGCCGGTTGTTTCCTCGTGTTCATTCCTGCCGTCGGCGAGTTTGTTATACCTGATCTATTGGGCGGTTCGCAAACCCTCATGATTGGTAAAACCCTGTGGTCCGAATTCTTCAATAATAGAGACTGGCCTGTCGCCTCGGCTGTCGCCATTGTCCTTCTATTACTGCTCGTCGTTCCGATTGTGTTGTTCCAAAAAATGATTGAACGCCAGCAGGAGGCGGAAGCCAGATGAGACGCTTTTCCTGGTTCAATGCCACATCGCTTACGTTTGGTTTCGTCTTTCTATACGTGCCGATCCTGCTGCTGATCATCTACTCGTTCAACGACTCAAAACTGGTAACCGTTTGGGGTGGCTTCTCCACCAAATGGTATGGCGAGTTGATGCAAAACGATGCGATGCTGTCAGCCGCTTGGGTGACCCTTCAAGTGGCGTTTTTCTCGGCAACAATCGCTGCTGTTCTTGGAACCATGGCGGCGATGGTTCTCGTGCGCTCTGGCAGGTTCAAGGGCAGGACCCTGTTTTCCGGCATGGTCTATGCGCCGCTGGTTATGCCCGAAGTGATCACAGGCCTGTCGCTGTTATTGCTGTTCATATCGCTCGATATCGGCCGCGGCATGTTCACGGTTATCCTCGCCCATACAACCTTCGCCATGTGTTATGTGGCCGTGGTTGTTTCCTCGCGTCTGGTCACCTTTGATCGCTCTTTGGAAGAGGCAGCGCTGGACCTTGGCGCTTCGCCGCTGGATGCGTTCTTCTCGGTAACTTTGCCGATCATCGCCCCTGCCGTCATCGCCGGTTGGCTGCTGGCCTTTACTCTGTCGCTGGATGATCTGGTGATTGCTTCGTTTAACACAGGTCCCGGCGCAACAACCCTGCCGATCAAGATCTATTCGGCCGTCCGCCTCGGCGTCTCGCCGGAGATAAACGCACTCTCGACGATCCTCATCGCCATCGTCTCCGTCGGCGTGATTGTTGCATCCTTGATGGACAAACGCATGGCGAAAACACGGGGGTGAGGGATAGGGAAGATTGGTCGTTTTTAGATGGGTGTGCAGATGGAGTGTTTGTTTAACTAAACGTCCGCTATGCGGACAAAGTGACGATCAGTGGTTTCGTCGCATATCCTTTAAACGACAGGCAAAAATTGTCGCCTTCTACCAAAAACAGAGATTCGATTAAAATGGGAAGGTCTAAGTGTCCAACCCGAAACTAATTGAGTGATATCAGTCATCTGTGATTCATTCGGATTGTCAAAGATTCGAAAGAGATCGCAATGGTTTGGACTTATATCACCCGTGTTCAATATGAGCGTATTGGGGG
>Ga0208544_10000135_pt1 | contig 59779 bp, 57 predicted proteins | sample DEB08_DNA_9_FD_184526 | JGI IMG/M metagenome (GOLD analysis project Ga0208544, IMG submission 184526) | Aqueous microbial communities from the Delaware River and Bay under freshwater to marine salinity gradient to study organic matter... | ecosystem: Environmental > Aquatic > Marine > Coastal ... | reverse complement strand
CGAGTTTCGTTGCTAAGGAAGATGCCCTGGTCTGGGCCGCTCTCAGTGACGTAGTCTTCAATGAAACGACGATCCGATTAAGCTTGTAATGTCCCTTTAGGTCGCTTGGGATTCGTCTTGAGAAATAATAAACACCGCCCCTTTTGTATAGGTACGGTCCACATTTGGTCTGCAGCATGGTCTACCCTCCGTCTGGGTTCTGAAAGAAAACCATTGGAAAACAGTGGGTTACCCTGAGTTTATGTGGAAAATTTGGTGCCCAGAAGAGGACTCGAACCTCCACACCCTTGCGAGTACCAGCACCTGAAGCTGGCGCGTCTACCAATTCCGCCATCTGGGCATTTTCAACGGTAAATACCGCGAGAATTGCGTGACGTTTATGGATAGATAGGGTCTATGTCAATGCGAGAAATCAAGTGGTCGTACTGATAGAATTCATTGAATTGCCATCGGCAAAAGCCGTTGTTCACCGCATGGAAAAACACATTCCGAATGGCTTGCAATGTTTCGTTGGTGAAGCCTTCTTGTCTAGACTAACAGACCTCTGAGCATCAATTTTTGAGACTTACTCAGTTTTTTTGTCAAATTGATTTGCGGTTGCAATAGAGCATGCTATTTGCTTGTTAGATCCCAGCTTCGAATTGATTTTTTACATAGATGATCGATGAAGCAGTATGAAAAGTTGGCAAACGGCAAACAGACCCGACTTAATGCCATCTAATATGGAAACTGATTGATATGGAAAAAAACGCTAAAACCGTAACCATCTTTGGAGGCTCAGGCTTTGTAGGCCGTCACGTGGTTCGCGCTTTGGCAAAAAGCGGTTACAGAATAATCGTCGCAGTTCGGCGTCCTGATCTAGCTTTCCATCTTCAGCCATTGGGTGATCTTGGGCAAATCAAAGCTATTCAGGCCAATGTCAGGGTGCGTTGGTCCATCGAAAGAGCCGTCAATGGCGCTGATATTGTCATTAATCTTGTCGGTACGTTTGACAAGGGCGGGCGCAATAACTTTCAAGCGGTTCAAGCTTTTGGAGCAAGGGCAATAGCAGAAACTACGCGCGCTGAAGGAGCTAAGCTTATTCATGTCAGTGCAATTGGATCAGATCCTCAATCGCCAGCTGCTTATGGAAAATCAAAAGCTGATGGCGAAGCCGCTGTCTTGGAAACAATCCGAAGCGCTATCATTTTCAGGCCATCGATTGTTTTTGGTCCTGAAGATGATTTCTTCAACCGATTTGCTGCAATGGCGAAACTGTCACCCTTTTTGCCACTGATTGGTGGCGGTCATACCCGCTTTCAGCCTGTCTATGTTGGGGATGTTGCAAAAGCCATTACAAAGGCCGCAGACGGTGAACTTGCTGGCGGGAAGATTTATGAACTTGGCGGTCCACAAATTGCCAGCTTCCGCGAATGTCTCGATATTATGCAAAAAATTACTGATACAAAGCGCGGTTATCTCAACCTGCCTTGGTTTGCTGCAAAGGCCATGGGCAAATTAACCGGATGGCTGCCGGGTGCGCCTATTACGTTGGATCAAGTAAAAATGCTGGAGACGGACAATGTTGTTTCCAATGATGCTATCCGCCAAAAACGGACCTTGGCAGGCATGGGTATTAATCCAAGAAATATGGAATCGGTATTACCTTCTTATTTGGTAAGATTTCGTCCTCAAGGCCAATTTACCCGAAAGGGCGAGGCATAATCGCCATCAGATTCAGGTCTAATTTAGAGTTTATACGCACCTCACAGGCTGCAAATTATTCGACTAAATTCTCGTCTGTCACAATTTGCGCGTATTTTTACAGGATTTGCGGGTATAGATATTAGTTTTTAGACATTTAAGGCCGATTTTATTTCCACGGCCAAAATTGGAGTTTGAAAAATGCCAACTATTGCCCTTGTCGATGATGACCGAAATATCCTGACTTCTGTTTCTATTGCCTTAGAGTCTGAAGGCTATCGCGTGGAAACATATACTGATGGCGCTTCTGCTCTTGATGGCCTTGCGGCACGACGGCCCGATCTGGCCATTTTTGATATCAAGATGCCTCGCATGGATGGCATGGAACTTCTAAGACGTCTGCGCCAAAAATCAGATTTGCCAGTTATTTTTCTTACGTCCAAAGATGATGAAATCGATGAATTGTTTGGCCTGAAAATGGGTGCTGATGATTTTATCAAGAAGCCGTTTTCCCAGCGTCTTTTGGTCGAGCGTGTTAAAGCTGTTCTACGCAGAGCCGCTGCCGTGGGTGAAACAGGATCGCGCTCGGGAACGCCAAGCGAAGCTAAATTATTGGAGCGTGGCAGTCTGGTAATGGATCAGGAACGCCATACATGCACCTGGCGCGGAAAACCTGTAACGCTGACCGTAACTGAGTTTCTGATATTATTTGCCCTTGCCCAACGGCCAGGCGTCGTCAAAAGCCGTGACTCATTGATGGATGCAGCCTATGATGATCAAGTATATGTAGATGATCGTACCATCGACAGTCATATCAAGCGTCTGCGCAAGAAATTCAAAGTCGAAGACGACGATTTTGAAATGATTGAAACGCTGTATGGTGTCGGTTACCGCTTCAGGGAAGCATGATCGATCCCGTCTATTGTCAGGTAAATTTGTGTTGGTCGTTTGATACCATCGAAAGATTTACTTGAGGCAGTTTTTTCGCAGACTATGGACACCCAATGGAGCTTGACCAAACCAGAAAAAATGATCTTGGCGAAAGCCCTGATTTTGATTCTGCAAGCGATGCCCCACGGTTGAAAAAAGAGCTGCCCCAGAAAGATCCATTGGGCAGCGATAACCCATCAGAAAATCTTTCTCAGAACCCTGCAGATGAGAAACCTTTTGCAGCGTCTTCAACTGAGATTACCAAGCCTTCCCGATTGAAGACTGCTGGCAGGCGCATGAGCCAGTTAATGTTTTCGTCTCTTACAAGGCGCATAATCTTTCTAAATCTTTCCGCTCTTGCGGTGCTTTTGTCTGGCATATTATATCTGAACCAGTTTCGCGAAGGGCTTGTGGAAGCCTATAAAGATAGCCTGGTGGCCCAGGGCAAAATTATAGCAGGTGCGATTTCTGCTTCGGCAACCATAGAAATCAATTCAATTACCGTTGACCCCGACAAACTGCTGGAACTGCAAGCAGGCGAGAGCTCTACACCTTCTATTTCTTCACTGGACGATCTATCGTCCCCAATTGATCCGGAGATTGTTGCACCTTTGGTTCGCAGTCTGGTACAACCCAACAGAACCCGCGCACGTATTTATGATCAGGACGGCGTTCTTATTCTGGATTCGAAATTTTTATATGCGGGCGGACAGGTGCTTCGGTTCGATTTGCCTGACACCAAAAGCGAGACACGCTGGTGGTCGAGTTCAGCCTTGGGTAATTTTCTCAACCGGGTTTTACAAAGACGCGATTTGCCGACTTATGAGGAGCATCCGAACTCAGGTATTCACTATCCTGAAGTAGTTTCAGCTTTAACTGGTTCTCCTTCAACCATTGTTCGGATGACAAAGAAAGGAGAGCAGGTTATTTCTGTTGCCGTACCGATCCAACGGTTGCGCATTGTTTCCGGCGTGTTGTTGCTTTCCAGTGAAGGCAATGAAATCGACAAGATTGTTACTCAGGAACGGTTAGCAATTTTGCGAATATTTCTTGTGGCTGCGATCGTTCTGATTGTTCTTTCCGTATTGATGGCCAGCACGATAGCGACGCCCCTTAGACGCCTATCGGACGCTGCAAACCGTGTTAGAAAAGGCGTTGAGTCACGGGAGGAAATACCAGATTTTTCAAATCGTCATGATGAGATTGGGACACTTTCAACATCTATTCGGGCGATGACAAATGCGCTTTATCTGCGCATTGAAGCAATTGAAAAATTTGCCGCAGATGTCAGTCATGAGCTGAAAAACCCTCTAACATCCCTCAGAAGCGCTGTTGAAACGCTTCCTTTGGCCAAGTCAGAAGATTCAAAACGCCGCTTACATGAAGTTATTCAACACGATGTAAGACGGCTAGACAGGCTCATTACCGATATTTCTGATGCATCACGCCTTGATGCTGAATTGGCCAGAGAAAAATCAGGATTGGTTGATATTGCCCAGATTGTAGAAAATATTATTTCTATGGCGCGTGAATCGCGAGCTGGAAAACCAGATATCAAAATTGATTTGGAAATCAAAAAACCCGCTGACGGAACCTATCTTTTGATGGGCCATGAGGACCGCCTTGCTCAGGTCATCATCAATCTAATTGATAATGCGAAATCATTTGTTTCACCGGACAATGGTGCCATTCAGGTTTCCCTTTCAAAGCAGGAAGATCTGATCGAGATTGTAATTTCCGACAACGGCCCAGGGATATCAGCAGAAAAAGTTGATCGTGTTTTTGAGCGGTTCTATACAGATCGGCCAGAATCCCAAGGATTTGGTCAAAACTCTGGTTTGGGGCTTTCTATTTCTCGGCAAATTATTGACGCCCATGGCGGTGAAATAAGTGTTCGTAAAAAAACCGGTCGCGAGAGCGGTGCCGTATTCCTTATACGATTGCCATCCCATCGACCGACTTCAGAAAATACCAGCAAGAAGCAATCAATTTCCAGAAGCCATGATCGAAACGCTTGAACCCATTAAGAATGGACAAAATTATCATGCTTGCCTGATACAATTGGAAGGGCGCGGCGTGTTGATTAGCGGGCGCTCTGGAGCGGGGAAAACCTCCCTGATGCTAAGTCTCTTGGAGGCGGCGCAACAAAAGAACCAATCTGTCAATTTTGTGAGTGATGATCAAGTGATCCTAACTGCTGAAAACGGCAAACTCATAGGAAGCGCGCCTATTGCAATTGCGGGAAAAGTTGAAATTTTTGGATTTGGAATTCTCGATGTTCCGAATATAACTAATTCACAGGTTGATCTTTTGGTCTACCTAGAGCCTGATGAAGCGCTCGAGCGATTGCCTGATCCCATGCACTCAAATCTGCTGGATATCAATGTGCCCTGCATTTCGGTTCCCGAGCGCCATGAGCAGCAAGCCGTAAGAATAGTTCTCGCAAAACTGACTTCGCTTTTTCATTGAGACATTTTTTGATTGTAAGACAGGCAAAACCAAGGGCATAAAGGCGAAACAACAACATGTATGGTTCAAAGTATAGAAAGCAAAATTGAAATGATCGGCATCGTCTTGGTAACCCATGGCCAATTGGCCCATGAATTTCAGCTTGCTGTAGAACATGTGGTTGGCCCGCAGGAGCTGATGGAAACCATTGCAATTGGTCCAGATGACGATGTGGAAAAACGCCGTCAGGATATTCTGGATGCTGTTGCCAATGTGAATGCCGGCAATGGGGTTATTATTCTTACAGACATGTTTGGGGGAACCCCATCGAATCTTGCAATCTCTGTCATGCAAGCGGGTGTGGTTGAGGTTATTGCGGGGGTGAATCTGCCAATGTTGATCAAACTTGCGAGTATTCGCGACAGCAATGATATGGAAACGGCGATTAAATCTGCTCAAGAGTCTGGCCGGAAATATATCAATGTTGCCAGCGCGCTTTTGAACGGTAACTGAGGCCTTTTTCTTATGGATGACACCGAGCGCGTTATCAAGATTATCAACAAACGCGGCCTGCATGCCCGCGCTTCGGCAAAATTTGTGAAATGTGTCGAAGCTTTTGATGCTGAAATCAGAGTTTCAAAGGATGGGCATGTTGTTGGCGGCACTTCTATCATGGGCCTCATGATGCTAGCTGCAAGTCCTGGATGTTCCATTCATGTGAGTGCCAAAGGGCCACAGAGTGAAGAAGCTTTAGCGGCTATTCAAAATCTAATTGAGGATCGGTTTGGGGAAGAGGATTGAACTCTGCCCCATCTAAATTCGTTGCACACATACCCGATCTATCAAGACATAACGATTTCTTTATATGATGTTGATTTTTAGATATTTGGCTGCTATGGCAACCATCATACGATCCGAAAACCACCGATATTGGTGGATGCAGATTTGAGTCTTACCCAATTCACGTGATTGCTGTGGCAAATTACTGCGACTGGGCTTAACCAAAAAAACAAGCAGCACTCCCGTTTCACTAGAGACAAAAGCGGAATGCGCCCAACAACGGAAAACACCATGGCTGACAACGACTATATTGTTAAAGACATTGCGCTGGCTGAATATGGCCGCAAAGAACTCGATATTGCTGAAACTGAAATGCCAGGACTTATGTCTTTGCGCGAAGAGTTCGGCGCCAGCAAGCCTTTGAAAGGTTCGCGCATCGTCGGTTCATTGCATATGACCATTCAAACCGCGGTGCTCATTGAAACATTGACAGCACTTGGCGCGGATGTGCGCTGGGCATCTTGTAATATCTATTCAACACAGGATCATGCTGCTGCTGCCATCGCAGCATCAGGTGTTCCAGTATTTGCCATCAAAGGGCAGAGCTTGGTTGAACATTGGGATTATCTCGATAAATCTTTCTTGTTCCCTGAAGGCGCTAACCTCATCCTTGACGATGGCGGCGATGCAACGCTTTATGTACTTTTGGGTGCTCGGGTTGAGGCGGGCGAAACCGACCTGTTGAAAACAGCGCATTCAGAAGAAGAAGAAGCGATTTTTGAGCAAATCAAAAAACGTATGAAGGCAAGCCCAGGCTGGTTCACAAAAACCCGTGATGCCATCAAAGGCGTTTCTGAAGAAACCACCACTGGCGTACACCGTCTTTATGAGTTGCACAAAAAAGCTCAGCTTCCCTTCCCCGCAATCAATGTGAATGATTCAGTTACCAAATCGAAATTCGACAATAAATATGGTTGTAAAGAATCACTGGTTGACGGTATTCGCCGCGCGACAGACACCATGATGGCCGGCAAAACCGCTGTTGTATGTGGCTATGGCGATGTGGGTAAAGGTTCAGCCGCCTCCCTTCGCGGAGCAGGTGCTCGCGTGAAAGTAACTGAGATCGATCCTATCTGCGCGCTTCAAGCAGCAATGGATGGATATGAAGTCACAACATTGGAAGATACGGTTGCAACTGCAGATATTTTCATCACAACCACTGGCAACAAAGACATCATTCGCATGGAACACATGCATGCCATGAAGGATATGGCGATTGTTGGTAATATTGGTCACTTTGATAATGAAATTCAGGTTGCAGGCCTTCGCAATCATAAAGTGACAAATATCAAAGATCAGGTGGATATGTATGAAATGCCGTCAGGCAATCGGATGATCCTGTTGTCTCAGGGTCGTTTGCTCAATCTTGGTAACGCGACAGGCCACCCTAGTTTTGTGATGTCAGCGTCCTTTACCAACCAGGTGTTGGCCCAAATCGAACTTTGGACCAAGGGAGATGAATATAAAAACGAAGTTTATATCCTGCCTAAACATCTTGATGAAAAGGTTGCCAGACTGCATTTGGAGAAAATTGGGGTGAAACTGACCCAACTTTCCAAGGAACAAGCAGATTATATCGGTGTTACCCAAGAGGGCCCTTATAAGCCAGAACACTACAGGTATTAATTTTTCTTCACATACCCACAACATATTGGGGCTATCTGATTGACAATTCAGATAGTCCTTTTTTTGTGCGATTTTTTGTTCTGCCTGATTCTCGAAATGATGTAAGGTAAAGCGAATCATAATGATAACCGGCGAAAAAATCGCTGGAACAAATGCGGCAGGGCGGTCTTGGGAACAATCGGCAGAGGACCCAGACATGCCAGGGGAAACCCAAAAACACAGACTTGCCCTTGAGGCTGGTCAACAGAATAGTGATTCTTACTATGCCCCATTTTCAATGAATGCGGGCGTTAATGCAGGCGCTTGTCTAATAAATGGCATGCCCTTGCTAAAACGCGATGGGGCATTGCGATGCAATTGAATAAACCTGATTCACACGTTTTGAAAAATATCCTAAGCCGTGGCCGCTCGCTTGCGAAGGCCTCAACCGCTATTTGCCCGATATATCTGGCTGCAAGTCCAGCGCAAGCAGGGTTTTTTACAGCTTTTGAGAATTTGGATTCCGTTGATCGCACATCCGTTCTTTTACTCGCAATTTTTGGTGGTGCAGTAAGCTTTGCCATGTTGTCAGCTTTCTGGCTCATTCGCGAAAGGGCGAAGATCGGAGAAGAAAACAACAAGCTAAGACAAAGTTATTCAGCGATGCGCGCTGATCGTGATAAATTGGCTGCTTTGGTGGAAGTGGACGATCAAAGCATTGTTGTTTGGGACAATCGCGACCAAGAAGCGCGTGTGCTAGGTGTTTTGGCCAGCGAAAGCGGCGCACCTGAAAAGGCCACAAGTTTTTTGGCGTTTGGAAAATGGCTCGAAGCTAATTCTGCCATGGCGCTTGAAAAAGCTATCACCGAATTGAGATCAGAAGCACGACAATTTAATATCAATATCAATTCGCTGTCAGGCCGCTGCATCGAAACGCAAGGACGTGTCTCTGGCGGACATGCTTTTGTTCGTTTCATCCTGCTTGATGGGGCGCGGCAAGAACTTGCCAAAGTGAGTATGGCCCATACCAGTTTGTTCAAACGATTTGCGTTGCTTGAGAAACTCTTTGAAGCATTGCCTTCCCCTGTTTGGATCAAAGGCAATGATGATAAACTTGCCTATGTAAACTCTGCTTATGTCAACGCGGTTGAAGCGAGCGATACAGATAGTGCGATTTCAGATAATAGGGCTTTATTTGACAGCGCAGAGCGCGAGATTATTTCCAAGGCATTGCAAGCAGAGAACCAACTGCATCAACGCCTTCCCGTTGTTGTGGCTGGCGATAGACGCCCCATGGAAATCTTGAGCGTCGCTACAGAAGATGGAAATTGTGGTATTGCGATCGATCGCAGCGATGTTGAAGAAATTCGAAATACACTGAAACACGCAATTGCCAGCCATGAGCAGACTTTCGATCATCTTGGAACTGCAATTGCCATTTTCGATGCCAATCAAAAACTTCAATTCCATAATTCCAGTTTCCAGCAATTATGGGGTCTTGCACAGCATGACCTTGAGGGCCAACCCAGCAATTCTCATATGCTCGACACGTTGCGGGACTTGAACAAACTCCCCGAACAAACGGACTGGAAACGTTGGAAATCCAAACAGCTGGAGATTTACCATTCTACAGAGACCCATACTGAACAATGGCACCTTCCCGATGGGCGAACATTGCGGGTGATCGTTAATCCGCAAAATCAGGGCGGAGCTAGTTGGGTATTTGAAAATGTCACAGAAGAGCTGGCTCTAAAAACCAAAAATAATTCACTTGTCCGCGTTCAGGGAGAAACCCTTGACCACCTCAACGAAGCTGTTGCCGTTTTTGGATCCAATGGCAAAGTTCGATTGACCAATCCCGCATTCTTGAACCTATGGGGCTTTGAGCTTCCTCAAGATGTGGAAGGCCAACATATCAAAAATATTTCCAAACAGATTGGTAAATCCCTGAAAAATAGCGACACTTGGGAAACTGTTTGCCTAGGAATAACCGGTGTTGATGACGAGAAAATTGATCTGACGGGAAGATTGGAACTCAAATCAGGCACCATTTTTGACTATCATTTGGTCTATTTGCCAGAAGGCCAGTCTATGCTGACTTTGGCTGATATGACAGCAGCGGTGAACATAGAGCGCGCATTGCAAGAGCGAAACGAAGCGCTAGAAGAGTCCGACGCTTTGAAAACCCGTTTCATCCAGCATGTGAGTTATGAGCTTCGGGCGCCTCTTACCAGCATTTCAGGCTTTGCCGAGATCTTGGCGAGCAATAGCCCTGGACAGCTCAATGAGAAGCAAAGCGAATATCTTGATTATATTTCGCGGTCTTCAGATGTTTTGAAGGCACTAATTGATGACATTCTGGATTTGGCAACGGTTGATGCCGGCGCTATGCAGCTTGATATGAAGACGGTTGATCTTGACCAGATTGTTCACACAACCATCAGCGATCTAAGCCAGCAACTTGATCGTTTCCAAATTAAAACCAAAATCAACATTAACAGTGATGCAAAAATGCTGATCGGCGATGGTGACCGCATTCAGCAAATTCTATTTAAACTGATGTCCAATGCGGTTAATGTTTCTCCTGATGGTGGAACCATAGAAATACAAGCACGCCGTGATGCAGAGATGATCGAGGTCAGCATTTCTGATCAAGGTCCAGGAATTCCCGCCGATAGTCGTTCTACTATTTTCCAACGATTTGAAACTGTGCAAGGTGCGGAGCGAAAACGGGGTGCTGGCCTTGGTCTTTCAATCGTCAAAAGCTTTACCGAATTGCATGGCGGTAGTGTTCATGTTGAAGATGCAGACACGAAGGGAGCGCGCTTTGTTTGTCGTTTACCTGTTGAACCGCAGGCAGCTTTGCAGGCGGCTCAGTAGACCTGCATATGGCCAATAATCCCTTGGAACAAATCACTATTGATCTGATTGATGAAGATGCGACCTCTCAATTGGGAATTGACCTTGCCATGGCGATGTCCAAAGGATGCATCATCCATTTGAGAGGTGACTTAGGAGCAGGAAAATCGACACTTGCCCGTGCGTTCATTCGTCAAATGCTGAACGATCCGTATGTGGAAGTACCCAGCCCTACATTTTCACTCGTTCAACCCTATGTTGTTGAAAATCATGCAAACCTAGAAGAAGTTCTTCATGCTGACCTGTATCGATTGAGCAGCGGTTCAGAGGTTGGCGAGTTAGGCTTAACCGGATCCGACGAAACATCCGTTATCTTGATAGAATGGCCAGAAAATGGTGTGGGATTTCTTTCCAAACCGGACTTGGATTTTCAGTTTCACATGATTGAAGGTCCAAATGGAGAAGATCAAAGACGGGTTATCATTGCCGGTTCAGAACTTCAGATAAAAGCCCTTCAGCGCAGCGTAAAAATTAGAACCTTCCTCAATCAAAATTGGCAAACAAACATTGAGCGACGCCCGCTACAAGGAGATGCATCTACTAGGTCCTACGAATTTGTTAGCGACGGGAATGAAAGACGCATTTTGATGAATGCGCCCAGACAGCCTGATGGGCCGATTATCGCTGATGGCAAGCCTTATAGCCAGATTGCCCATCTTGCGGAAGATGTGTCTGCCTTTGTTGGCGTGGGTAAAATATTAGCGGATGCTGGACTTCGTGTGCCTTCAATTTATGGACAAAATCTAAGTGAAGGGTTTTTGCTGCTGGAGGATCTTGGGTCCGAGGTCATTATTGATGCCAATCGCCATCCGATAGCTGATCGCTATCTTGCATCAGCGGCAATGCTGGCGGATTTTCACTTAAAAGATTGCCCAAGAGAAATCATGCTTGATGATGGAAGTAAGCACATTGTGCCAGACTATGATCGTGGAGCAATGCTGATTGAGGTGGATTTGCTGGCAAAATGGTATGCGCCAAGATTTAAGGGAGCATCCCTAACGCAGACTGAGATTAAAGGGTTTTCAGCAATTTGGAACAAGCTAATTGATAGCTTGGCCACCAGCGAAATGAAAATTGCCATGCGCGATTTTCATTCACCAAATATCATCTGGCGCGAAGCTGAAGCAGGTCATCAAAAAGTGGCTGTGATTGATTTCCAAGATGCGGTTATTGGCCCGTCAGCCTATGATCTGGCTTCCCTTGCCCAGGACGCAAGGGTCGATATTTCGCAAGAACTGGAAACCCGGGTTGTAGACCATTATTGCGCCCTTAGGAATGAAGCTTCTGGTTTTGATGAAGCTCGTTTTCGTCAGGACTACGCCGTCATGGCTTCGCTAAGAGCCACAAAAATTCTTGGTATTTTCGTTCGCCTTGATGAGCGCGACCAAAAACCAATCTATCTTAAGCATCTTCCGCGGATGCAAGACTATATCAAACGCAGCATGAACCATCCAATTTTGCGCGACTACAAAAAATGGTATGAAACTGTCATGGAATTGTAATGAAGGCCCTATAGGGCCTGATACAATTTACAGGAGAATGATATGAGCGAAATTCAATTTAAGGGATCTGCCAAAACCCCTGATAAAGCCATGGTTCTTGCGGCTGGGCTCGGCAAGCGCATGCGTCCTATCACAGACACAATGCCAAAACCGCTGGTGCGTGTTTTTGGAAAAACATTACTCGATTACGGACTTGATGCATTGGAAAATGCTAAAGTAAAAACTGCTGTGGTGAATATGCATTATCTTGGCGAGCAGATTGAATCTCATGTGGCCAATCGGAATGCACCAAAGATCATACTTTCAGATGAACGCGAAACACTGCTGGATTCTGGCGGTGGCGTTAAAAAAGCTATGGATCATTTCGGTAACGAGCCATTTTATCTGTTGAACGCTGACTCGTTTTGGTTAGAGGGAATCAAGCCAAACCTGGAATTGCTGGCAAACACCTTTGATGAAGATAAAATGGATATCATTTTGCTATTATCAGGCTTTACTAATGCGATTGGATATAATGGCAGTGGCGATTTTGAAATGGCTTCAGATGGTCGGCTGGAAAGAAGGACAGAGAAGAAAATGTCTCCTTTCGCCTATGCGGGCGCGGCAATACTTCATCCACGAATTTTCTCAGATACGCCTGATGGTCCGTTTTCTCTAAACCTTCTTTTTGATAGAGCCATTGAATCGGGCAGACTTTTTGGTGCCAGAATGGAAGGCCTTTGGCTGCACGTGGGCACGCCCGAAGCCATCAACGAGGCAGAGCAGGCAATCGCACAAAGCGCTGCTTGAGATAAAACGGTATAATTGTCTTTCTGTGTGTTTGAACCTGTGTAATTCTTACAACCAAGAATCATTCAGGGCCCGTTCCAGTGCAAACCACTCAACGCAAAGATTTAACTTCAGAACGATCAGATACGCCGTCAAACGTATTTTCCATTCCATCTGGCGCAGCTTTTTTGCGCACCTTGGCAGAGGCTATTGTCTCCGGACAATTGGAAGCGGGTGATGAAACCCTTGCAACCAGAAATCCCAACTGGTTAGCTGATGGTATAATCTTTCTACCTACTCGAAGAGCCGCCCGCGCTTTAGGTGTTGAATTGCTGGAAGCAACTAAAAGGCAAACAGGGGCCAGCGCAGTTCTCCTTCCAAAAATTCGCACGATTGGAGATCTTGAAGAAGAAGAAACTCTGTTCGGACTGGACGAGGCAAGCTCTGATATATTTGGCGCTCTTCCTGACAATATGAAGGTTATCGATCCTGCCAAGCGGCAATTGATACTCGCTAGGCTTGCTCAACATTGGGTGGAGGCAATGACACCTACAACACGGGCTTTGCTGGAGAAAGAAGACATCATTCTACCTTCCTCCGCGAGTGACGCACTGCATCTGGCAAGTGATCTTGCTCGGTTTATGGATCAGATTGAAGCTGAGGAAGGCAACTGGCAGGAAATCAAATCTATATCTCCTGATATTGAGGGCGAGTGGTGGCAATTAACGCTGAATTTTCTGACGATTGTCATGGATACTTGGCCAAAATTTTTAAACGATAGCGGACTGGTAAACCCTTCAGCGTTTCGAAATGAAATTATTGATTTCAGAATCAAGACATTGGAAAAAACTCCGCCCAAAGGTCTTGTCATCGCCGCAGGTACCACCGGATCTATCCCTGCAACTGCCAGACTTTTGGCGAAAATAAAGTCCATGGCCCAAGGCAGGATTATCTTGCCCGGACTGGATTTAAACCTTCCAACCCATATCATTCATCAGTTCTGCGATGCGGGTGAAATGAGCGGGGAAACAGTTGCCAGCACCCATCCGCAGTTTGGCATGGTCAAGTTACTCGACAAGCTCAAGACAAACCACGCTCATGTCGCATCTCTAGGTGAGGTTGCCACTTCACTGGAAAACCGCGAGCGCATACTCAACACGGTACTTTTGCCAGCCGATCAGTCCAATCAGTGGATCAAAGCCAAAGAGACATTACTTGACGATGAGATAACTCAAGCTTTTGAGCATGTTTCCTTGATTGAAGCGTCGGGAGAATATGAAGAAGCGCAGGCCATTTCATTGATATTGCGCGAGGCGCTCTCTGAACCCAATAAAACCGCCGCATTGGTAACGCCGGACAGGCGACTTGCCCAGCGGGTTTCTGTAGAGTTGGAGCGGTACAATATCGAAATCGATGATAGTGCTGGTGAGGCACTTTTGACATCAAAACCGGCGCTACTCCTTCGGCAGTTGTTGAGCAGCGTGTTTTCAAAAGATGATCCTGTGACGCTTTCATCCCTGTTGAAAAATGATCTTATACGTCTTGGCTACAAAGAGAGCCCGTCTCATCATTTGGAATTGCTAGAGCTGGCCCTGGTAAGAGATGCAATCATTTTGCCTGCTCTTGACCAACTAGGTGATGCAGTGGATCAGCGAAGAGAGGCCATTTTGAATTCAAAGTATGCACCTTCAGCTCTCAAAAAGCTTGTAGGTGAAGACTGGGAAAAACTTAAAGAGCTGGCAGGCAAGATCTCAGATTGCACCAAAGATTTGGTCATTCTTTCAAATAGCGATGAGCTGATTAGTCCTGATAGACTGGTTCAGGTTATCAAGCAGACCGGCGAAGCGCTGAGTAAGAACGAGGAAGATATTCCCCAAATTTATGAATATTCCGGCGGCGCAGAATTGTTAGGTTTCCTGGATAAACAACAGATCGATAACAAGGCTGGATTTCAATTTCACCCAAGGGAATCAGAGGCTGTATTTGATGCGCTGCTTTCAGGAAAACGAACGCGAACCGCTGGACGAACGCGGCCCCGAATTCACATTTATGGTGCTCTTGAGGCACGCCTGCAAAACAGTGATGTGTTGATTTTAGCAGGGCTAAATGAAGGCGTTTGGCCTCAGACAACCAATAACGACCCTTATCTCAATCGGCCAATGCGCGCGGCTTTGAAATTGCCGTTACCGGAACGACGTATTGGTCTGGCTGCCCATGACTTTGTTCAATTTTCCGGCAACCGTGAAGTCTTTTATACCCGTTCGTTAAGAGTGGATGATGCGCCTACCATTGGTTCGCGATGGTTGCAGCGCCTTAAAACATTCATTGGATCCGATGAGGCCAAACGCCTAACTGACCGCGGGAATACCTATCTTGAATTCGGTAAGAAGCTTGATGCGCCAACGTCCGCGGCGCTGTTCATCAAACCACCTGAGCCTTGTCCACCTGTTTCCGCACGGCCCAATCGCTTGTCGATCACAGAAATCGAAACCTGGATCCGCGATCCTTATGCGATTTATGCAAAGCATATTCTAGGAATATATGCGCTTCCACCCTTGGTGCGTGAAGCGGATGCTGCCCTTAGGGGGACAATCTATCATGATATTTTGGCCAGATTTACAGATGCATGGAAAGGCCGAATTGACGAAAACGCACGGGTGAAATTTTTTGCCATAACAGACGCCATCTTCGCAGAGCAAAACTTGCCGCTTGAAGTACTTGCTGAATGGCAACCAAGGTTCAAGCCCGTTGGAGAAGCCTTCTTGGAGTGGGAAGCATCGCGGCGTGACGGTATTCACCGAAGTCACTGCGAAATCAAACTCAATGCAACCATTGGCGACACTGGCTTCATCTTACATGGTTATGCGGATCGCATTGATGAAAACTTGGACGGTAGCCTCACCATCATCGACTATAAAACCGGTAACAACCCTTCCATGAAACAAGCGCGCACATTTTCGCCGCAGCTCTCTTTGGAAGCTGCACTGGCCATGAAGGGCGATGTTACTGATATCGCGGCTAAGCCTATAAAGGAAATGCTGTATGTGCGTTTAAAACCCGGCGATGATTTCAAGATAGATGACGTTGCCAAAGGACAGAAGAAAACCGAACCGGTATGTACGGCAGATGAGTTGGCACAAAACGCCTATGATGACCTGATTGAACAAATTATGGCCTATCGACAGCCTGAACAAAAATACCTGTCTCAATATGTTCCGCTACCCAACAAAACCTATGCTGGTGATTATGATCATCTGGCGCGCATTCGCGAGTGGTCTATTGGCGCTGATGAAGAAGGGGGAGCAGAAGAATGAGCGTCCAACCCTTGAGTAATATTAACGCGCTCCAAGCCACAGCAACAAACCCGCAGTCGAGCATCTGGGTATCGGCAAATGCAGGATCAGGCAAAACCTATGTTTTGTCACGCCGTGTTATTCGTTTGCTTTTGGAAGGCAACAAACCTTCACAACTCTTGTGCTTGACCTTTACCAAAGCCGCCGCCGCAGAGATGTCCAACAGGGTTTTTAAAATTCTGAGCGAATGGTCGATGATGAACGATAGCGCTCTTCAAGATGCAATCGAAGAGCTGCTTGGTAAAACCTTATCACCGGACACGAAAAACCGATTTATATCGCGCGCACGAATTTTATTTGCCCTGGCTTTGGATACACCTGGTGGCCTTCGCATTCAGACCATTCACGCATTTTGCGAATCGCTCCTGCATCAATTTCCTTTGGAGGCGAATGTTCCAGGTCATTTTGAAATGATAGATGAACTAGAGCAAAGTCAGCTTTTGGAAGATGCGCGGCGGCATGTGCTTTTGACTGGTCTTGGAGTTCAACAGAGAACAACAACATTAAAAGATCAAGAGACCGAAAAGCAAATTCGAGACGCCTTTTCTACCATTCGAGAGCATGCATCAGATGCTGCTATTGAAAAAGCGATTAGCCAGTTAGTTCAAGAGCGGGAATTTTTTACCCAATGGTTGGATGATAGCGGCGCTGATGTGTATATTGCAATGGCTCCTTTGTGGCGTAAATTTGGATTGTCGCCCCAATCATCCGCCCGAAAATTGCGCGAAGAAATCGCATCATCAAGCGCCTACTCGAAAGAAGCGCAAGCTGACCTTATTGATTTATTTCGAAGTAAAGGAGGGGCAAGAAGCGACGCACTGCTCGAGCAGTTTTCGGCCTTGGCAGAAGCAAGCAGTCCTAACGAAAAAATTGAGATTCGTAAAAGTATTTTTTTTACCAGCGGAAATCCGAAGAAGGGATTTATCTCTGCAAAATTTATGGAAGATAACGGTCTATGGGACACTTATCTCAACGAGCAACAGCTTCTGCTCGAACAATTTGATCGTCTCAACACACTCGAAAGCTTAAAGGCTAGTGAAGCGCTGTTTATCATCGCTGAAGCCATGTTGGTTGGATATGAAAACCTCAAGCGCCGCAAAGGCCTGCTTGATTTTAATGATTTGATCGCCCGTACTGCCAATCTCTTATCCAGAAATGAAATCAGCGCCTGGATACATTACAAGCTTGATAGCGGCATTTCACATCTCTTGGTGGATGAGGCCCAAGACACCAGCCCCATGCAATGGAAAATAATAGAGGCGATCACAGCTGAGTTTTATGCAGGCAAAGGTGCTCGCGAATTAATTCGGACAATCTTTGTGGTGGGAGACGAAAAGCAATCGATCTATTCTTTTCAAGGTGCGGATCCAAGGGAATTTGCAAGACAGTTTTCAATCCTGAAAGAAAAATCCGGCAATGCCCAACTTTATTTCGATGAAGTTAAACTCACCACATCGTTTCGCTCGACACCTGAGGTATTAAGCGCTGTTGATCAGGTTTTTAGCCTAACAGAGAATGCGGCAGGCCTAGGTCTTGATGGAAACCAGCAAGTACACCAGGCCAATCGCCGTTCTGATCGGGGTGAAGTGTTTGTCTGGCCTTTGGAAATTAAACAAAAGAAACCGGAAAAAATCCATTGGCGAAAACCACCTGACGAGCCGACGCCTGAAGATGCTGAGGTGCGCCTTGCGGATAAAATTACCGAAACCATTCATGGTTGGATACAAAACCAGAAACGGCTGCACGGCCAAGAAAGACCAATTCGATATGGCGATATCCTCATTCTTGTGCGTAAACGCGATCGGTTTGTCGCTACCATCAATAGAGCTTTAAAAGCCAAAGGTCTGGCTGCTGCAGGTGCAGATCGGTTAAAATTGACCGAGCATATTGCAGTAGAAGACATGCTAGCCTTGGGGCGTTTCGCTTGTATGAAAATGGATGATCTCTCGCTGGCAGCGTTGTTGAAAAGTCCGATTTTCGATTTTTCTGAGGAAGAGCTGTTTGCCGTTTCACACAAAAGAAGCGAGGCTACGCTTCTGGCTCAACTATCCGCATTAAGCGAGGCAAAGCTTGCTCCTGTTCAGGGGCAACCATCGGCAGATAAGTTAAGACGAACCCTATTGGTCTTAAACGACGTTTTAAGCAGCGCGCATTCTCTTCCAGTGTTTGCTTTTTATGCACGTCTCTTTTCGCGCCATCACTTGCGTCAAAAATACCTTACTCGTCTTGGTCATGAGGCTGCAGAAATTCTCGATGGTTTCTTTCAAGCAGCGATGAATTTCGACAATCAAAAAGGCCTTGGACTACAGAGCTTTGTCGAAAGCCTTGCAGCTTCGAAACTGGAATTGAAGCGCGAAATTGACATGGAGCGTGATGAAATTCGGGTGATCACCACGCATTCATCGAAGGGTTTGGAGGCGCCTATCGTGTTTTTGGTCGATCCTGGCTCTAAAGCTTTTAACACCAGTCACGCGCCTCCAATAGTTCAGCTAGGCAATGAAGAGAACGGCTTTTCCTATCTTTGGCAAAGTGAAAAGAAAAAGAGAATCGCTGCAACGACTCCAGTGTTTGAACAATTGGAACGCCAAGCGGAGGAGGAGTATCGACGTCTGCTTTACGTGGGGATGACTCGCGCTGCTGATCGGCTAATCATTTGCGGGTATCGCGGTGAGCGCGAACCAGACTACGATCATTGGTATTCTATGGTTGAAAAGGGTCTCCTTGCGCCCAAGATCGACCAGCAATATCAAGGAAAATTTGTTGATGCCGATGGTGGTGACGACCCAACGAAAATTCGTCAATGGATTATCAACAATCGCGACCACAAAGAAAAGCACCTTAAGAAAAGCGATGATTTGATATCTGAACATGTTTCGACATTGCCATCTTGGTGCGCTCCACTTCCTATTGAACCACCAGCGCCGAGACCGTTAAGTCCTTCAGGCGTGCTTGAACTGCTCAATATAGCACCAAAAGCCGAAACGACGTTTAATGGGGATAGTGCATTTGCCCTTGATCGTGGAAATGCATTGCATCATTTGATGCAAATTCTACCTGATATGGATTTGGCAAACCGTGATGGTGTTATTTCGAAGTATTTTGAAACCACCAATGGTGTTTTTACCCCATCACAGGTCGATGATATTCGATTGAAGCTCAACAAGATCCTGAATGCGTCTGAGGCGGCAGAATTGTTCACGCCAAATTCAAAAGCGGAAGTGGAAATTTCTGGTGAAGTGACGCTTGGAAAACGCACTCACATGGTGCGAGGGAAAATAGACCGTCTAGCGATAACTCCAGATCGGATTGTTATTGCTGACTATAAGACCAATCGCCAAGTGCCTAACACACCCGATGAGGTCAGCACTGAATATCTGGCCCAAATGGCCTTGTACCAGGAATTAGTGAAAAAAATTTATCCTGATAGAAAGATCGAATGCCTGATTATCTGGTCAGAAAATGGAAGATTTATGCCTGTTCCAAGTGCCCTGCTGGACCGGCAAATGGCGTTGCTCAACAAGTCGTGAAGAAGAGGTTCTTGACGCGAGACAATTGCGTTCTTAACTAAAGGATAGTCCTTTGTAAGGAATCAAATAAGAGGCGCGCCGCGTCTCACAGGAAAGGAACGCATTATGGCGACCGTTAAAGTGGACAATAATAATTTCAAAGCCGAAGTCATGGATTCGGATTTGCCAACTGTCGTTGATTTTTGGGCAGAATGGTGCGGTCCGTGTAAAATGATTGGCCCAAGCCTTGAAGAACTTTCTGAAGAAATGGCCGGAAAGGTAAAGATCACGAAATTGAATATTGATGAAAATCCTGATCTTGCCGCACAGTTTGGTGTGCGCTCAATTCCAACTTTGTTGATTTTTAAAGATGGTGAACCTGCTGGAATGCAAGTTGGCGCAAAGCCAAAAAGTGCTTTGGCTGACTGGATTAAATCTTCAAGCTGATTTTGATTTTCAGATCTCAAACGCCGCCGGTGAAGCGAGCTTTCCCGAAGTAATAACCAATTGGTTTGAACGGGTTAGTTTCATACCGGCGGCGTTTCATTTTTTTGGAGAACTTCTCCGATCAGATAAAGTGATCCACAAATAAGAATTCTTTGCGTCACTTTACTTCCAGCACTGCCAGCTATCATCAACGCGTCTTCGATGCTTTTGGCTGTTTGGACATTTAGTCCGACCTTCTCCGCAGACTGCGCAAGCACTGCCGGATCAAATCCAGCATCGCTTTGACTAACGGGAATTGTGATAACCTTTTGCGCTAATCCGACAAAATTCTTGAAGAAGCCCTCTGGTTCTTTTGTGGTCAACATGCCGACAATCATGGTCAAAGAACCCTGATTTTCAGATTGTGATTTTCTCAGTTCTCTTGAGATCGCTTCGCCCGCATGAGGATTGTGTCCGCCATCAATCCAGATCTGTGGTTTTGCGCCAGTTGGTAATAGTTTCTCCAATTTACCAGCAGGAAGGCACTCAAACCGACCGGGCCAAACAACCTTTTCCATAGCGTCTTCATAAACTTGATCGGGTAAATCAGGTATAACAAGACGACATGCTGCAATGGCAAGGGCGGCATTGGCAATTTGATGATCTCCCAGCAAGCGTGGCAAAGGCAGATCAAGCAAACCCGTTTCGTCTTGAAATACAAACCGGTCAGCCTGTTTGTAAAAATCGAAATCTTGACGTGCTATTTTGATGCTTGACCGACAATCAGCTACTTTTTGTTCAATCACGCCTAGCGCCTCATCTTCTTGCAAGCCGACAAAAACAGGTGCTTTGGATTTGATTATTCCGGCTTTTTCAAAAGCAATTTTGCCGAGTGTGTTACCAAGATATGCCTCATGATCCAGTCCAACTGGCGTGATCAGACAGGCAGCTGGATTTTGGAGTACATTGGTGGCATCAAAACGTCCACCCAAGCCAACCTCGATCACACAATAATCTGCTGGATGCTCACTAAATAGCAAAAAACCAACAGCTGACATGATTTCAAAAACCGTGATTGGCGTTCCGCCATTGGCTTTTTCAGCTCTGACAATCGCATCTTCAAGAACACTATCAGAAACGAAAACACCGTGGTCCTTTGCGCCAAGACGATATCGCTCATGCCAATTTACCAGATGAGGCGATGTATGCACATGTACGGTTTTGCCGGCAGATTCCAAAATTGCACGCAAGAATGCCGAAGTGGATCCTTTGCCATTGGTGCCGGCCACATGGAAAACAGGCGGTATTTCTAGATGAGGATTTCCCAGTTTTTCAAGTAAGCCCAACACACGATCCAAAGACAAGTCAAAGCCTTTAGGGTGAATTGCCAATAAACGATTGACCGCTGCCTCTGCACTCATGGGCTCGTCTTACTTTGAAACAATCTGATTATTTGGCGATGCTTCGGCAAATCATGTGACCATTAGATTTGCGGAGCGGTTTTTTCACCGGAAGCTGGCGGTTCTTCCGTGGCTTTGGCAAGTTCCAACAAAGGGGGCAAATCTTCTTCGATCACTTCGGTGTTGGAAGAAGGTTTTTTCAGCAAGAGATGCAAGAGATTGGCGACTGTGCTGCGCAGTTTTTTGCGTGGAACAACCATATCTACCATACCATGTTCCAGAAGATATTCAGCCGTTTGGAAGCCTTCAGGAAGTCGTTCGCGAATGGTTTGTTCAATGACGCGCTTTCCTGCAAAGCCGATTTCGGCGCCAGGTTCAGCGATATGTACATCACCTAACATGGCATAGGAGGCAGACACGCCCCCTGTTGTTGGGTTGGTTAGTAACACGATATAAGGAAGTCCTGCTTCTTTCAAACGCTCGACCATGACGACCGTGCGTGGCAATTGCATAAGAGACAGAATACCTTCCTGCATACGGGCCCCACCTGAGGCGGGAAACATGATCAAGGGAACTTTGAGTTCAATGGCTTTCTCAAATGCTTTGATAATTGCTTCACCAGCGGCAATGCCCAGCGAGCCGCCCATAAATGCAAACTCATGGATCGATACGACAATTTTCATTCCGTAAAGATCACCAACGGCATTGAGGATCGAGTCTTCCATGCCTGTCTTTGCTTTGTTGTCACGCAGGCGGTCTGTATATTTTTTCTGATCTCTGAATTTTAACGGATCTTGCGCAACAGCTGGCTGTGGCAAGGTTTCAAATTTGCCATCGTCAAAGAAATAGCCAAGGCGCTTTTTTGCAGAAATTTTCATGTGATAGCCAGATGTAGGTATCACGCCCATATTGGCTTCAAGATCTTTATGAAAAACCATCTCGCCAGTTTGAGGACATTTGATCCACAAATTTTCTGGCATGTCTTTCTTTTGCAAGAAATTGTTTAATTTTGGTCTTACGTAGTTGGTGATCCAATTCATATTGCTATCGAACCTAAAAATTGTGTTTTGCCGCATACCAATATGACGCTGGCTTTGTCTGTTTGTACCCATATCATATAGGGGCTGATTGTCGAAGAAGGCATAAAAAATTTATGATCCAGCTTTTGCTACACCTTTAGCCAACTCCTTGACCAATTTCAGCACGTTTTTAACTGTTTTCGCAGTCGCCTCACCCTTTTTATTCAGGCTTGCTTCCAATACAGAAACAATGGCAGAGCCAACAACGACACCATCAGCGCCGCGACCAATAGCTTCAGCCTGTTCAGCTGTTCTCACGCCAAAGCCAACTGCCACGGGAAGATCCGTCTTGGCTTTGATATGCGCCACAGAAGCCGCAACCTTTTTAGGATCGGGCGCCGCTGCACCGGTAATGCCTGTAATCGAGACATAATAAACAAAGCCTGATGTATTGTTCAGCACCGTAGGCAAACGTTTGTCATCGGTTGTCGGCGTGGTCAGACGAATGAAGCTGATGTCAGCCTCCATCGCGGGTAGGCACAACTCGTCATCTGCCTCTGGCGGTAGATCGACGATGATCAAGCCATCTACACCAACGGACTTTGCTTTTTTAATAAATACCTCAACACCCATATTATAAATCGGATTATAATATCCCATCAAAACGATCGGCGTAGTTTTATCCACTTTGCGAAATTCCCCAACCAATTTGAGGGTTTTCTTCAGTGTTTGACCATTGGCCAAAGCGCGCTGACCGGCTTTTTGGATCGCTGGCCCATCGGCCATTGGATCAGAAAACGGCATACCGACTTCAATCAGGTCAGCGCCTGCTGCTGGCAAGCCGCTGATGATATCCAAGGAAGTTTGATAGTCCGGGTCCCCAGCCATCACAAATGTTACGAGCGCCGGGCGCCCTTTTTCCTTTAGTTCCGCAAAGCGCGTATCAATTCTGGTCTTTTTCATAAATTTGATCTTTATGTATTTCGAATATTACAGATTAAAGCCAAGGGCTTTGCCGACAGTGAAAACATCCTTGTCGCCACGCCCACACAAATTCATTACGATAATCTGGTCTTTACCCATTTTCGGTGCACGTTTTACGACTTCAGCCAAAGCGTGGGATGGTTCCAAAGCTGGGATAATGCCTTCGATACGGCAAAGAAGTTGGAATGCTTCCAGCGCCTCATTGTCCATGATCGGCACATATTCAACACGGCCTGTTTCTTTCAAATAAGAATGTTCTGGACCAATGCCTGGATAATCCAATCCTGCTGAGATGGAATGGCCTTCGAAAATCTGACCATCATCATCCTGCAAAAGATAAGTTCGGTTCCCATGAAGAACGCCCGGTCTACCAGCGGTAAGTGAAGCGCAATGTTCTTTTCCTTTAAGGCCCAATCCACCAGCTTCAACGCCGACTATTTGAACATCCTTGTCATCAAGGAATGGATGGAAAAGTCCGATTGCATTTGAGCCGCCGCCAACAGCTGCGACAAGCATATCAGGCGCACGGCCTTCAGCTTCCATCAATTGCTCGCGCGTTTCATTGCCAATAACAGATTGAAAATCGCGGACCAGTTCTGGATAAGGATGAGGCCCAGCAGCGGTACCGATCAGATAATAGGTATCTTCAACATTGGTGACCCAGTCACGCAAAGCCTCGTTCATGGCGTCTTTCAAAGTTCCAGCACCAGCGGTAACAGGAACAATATCAGCACCCAAAAGTTTCATGCGGAAAACATTGGGAGACTGACGCTCAACATCAGTCTTTCCCATATAAACCACACAGGGAAATCCAAAACGGGCAGCAACGGTTGCTGAGGCCACGCCGTGCTGACCAGCACCTGTTTCAGCAATGATGCGTTTTTTACCCATGCGTTTTGCTAGCAAGATTTGACCAAGACAATTATTGATCTTGTGTGACCCGGTATGGTTTAGCTCATCGCGTTTGAAATAGATTTTCGCACCGCCCAGATGCTCTGTCATACGTTCGGCAAAATACAGCGGAGACGGTCGGCCTGTGTAATGTTTGTTAAGATGAGCAAGTTCAGCTGCAAATTCTGGATCGGCTTTGGCGTCTTTATAAGCCTGCTCAAGTTCCAAAATATTCGGCATCAATGTTTCGGCAACATAACGCCCGCCGAATATACCAAAATGGCCGTTTTCGTCGGGGCCAGTGCGAAAAGAGTTGGGAGTGGCTGGTTTGTTCACGGGGTCGCCTCACTGAAGTGCTAAATTCTTATTCAACCGATACTATTTGCCTTTTGCTCCGCCTTGTCAAAGCCGGAAGAAAGGTCATATTCACGCACGGTCTTAATGAATGATGCGATCTTTGCAACGTCTTTTATTCCAGGAGAGGATTCCACTCCCGATGACACATCAATTGAGCTCGCCTGAGAAATGTCTAACGCATCTTTTATATTACTGATGTCTAGCCCGCCGGAAAGCATGACCGGGGTATTTGTCTTGAAAGATGCCAATAGGTTCCAGTCAAAAGATACGCCATTGCCGCCGGGTAAATCCGATCCCTTGGGCGCTTTTGCATCAAGCAGAAACCGATCAGCTATTCCTTCATAGGTAGCAAGCTGGGCAAAATCATCTCCGGTTCGAATAGCAAAAGCCTTAACGACTGGAAGGTCGTACTTCTTTTTAATCAAGGAAACCTGATCTGGCGTTTCTTTGCCGTGCAATTGCAAGAAATCAGGCTTTACCTGTGCAACGATGGCATCCAGTTCTTTATCTGAGGCATTTACCGTAACAGCTATTTTGCCAACTTTTTTTCCAGCAAAGGCAGATAGCTCTGCTGCTGTTTGAAGCGTTAAGTGACGCGGGCTTTTCTCAAAGAAAATGAAACCAATCAGATCTGCCCCTGCATCAATGCAGGCCGTGACTGCTTCTTGGGTTGATAGGCCGCAAATTTTGATTTCAGTGTGCATAGGAGGGCCTGTCAAACGTGCTTGGTATAGGGAGTATGAACCTATCTGGAGGAAGTGCCAGAAAAATCATAGTGAGTCCAGCAGGCACAGTCGGATACGAAACTACAATAACAAGCTTATGCCAAACTCACTGCGTGCAGGCTGGCTCCATGACGGCGCAGCCATGCCTTTTGAGTTTCCATATCAGGACAGATATCTCTTACATGGTTCCAAAAACGATCTGAGTGGTTCATTTCCCGAAGATGGGCAACCTCATGAGCCGCTAAATAATCAAGCACCGTTTCAGGCGCCATAATAATACGCCATGAAAACGAAAGCGTACGCGTTGATGAGCACGAACCCCACCGACTGGTTGAGTCGGTTATCCGTATCTGCTTTGGACGGACATTCAAACTTGCAGCGTGTTTTGAAACGGACAGGTTCAGATTTTCTCGTGCCTGCTTTTTTAAAAAATCTAATAGTTTTCGCTGTATAAATTTCGGATCACCAGGCACTAGAAAACTAGGCTCGCCAGCAATTTCACGAACTTCAACTACACCTCTCATTCTGTCGAGATGAACGATGCGATGTTGCACGCCTAAATATGGAATTGTCTGGCCGTCTTCCAATTCCACCTTTTGAGGCAAACGTGCTTTTCGTGTAGCCACCCAATTTATATTGCGCTGCAAGAAACCATCGAGCTCGCGATCACTGACATGGGCAGGCATGGTGATTTTCAGACCGCCGCCACCTGGCATCAACCGGAGCGTTATGCGTTTTGATCTTGGATGCACGACAACTTTTACAGGCATATCTTCCCCATCTACATGGAGAACCCGGTCGCGCGAGACGGCCGACGCTGATTGTCTGGAGAAAGATTTTAACAGTCCAAATGCCATGCGATGAATTTATCTGATTCTATCTTTGGATGCCAAAGGAAACTATTTGTTAAAAAAGAAAACGGGACCTAAAAAGGCCCCGCTTCCTGTCTCAAACTATTGAAACGTTTTACAGTTTTTTTGAAGAACGCTTGCCAGATTTTTTATCTGTCGGCTCATCATCTGAACCCGTGTTGCGCTTATAGCTGTCCATAAAGGCTTCGAACTCAGTTTTATCTTTTGTGCGACGAAGTTCATAGACATGGTCTTCAAATTCAGCGCGCATTTTCTCCAAATTGCGACGTTCTTCTGCAAGACGCTCGATTTCTGCATCCCGCCATTCATCGAACGCTACATTTCCAGATTGCGCTTTGCTACGACGGTTTGAACCACAATCACGGCTCCAACCTTTTGTAAAACGATCAGTTCTTGCATTTACGCCAGACTTAAATTCATCCAAACGATCGCCCCAAAGAATGTAAGCGATCATCGCAAGGCCTAGTGGCCAAAAAATCATAAAGCCGATGATCATCATGGCTATGGTTACAGGCGTCCAAGCCGGACGGATCAATGCATTACCAATCCGCTTTGAGCGTCCATTATCTTCGTAAGTCGTATTCATATGTTTGCCCTCTAAACAAGGATACCAGAGAAACAGGTTGTTTCGATCCGGTGATCCAGATATCGGGCAGTTGCGCCCGCTCTACCTTACGTAAGAATTTAGAAAATCCACTTCAAGCGTCAAAGATTACAATAGCATTACAAATTTGTAATGGTTACTAAATCAAAAAACAGGTTCAAAGCGCCGATTCAATTTCAAAAACGATTGTATCAGCGGCAGCTTTTGGATTAGCCGCTTCAAGGATAGGGCGGCCAACCACAAGATGCGATGCACCAGCGCTAATCGCCAATTTTGGAGTCATCACACGCTTTTGGTCACCAGCATCAACACCAGAAGGACGAATACCGGGGGTAACAAGCGCCATTTCAGACCCAATAGCTTGGCGAATATGGGAGGCCTCCAGTGCAGAGGCCACGATACCGCCCATGCCTGCTGCTATTGCATCGCGTGCTCGTGACAACACCAAATTCTCTGCAGTTTGGCCGTAACCTGCCGCTACCAGATCCTGATCATCCATGGATGTGAGAACTGTTACGCCAAGCAAGCACAGGGAAGAGCCTTCTGCAGCTTTAACAGCGGCACGCATAGCTTTTGGATAGGCATGCAATGTCAGCATATCCAAATTCATCTTTGCAATGTTTTCAACTGCCTTGGCGATTGTATTATCAATGTCCAGCAGCTTCATGTCCAAAAACACCTGCTTGCCATCGGCTTTCAATTTTTTTGCCAAATCAAGCCCACCCACAAAGGCCAGTTGATAACCGATCTTATAAAACGAAACGCTATCCCCCAACTGATCTACTATTGAATTTGCCTCTTTAACGGTAGGCACATCCAAAGCAACAATCAGACGATCACGTGCATGGTTTGGTGATAAGACAGATGACATTGGAATCTCATTGCATTTAGGGTTTAGGTTTTATCAGCGTTAACTGAGGAGGCGAGCCTTTTCAACCAAAGAGGTGCACGCGCTTTCTAGCATAGCTGCGCTGCGCTCATTGGTGAGTTTATCCATATGATCAAACGCTTTTGCAGCATTTCCCAAGGCCATTTGCTCAGAAATTACCAGCATACCCAATCGCACTAATACATCACGCAAATGAGCAAGACTTGAAATTCCGCCCATTGCTCCTGGCGAACTGGCTGCAATTGCGCAAATCTTATTGCGATAAGGTATGACGGGTTTTCCGTTGTAACTTGAGACCCTTGAGACCCAATCAATGGTGTTTTTCAAGAGCGGCGGGAATGACCCGTTATATTCTGGTGTAACCATTACCACGCCATCGTGCTGATGAAATAAACGGGCCAATTTAATAGCGTTTTCAGGCACACCACTTTCTTTTTCTAGGTCTTCATTCATCATCGGTAGCGGATAATCAGATAAGGTTACTCTCGTAATCACACATTCATGATTAACCAAATTTCCAGCATAAGCGTCGGCAAATCTCTGGCTAAAGGATCCTGTACGAATAGAGCCAGCTAGAATCAAAATCTCTGGTTTTTTTTGCAATTCTTCGTCACTCCTATTTATGCTGTCTGGCGATAAATCCAAAAGCGCGCCGGCGGTACATTTGATAAAACCCATTTTGTAGGTTCAACCGAATAGACGCCTGGCAGTGCTTTTACTGGCGGTTTTGGCCCGTAACATAATTGTATAAAGGGTGCGCCTTTTGGCAACCATTTGAGACCTTCTGTCACATAATCAGAGCGCTTTTCCGTCGGGAAATTTAGTAGGGGAAGACCACTTAAAAGGGCGCGGAATTTCTGGTCTTTAAATTCTGCAAGTGTTGTTTCAAGGTCAAATGCATCGCCCTCAATAAAGTTCACGCCGGGATATGACTTGCGCAGAAGTGTGCAAAAATCGTGATTATATTCGATCGAAACCAGTTTGGATGGATTAATTCCAAAATCTAAAATAGCGCGGGTGATTGGCCCGGTGCCGGGGCCAAGTTCCAAGACAGGTAAATCACTGTCTGTTGGTATGTGGGATGCCATCAGGCGAGCGGCAATTTTACTAGTCGGTGTGATCGAGCCAACTGATTTGGGTTGCTTTGCCCAGCTCTTCAAAAACCGAAAATCACTAACAACACGTTCTCTAAAAGTGCGATCCTTTTGGGGAGTATTCTCGGTCACTGTTCGATACTCCCGGTGCATTAAAAAGAAACTGCCTACTCTTTTAGATAGTAGCGACTAATCTGCCAAGCCATCCAGAAAGCTTTTCATTTTCGAAAAGAAGCCAGTTGATTCAGGATGGTTTTGATCAGACGACAACTCTTCAAATTCTTCCAATAATTCCCGTTGGCGTTTGGTCAATTTTTGCGGCGTTTCTGTAACAACCTGAATATAAAGATCGCCAAAATTTGATGTTCGCATAACCGGCATCCCTTTTGTCTTGAGGCGGAATTGCTTGCCAGTCTGGGTTCCCTCTGGAACTTTTACACGAGATTTGGTTTCATCAAGGGTTGTCACTTCAAACTGACCGCCCAGGGCAGCAGTGACCATGGAAATAGGTATGCGGCAATAAAGGTCCGCCCCGTCACGCTGAAAAAACTGATGTGGTTTGATCGAGATGAAAATATAAAGATCGCCGGAAGGACCACCTCTTGCGCCTGCTTCCCCTTCGCCGCCCAGGCGAATGCGCACACCATCTTCAATACCAGCTGGAATATTAACCTCGAGCGAACGCTCCTTGGTCACCCGGCCTTGACCGCGGCAAGTACCGCATGGATCTGAGATAACCTCGCCTTTACCCTGACATTGTGGGCAGGTTCGTTCGATGGAGAAAAAACCTTGGGCCGCGCGCACACGGCCAGATCCAGCGCAAGTCGCGCACGTTTTGGGACTGGAGCCGGGCTTTGATCCAGAACCCGTGCATGTTTCGCAGCTCATGGCTGTTGGCACTGAAATTTTTGCCGCTTTGCCTTCAAACGCTTCTTCAAGCGTGATTTCCATATTGTAACGTAAATCAGCTCCACGTTCGCGGCCACCGGATGAGCGACGCCCACGACCACCCATCATTTCGCCAAATAGATCTTCGAAAATATCGGAAAAACCACCGCCGCCAAAACCAGCTCCGCCGCCCATGCCCCCAGGGCCACCTTGCTCAAACGCGGCATGACCATATTGGTCATAAGCTCCACGTTTTTGCGGGTCCTTTAATACTTCGTATGCTTCACCAATTTCTTTGAATTTTATTTCAGCTGTTGGATCATTTGGGTTGCGGTCGGGATGATATTTCATCGCCATTTTGCGGAAAGCTGATTTCAATTCTTTCTCGTCTGCACCGCGATCGACACCGAGCAATTCGTAGTAATCTGTTTTAGCCATCAGAACATGCCCGCCGGAATTATTGGTCTTGAATAAACAAAAACCCCGCCAACATTTCTACTGAAAAGATCAATAGAAAGCAGGCGAGGTTCAATAGGGTTTAACCTCAGGCTGATTTCTTTTCGTCGTCTTCGTCAACTTCTTCGAAGTCGGCGTCAACGATGTCTTCATCAGCGGCATCCTTTGCAGCATCTTTAGCGGCGTCGGCAGCAGCTGCCTCTTCCTGTGATGCTTCATAGATTGCTTGACCCATTTTCATGGATGCTGTGGCAAGGGCTTCAGACTTGACAGTGATGTCTTCCGTAGAGCCACCTTCCATTGCAGACTTCAATTCAGTAATTGCTGTTTCGATGTCAGCTTTGTCTTCTTCAGAGACTTTATCAGCATGGTCTTTCAAAGACTGTTCGGATGAATGGATCATCGCTTCAGCCTGGTTTTTCGCTTCAACATTTGCACGGCGCTCTTTATCGGCTCCTGCATTTGATTCAGCGTCTTTGACCATTTGTTCGACTTCTTCATCTGACAATCCGCCAGAAGCCTTGATCGAAATCTGCTGCTCTTTGCCGGTGCCTTTGTCTTTAGCAGACACATTCACAATACCATTGGCATCAATATCGAATGTTACTTCGATTTGCGGAACACCGCGTGGTGCCGGTGGCAAACCTACGAGATCAAACTGACCCAGCATTTTGTTGTCGGCAGCCATTTCACGCTCACCTTGAGAAACGCGGATCGTCACAGCAGACTGATTGTCATCAGCTGTCGAGAAGGTCTGGCTCTTTTTGGTTGGAATGGTCGTGTTGCGATCGATCAAACGAGTGAATACACCGCCAAGAGTTTCAATGCCCAAAGACAATGGTGTCACGTCGAGCAAGAGAACATCGGTAACATCACCCTGCAAGACGCCAGCCTGAATAGCTGCACCCATGGCAACCACTTCATCAGGATTCACGCCCTTGTGAGGATCTTTGCCAAAGAATTCTTTTACGATCTGCTGAACTTTTGGCATGCGGGTCATACCGCCAACCAAAACAACTTCGTCGATCTCGCCAGCTTTAAGACCAGCGTCTTTCAACGCCTCCTGCATTGGCTTTACGGTACGCTTGATCAATTCTTCAACCAAAGATTCGAATTTCGAACGGGTCAATTTCATGGTCAAGTGTTTTGGACCAGAAGCATCAGCGGTAATGAACGGAAGATTGATTTCTGTTTGCGTAGAAGAAGACAATTCGATCTTGGCTTTTTCAGAAGCTTCTTTCAGGCGCTGTAGTGCCATCTTGTCTTTTTTCAGATCGACGCCCTGGTCTTTCTTGAATTCACCAGCCAAGTAATCAACCAATGTCATGTCGAAATCTTCACCACCAAGGAATGTATCACCATTGGTAGATTTCACTTCGAAGACACCATCGCCGATTTCCAAAACAGACACGTCGAATGTACCGCCGCCAAGGTCATAAACCGCAATGGTTTTACCGTCGTTTTTATCCAAACCATAAGCAAGTGCCGCTGCTGTCGGCTCGTTGATGATACGGAGCACTTCAAGACCGGCAATTTTACCGGCATCTTTTGTTGCCTGACGCTGCGCATCATTAAAATATGCAGGAACGGTGATGACCGCTTGGGTAACTGTTTCGCCGAGATAAGCTTCAGCAGTTTCCTTCATTTTTTGAAGGATCATCGCAGAAACCTGTGATGGAGAGTATGCTGTGTCGTGGGCTTTTACCCATGCATCTCCGTTGTCTGCTTTTACGATTTCAAAAGGAACCAGCTTCTGGTCTTTTTTAACTGCCTTGTCATCGAAACGACGACCGATCAGGCGCTTTACCGCAAACAACGTATTTTCAGGATTGGTTACTGCCTGGCGTTTCGCCGGCTGACCAACCAAACGCTCACCATCTTCTGTAAATGCAACGATTGAAGGGGTTGTGCGGGCACCTTCCGCATTTTCGATCACTTTTGGTTCCTTGCCATCCATTACGGATACGCATGAATTCGTGGTGCCAAGATCGATACCGATCACTTTAGCCATTTTTACTCTCCTTGTAGCGAACTGTCCCAACCCTAATGGCCATGCTTAAATTCGGCCGGCATTGATGGACTGAACCTGTTGGAATATTTCGGGTTTTGCTGCAAACAACATCAGATTGTCTGAAGCGTTGCGGCGTATATAAGGAGGGAGTTTAGCGGGTGCAAGGATTGCAATGCAGTAATTTTGCCCAGAATCCGTAATTTTTACAGTTTGTGGCGGAAAAACCTTATTTTTCCAGCTTTTTGCCCCATAACTAATGTCGTTAGATAATTTACACGGGTTTATAAATGCAGGTTCTTCCCAATGGCGCAAAATGGATTCCAGGGTTTCTGACAAGGGAAGCACAAGAGAATTTGGTTGAAACCGTTCGCGAGATCGTCAAATCAGCACCCTTGTTTGTTCCTAAAATGCCAAAAACTGGCAAAGAAATGTCTGTGCGAATGACCAATTGCGGTTCTTTGGGGTGGGTCACTGACAAAGAGAACGGCTACCGCTACCAAACAACCCATCCGGTGAACGGAGCTCCATGGCCGGATATTCCAAATTCAATCCTGAGAATTTGGACCGAAATATCAGCATATCCGCACGATCCTGAAGCTTGCCTGATCAATTTTTATAATCAGAATGCAAAAATGGGCCTGCATCAAGATCGTGATGAAGACGATTTTGAAGCACCCGTTGTTTCAATCTCACTGGGCGACAGTTGCTTGTTCAGGGTTGGTGAAACTACCAGAACAGGACGCACAACATCGTTCAAATTGCAAAGCGGTGATGCCGTGATTTTGACAGGTAAATCGCGACTTGCCTTTCATGGGGTAGAGAAGATTTATCCCGATACTTCCACACTTTTGAAAAATGGTGGCAGAATCAACCTGACACTGCGCAGGGTTACAAAACCATCAAATTTAACGTCAATTTAAGGTAATTTGTCTATTGGTCCTGTCACACTAGATGGGACAACGATTGATGTTTACACCGAGCTATTCTGTTTCTGACTATTTTCTTGGCCTTAAAAACGGATTGCGATCCGATCTGATCCTGTATGTTATGGTCGCGCTTTATACGATCCCGACAATCTTGTATTTTATCTATACTGGAAGAGCGGATCGTCTGGCATATCCCCTCTATTACGGTCCTTGGTTGTTAAATAACTTCGTCTTGCTTCCAGCCTTGATGATGGGAATTGGTGCTATCCGAATTTATACGAGATCCCATTTGCGCCGCAGCCTCATCGTTCAGCATTTGTTTTCACCGCGGCGTGTTTCAAGATATTTCGCGGGAATGGTTTTGCTCTTTGCAATGATGTTCCATATCGGAACTTTCACCTCACTCAAATCTAGCATGCCAAATTTTGGTGGTTTTGTATGGGATGAGCGGTTGGCCAATATTGACCAGATCCTTCACTTAGGCGTGGATCCTTGGCAATACATCTATGACACTTTTGGTGTCAGTTTTCTTTGGATTTTGGAGATGAACTATAACATTTACTGGTTCATTCTCTGCTTTTTCACCCTATTTTGGATTATCACCTCTTCTGGCGCAGACAAAATCCGTTTGCGATATGTGAGTTGTTATATTCTTACATGGATTATTCTGGGTAACCTTTACGCTGTCCTGTTCTTATCGGCCGGACCTGCTTTTTATGGTCATGTGACGGGCGACGAAGCTCGCTTTGCCGAACAATTGGCTTTCCTTGCACAGGGCGCAGACGGCCCTAACTCTGTTGTCGCCTATCAAAACTATCTTTGGGCTTCTTACGTGAATGATACAGCAGGGCTTGGAACGGGTATTTCTGCATTTCCAAGCGTGCATGTTGGCTTGATCACTCTGAACGCATTATTTGCAAGAGAGCTAAACATATGGTTGGGGCGCGTTGCCATGGCCTATGTTGGCGTGATCATGATCAGCTCTGTTTATCTGGGATGGCATTATGCGATTGATGGGTATTTCTCATTCGTTGTGGTTTGGCTGATATATAGTTTTGCCAAAAAAGTGCCTTTTGAAAAATGGTCTTTCCGCCATGACCATCAAACCCTTGCCCAGCCAAAGCCACAAACAGCCACTGTCTAGAATTTGACCTTACTACAGTTTACGCAGGGCAACATGCTCGATCAGATGATTGGGCCCCTTGCGCAACACCAAGTCAGCGCGCGGACGGGTCGGTAAAATATTTTGATGTAGATTGATCAGGTTGATATTATCCCAAAGTCCTTGGGCAATTGCATAGCCCGCATCCTCTGATAACACCGAATAGCGGTTAAAGAACGATTTTGGATTGGTAAATGCTGTCTCGCGCAATCGCATAAACCGATCAATATACCAACGTTCAATGTCTCGCTCATCGGCATCGATATAAATCGAGAAGTCAAAGAAGTCTGAAATAAACGGGACACTCATACCCGCTTTGGGTAAATCCCTTGATTGAAGAACATTGATACCTTCAAAAATGAGTATGTCTGGGCGTTCAACTTTTCTGCTTTCACCCTTCAATACATCATAACTTAAATGCGAATAAAGCGGCGCGGACACTTCCGGCTCCCCTGCTTTGATTGCAGATAGAAATCGCAACAAAGCCGTAAAATCATAACTTTCAGGAAAGCCCTTTCGGTTCATTAAACGGCGACGGCGCAAGGTGGAGTTTGGTAAAAGAAATCCATCTGTGGTGATCAACTCAACTTTTGGACTGGACGGCCATCTTGCCAATAACTCTTTCAAGATACGAGCAACTGTTGATTTACCGACAGCAACTGACCCTGCAACACCAATGATAAAGGGTGTTTTTTGTCCACGTAGTGCGAGAAATCGTGCACGCTGTTTAAAAAGTGAAATGGACGAATCCACATGAGTGGAAAGCAAACGGGAAAGAGACAAATAGATCTTCGCCACTTCTTCGATTGAAACTGGATCGTTTAAGGATCGCAGCGTTTTGATCTCTGTTTCTGAAAGCGTCAGAGGCGTATCAGCGCGAAACTTGGACCATTCATTCGCTGTGAATGTCAGAAAAGGAGATGTGAGAAGATCCGGATTTTTTGGTGACCAAAATTCATCATGCTTTATGGATGATCCACGTTTAACCGCTTTCAAGACAGCCTGAGCCTTGCTTCGCTCATGCGAACTCATTTTGCTTTAGACTTTTTTACAGCGCTCACTTTTTTCTGGGCCGGTCGAGCGGCCTTTTCCTCAATCCCTGTCTGGCTGGTACGCCTGTCCAATTCTGCCATCACTTCTTTTAATGGTATATTGCTGGCTTTGAGAACTACCAACAAATGATACAATAAATCAGCAGTTTCTTTTGTTAGTTCTTTACGGTCGCGGATTGCCGCTGCAATTGCTGCTTCCACAGCTTCCTCACCCATTTTCTGAGCACATTTTTCAACGCCGCAAGAAATGAGCGTTGCGGTATAAGAAGAACCATCGGTGACCGCTGCGCGATCTGCAATGATATTTTCAAGGGTGTTGAGGGTAAATCTTGCCATATATCCCAGATCCTCGTTGAAAGAATTAGTCCAGTCTTACCGGAATTCCGGCAGCCTGCATATGCCGTTTTGCTTGTTCAATGGTATAGGTGCCAAAATGAAAAATGGATGCTGCAAGCACAGCGCTTGCGTGACCAATTTTTACCCCATCTACCAAATGATCCAGAGTTCCAACGCCGCCAGAGGCGATTACGGGGACAGAGACCGCATCTGCAACGGCTCTGGTCAAGGGTAGGTTATATCCAGATTTGGTGCCATCACGGTCCATCGAAGTCAGTAAAATTTCGCCAGCGCCTTTGGAAACAACTAGTCGGGCAAAATCAACGGCATCAATGCCTGTTTCTTTGCGGCCACCATGGGTAAATATTTCCCAACGATCATCCTCGCCTTCGCCAGAAACTCTTTTTGCGTCGATCGCAACCACAATGCACTGGTTGCCAAACTTGTCGGCGGCTTCGGAAACAAAATCCGGATTATGAACAGCCGTGGTGTTGATCGAGACTTTATCAGCGCCAGCTAGTAGCAATTTACGAATATCGGCAATTTCACGCACACCGCCGCCAACCGTCACCGGCATGAAACACTGTTCAGCTGTGCGCGAAATCATATCAAAGGTTGCCGCTCTACCATCAGAAGACGCTGTGATATCAAGAAAGGTTAGCTCATCAGCACCCGCTGCATCATAGGCGATGGCAGCTTGAACCGGATCACCTGCATCAATCAGATCGACAAAGTTTACGCCTTTTACGACACGGCCATCTTTTACGTCCAAACATGGAATGATCCGAGTTTTGAGAGTCATGCATCAGCTCCGCAATAGCCAAATGGCCGCGTCTTATTTGTTGTTTTGACGATCATGCATTAGCTCCCTGCAACACTTTCAAAGCCTCAATCGGATCAAGCCGTCCATCATAAAGCGCGCGACCGGTAATAGCACCTTCCAGTTTTTGCGCATCTGGCATTGTCATACGAACAACATCTGCAATCGATGCTAAACCGCCAGAGGCAATAACCGGAATTGAAACAGCGTCCGCAAGAGAAATTGTCGATTCCCAATTGATACCAGTTAGAATACCATCGCGATCAATGTCCGTATAAATAATTGCAGATACCCCAGCATCTTCAAATTTTTGTGCAAGCTCAATGACACCAAGGATTGAGGCTTCCGCCCAACCTTCTACAGCAACCTTGCCGCCTTTAGCATCAATGCCAACGGCAATATGTCCTGGAAATTTCTTGCAGGCTTCAAAAACCAATTCTGGATCACGCACCGCAACAGTGCCCAAAATAACCCGGCTAAGACCTTTCGATAACCAGCTTTCAATATGATCCAAGGTTCGAATGCCACCGCCCAGTTGAACAGGGTTTTTCGTGGCTTTAAGAATCGCCTCAACAGCTGCGCCATTAACCGATTCACCTGCAAAAGCGCCGTTCAAGTCAACGACATGCAGCCACTCAAAACCCTGACTTTCAAATGCCAAAGCTTGGTTAGCCGGATCAGGATTATAGATCGTGGCCTGATCCATATCTCCAAGTTTGAGCCGAACGCATTGGCCATCTTTAAGATCAATTGCTGGGAAAAGAATTTTTGTCATGATTTACGGCTTCCACCTTAGAAAATTGGTAATGACGGCAAGGCCTAGTTTCTGACTTTTTTCCGGATGGAACTGTGTACCAACCATGTTATCGCGCCCAACAATCGCTGTAACTGCTCCACCATAATCGGTTGTAGCAATAATCTGGTTTTTGTCAGTTGCTGCAATATGATAGGAATGAACAAAATAGGCATGCCATCCATCTGTGCCTGTTGGAATATTTTCCATCAATGGATGTGGACGTAACATTTCAAGTGTGTTCCAGCCAATTTGTGGAATTTTCAAAGCTGGATCATTGGGTGTAATTTCAACCACATCGCCTTTTATCCATCCAAGTCCATTGGTTGTTGTTTTTTCAAGACCACGTTCGGCCATCAACTGGGTGCCAACACAAATTCCCAAGAAAGGCTTGGCTTTTTGAATGACCATTTCCTGTAATGTTTCGACCATGCCAGGAACGGCATCCAATCCTTTACGGCAATCTGCATAGGCGCCAACGCCCGGCAACACAATTCTATCTGATGCCCGAACGTCCTCTGCATCACTAGTGACACTTACAGAAGCATTAAACCCTGCCTCACGCACGGCACGCTCAAAGGCCTTTCCCGCTGAGTGCAGATTTCCTGACCCATAATCGATGATGGTGATTTTCATAACTGGCCCTTATTCTTCCGCAAACAGACCAAAATACGCTTTTTCAGGAACAGATTTTTGAGCAGGAACATGGGCTAGAGGCACTTGAACCTGTGCGACTTCGGCAACTTCACAGTTTTCCGGTTTGGAAAACCATTTCAATTCTGCTGATTCAAAACTATCAGCTTCTATCACGCCCTTAAAATTTAAACCTGATACTTGGTGTTTTGAAGCCAGTAGATTTGAACCCTCAAGAAAAAGATATAATCTTGGAATAAATGAAAATGCTCCGGCTATCACTGCCCATGAAGTGGTGCTGATTGCGAAAAAGAAAAATGCGATCGTGAGGTAAATTGCTAGCCCAAACCATAATCTGTTCCAAGCAAGCCAAATTGCTGGGAATATTAGAGCGATTATTGAGTTTTTGTCTCTAACAAAACGGGTCAATTCCGGATTGTTGGAGGCATAGATTTCATAAATGGCCATGTCACTAATACCGTCATTTGGTTTATTTGAACGGTTTAGTCGTGATCAAGGGAAATGCCAAGAAAAAAGGGTGCTTGTTTTTCCTAACCTTGAAGCGAACCCTTGGTCGATGGAATTACGCCTATCTGGCGCGGATCAATTTCAATTGCTACCCGCAAGGCACGGGCCACCGCTTTGAAACAGGTTTCAGCAATATGATGGTTGTTTTCACCATAGTGATTGGTCACATGAAGCGTGATACCAGCATTTTGTGCAAACGCCTGAAAGAACTCGCGAAATAATTCCGTATCAAAGTCACCGACTTTTGGGCGAGAAAATTCTGCCTGCCAAATAAGATAGGGTCTTCCTGAAACATCAAGGGCAGCTCTGGTCAGGGTTTCATCCATGGCAAGGTCAATGGATGCGTAGCGATTAATGCCAGCTCTATTTCCCAATGCTTTTGAAAGCGCTTGGCCAATGGCAATGCCGGTATCTTCAACCGTGTGATGGGCGTCAATGTGCAGATCGCCTTTTGCCCGGATCTTCATATCAATTAATGAATGGCGCGATAGTTGATCCAACATATGATCAAAAAAACCAATTCCAGTTTGAATGTCATATTGACCTGTGCCATCAAGATTTAACTCGACGGTGATATCGGTTTCTTTGGTTTTCCGCGCGATTTTTGCTGTGCGGTTTTCAATTTTTGCCATTGGTATCTCTTAAGGTCTGAACGTATCAAGCAGGGTGTGATGCACGATATATCACTGCAATCTTACGAAAGCCATAACAGCTGCATTAACCATAAGCTTGTTGAACCAAGCTTCGATTGACCGATCTTGCCCTTGCATGAAGCAAAAGAACGCATAAATAAGGACCCAATAACAGTTTGGAGCCAGATATGAGCGAAACCCACAAACCAAATACTATGTATGCAACAACCATTGTTACTGTTCGAAAGAACGGCAAAGTGGTCATTGCTGGGGATGGTCAGGTCAGCCTTGGCAATACAGTCATGAAGGGTAATGCTCGCAAAGTCCGCCGTATTGGAAAAAATAATCAGGTGATTACAGGTTTTGCGGGAGCAACGGCTGATGCTTTTACCTTGTTGGATCGATTGGAAAAGAAACTGGAACAATATCCAGATCAATTAATGCGCGCCTGTGTCGAATTGGCTAAAGACTGGCGTACAGACAAATATCTGCGAAATCTTGAAGCAATGATGTTGGTTGCCGACAAGGACGTGACGCTTTGTGTTACCGGTAATGGAGACGTGTTGGAGCCGGAAGGCGGCATTATGGCTATTGGTTCAGGTGGCAACTTTGCTTTGGCTGCTGCCAGAGCACTTGCAGACCTTGATCTTGATGCAGAAGAGATTGCCCGCAAATCCATGAAAATCGCAGGCGAGATTTGTATTTATACCAATGAAAATGTCGTGGTCGAATCTATGGATGCCGCAAAATAATTGAAACAGGGTTGATCACTAAACACCCCAACGCATATCCCACAGGAACAGAATTTTTATGACCAATTTTTCCCCACGTGAAATAGTATCAGAACTCGATCGCTATATCATTGGACAATCGGACGCTAAGCGCGCTGTTGCAATCGCATTGCGCAATCGTTGGCGTCGCCAGCAACTAGAGGGTCAAATGCGTGAGGAGGTTCTGCCAAAGAACATTCTTATGATCGGGCCGACGGGTGTTGGTAAAACAGAAATTTCCCGTCGTCTGGCAAAGCTTGCCAATGCTCCCTTTATCAAAATCGAAGCCACGAAATTTACCGAGGTCGGTTATGTGGGGCGTGACGTAGAGCAGATTATTCGTGATCTTGTCGAAGTTGGCATCCAATTGGTCAAAGAGCAAAAGCGCGAACAAGTGAAGGCCAAAGCCCATTTGGCAGCCGAAGAGCGCGTATTGGATGCTTTGGTTGGAAGTACTGCCAGCCCAGCAACACGCGATTCGTTTCGCAAGAAACTACGTGACGGGTCTTTGGATGAAAAAGAGATAGAAATTGAAGTTGCCGATACCGCCGGGGCTGGTGGTATGGGCGGTATGGATATTCCAGGCATGCCAGGCGGATCGGTTGGCGTGTTAAATTTGAACGATCTAATGGGTAAAGCATTCGGTGCTAAAACCAAAAAACGCAAAACGTCAGTGAAAGAATCCTATGAAATTCTGATTGAAGATGAATCAGACAAAATGCTGGATCAGGATCAGGTCGTAGCAGAAGCTATCTCATCAGTTGAAAATAATGGTATCGTGTTTTTGGACGAGATCGATAAAATTGCTGTTGGCGATAGTCGATCCAGTGGCGGCGTTTCGCGCGAAGGCGTTCAGCGCGATTTATTGCCTTTGGTCGAGGGAACCATTGTTGCCACCAAGTACGGAGCGGTTAAAACAGATCATATTTTGTTCATTGCATCGGGCGCATTCCACGTTTCAAAGCCATCTGATTTGTTACCTGAATTACAGGGTCGCTTGCCCATCCGTGTAGAACTGCGTGCTTTGACGAAAAATGACTTTGAACGGATCCTAACTGAGCCGGAAGCCAGTTTGATCAAGCAATATATTGCGCTTTTGGCGACTGAAGAGGTCGATCTCGAATTTACGAAAGATGCCATTGAAGCACTTGCTTCTATCGCTGTTGATCTGAATTCCTCTATTGAAAACATCGGCGCCCGCCGATTGCAAACAGTGATGGAACGCGTGTTGGATGATATTTCGTTCAATGCACCAGAAAAACCGGGCGAAAAACATAAAGTTGACGGCAAATATGTAAAGAAGCAGTTGAAAGACATTGCCGATAACATCGATCTGAGCCGCTATATCCTCTAAGACGGGAAAATATTTTTTTGACTTCATAAACCAGTTTGCGGTTTTCAGCTGATGTTCGTTACGCCATCGACCTACTGATTTGAATAAATTGTTTAAATTACACTCGACTCGCGCCTTCGTGACTTGCTACATGCATTGAACTCAAGAAAACATAGCGCATGTGTTTTCCAGTTGAATGCAAACAGGGTCAAAGATGACGTTCTTTATTAGGGTTTTGGTATGTGCATGGATTGGTTTACTTGCCAGTCCGCTGCAGGCTCAGATAATTGAGGTTCCAGCGGGCAATCAGAACCGGAGCCAGCCGGAAATCCCTGCAGGCTCTAAATCAAGAACAGCCTCAGGCAATGGAAGCTTTCAAGAAAAATATGAAAAGATCAGGGATCTGATTGCCACAGACCGAAAATTGCAAAGGCAGATAAAAAACTCTGCCAGTAAATTCGGTATCGATCCAGTTCATATCGTAGGCGCTTTGGTCGGCGAGCATACTTACAATGTTGATGCGCTTGATTTCTTGCAAACCTATTTCGTCAAAGCTGCCTCCTATTTAAAAAGCGGCATCAGCTTCGAATATGACGGTGAGAATGTATTGAATTTTGTTGCAAGGCCGCAATTTTCAAAATGTGAAAAGTTCACCGATAGTTATGCATTGTGGGATTGTCGCGAAGAAGTCTGGAAAAGAAATTTTGCCGGCAAAAAAGCTGATGGGAAATCATGGCCGCGAGACCGTTTTAGCAAAATCTTTTTCCAACCTTATTATGCGGGACAGACTTTCGGACTTGGGCAGCTTAATCCACTGACAGCCTTAAGGGTTACAGATCTGGTTGCGGCGACAACGGGAGCCAAACGGCTTAAAGCAAGCAATGCGCCTGAAGTTTATGAAGCGATCATGCGGCCGGATACTACACTGGACTATATGGCAGCGGTCATAAAAACATCTATTGATGCCTATGCAAACTATGGCGGGTTGAACATAGCCAATAATGCCGGACTTACCGCAACGCTTTATAATCTTGGCGATGTCGTTGATCGCGCCAAAGCAATTAGACAAAAACGATTGGCTGACCCATCCATATGGCCGGAAGAAAACTATTATGGCTGGCTGATCAATGAGAAGATTTCAGAACTACAACAACTGGTTCGCTAATCTTGGATAGCCCAACACGCAGACATTTAAAACGCTATCGTTTCCTATTTGCACGAACCTGAATGTCGTGGGCCAGAGCCAAAAGATCCTGCTTGTCCAAATCTGAGATCCTATTGGCCAGTAAATTCGCCAGCGCTGTCGCTTCAACAGATAGTTTTGATGTATCCAGATAAATCTTTGGATGAGAGGATACTGCTAATTTTTGCAATTCTTCTGCGTCATCCCATATGATATTAAAATACCCTATAATTCTTTGAACAAATTGCCAGCTTGGCGCACCGCGATTGCCGTTCTCCAAAGCAGACAAATAGGCTGCGGAAACACCCAGTTCCGATGCCATCTGTTTCTGCGTGACTTTTTTTTCAGCCCGCAGTTCTCGAACCCGGCGGCCAAAGGGCGTCATGGTGCTATCCTTTTTGCTGCTCTATTTTTACTTCGCAATCGAACATATAAGGCACCTTCACCACCATGAGCGATATGGGATACCCGAAAGGCAGACACATATTCCGCAAGGTGTTGTTCTCGCAACCATCTTGGAACTGCATTTCTCAAAATACCCTCATGCATTCTTCCTTTACCGGTGATCACAAGAATAATTTTTGAACCGGAGTGATATTGATGGACCACGAAGTCCTGCAAAATGCGGTGCGCCAAATCTTGGGTCATGCCATGTAAATCTATACGCGCATCGATGGCTTGCTTACCCTTAACAAGCTTCTTTGCGGTTTTGTCATCAATGGATGAGGGAAATTTAGGGATGGGGCTAGGTAAAGAAACAGGAGGAGAATAACTTGCCGCAATAAATTGGCGGCTAGGTAATGGCGTTTTCCTTGGAGCTTCAGCCTTCTCAACCCTCGCTGGAGCATGAGTCAATATTGGGTTTTGCAGCGGTTCGTTATCCAACCAATGTTTTAAATTTTGCCTTTTGGAGGAAACGGGTTGCACCGTTCGTTTGACTTGTTTCCACAACGCTTCTTCTTCTGGATGCAGCGAACGTTTTTTGCGCACGGGCTTGGCACCATTGTTAGAATTTGAATCTTTGCTCATTGAGCATGTGTCCCAGATTTTGGAACGAAAACGATAAAATCAGCAGTGTTTTTAATCCCACCAGCTATTTGCCCTGCTTCAAATCCGGTTCCAATGAATAAATCACCTCTTGCCGGACCAACAATCGCCGATCCGGTATCTTGAGCAATCATAAGTCTTTCAAAAGCTTTGGTGCTTCCAGGAATTGGTTTATCAGTGGATACCCAAATCGGTGTGCCAAATGTTTGCAAACGATGATCAACTGCAAGGCTGCGACCGGGTGTCAAAGGGACGCCAGCCGCCGCGACAGGTCCCATTTGTGGTTCGGGATGAGATACCTCAGTAAAAAATATATATGATCTATTTTTCCACATAAGCTCATCGGCGCTATCTGGATGATCTTCCAACCATTTTCGGATTGATTGCATGGTTACATTATCCAAGGTCAAAGCGCCTTGCTCAATCAGTATTTTTCCAATGGCGGTAAACTCATGCCCCGTTTTTCCATTATAAGAAATTCGGCGAACAGACCCGTCAGGCATTACCAACCGCGCTGATCCCTGTATATGAATGAAGAAAATATCGATCCGATTTTCAAACCAAAACAGCTCCAAGCCTTTCCCATCAAGAACGCCGGTTTCGATTTGTTTTCGGTCGTAATATTCGCTTAAGACACCATTTTCATTTTTTGCAAAGAAGAACGAAGGATCCATGTCTTGAGGGCGGGTATCATCATCAATGGCAACGAGGTCCACAGGTCGCTTTAAAATTGGATATTTGAATTTGTCCGTTTTCACAGGAGACGCAGAAATTTCTGGCTCAAAGTAACCCGTAACAAAGCCGCGATCTGATGAAGATATTGGCTCAATTTGGTGAGGCACGAACCATGTTTCGAAAAACTGCTTTGCTTTTTGGCCGCAAGAAGGTCCATCAATTTCAATATCTAAAGCAGCAGCGCCAGCTTTTGCCAAATTTTCGGCACTCACACCCAGTTTTTTGGTTGAGTAAGGTTTCGTAGCCATTCTTCTGGCGCTAACGCGAAAACAGGAGAGAGCGGCAAGATGATCTTCTTCCAGCCACCCTTTAAGAATGGAAAATTCAGTTTTTACCATTCTTGCCAAGGACGACATTGCGATCCCCCGATATCAGTCTGTGAGCGGATGAACCTAAGAATCAGATTCGGTAGCGACCAATTTCCAGTTAGGATCATTTGAGCGTACATCTTTGGCAAAAGTCCAGATATCATGCACTTCGCCGACTTGCTCGGGATCACCATCAATCACTTCACCAGCGGCATCATGGGTTGAAGAAATAATCTGGCTAACAAATTCAACGGTTACTTGCGCATCATTATCAATAACGCCGGCTGATTTGATGACCGCTTTTTCGATACCAACAAAATTAGAACGTACTTGTTCCTTTCGGCTCTCACGATCGGATATTGCCGCTGAAAATCCTTCATAAACTTCACGGGACAAAAGATTTTTCAGTGTATTTCGATCGCCGTCAGAAAAAGAGGTAACAATCATCTCATAAGCCATTTTAGCCCCATCAACGAAACTGTCAGGATTGAAGGATGCGTCCTGGCCTAAAATTTCTTTCAAGCCGCGATTGAGTTTCGTTCCGCTTTTGGCATAGGCGTTTATCGCTTTTTCGGCAGTCGAAATTGTGCTGCTCGCAGCTCTTTGGGCCTCTTCGCGGCCTGGCATTGGAATCACATTGTCCGAAGCTTTATCGGTTGTATTTGCTCTTTTCCCAGCAGGCTTGGCCTTTCTGGTCTTACGGTCAATCTCATAGGGTTCAAATGGTGGGCGCTCATTATCATTTCTTGTTCCAAGAACTGAACGCAAGCGCAGCAGGATAAATACCGCAATCGCGATTGTAATAATTGTGGTGGTGTCAAAAATCTCGGACATATCGCTCGCCATGTGAAAGGAAACTGAAAAAGGGTCGTTTATAGATACCTGACACCTTATATAGGTGTTTGAGGAAAAGAATCAAAACAGTCAATGCAAACTCTTCGCAATCTTAGACCCAAAACCCCATATGAATTTGGTTTACGATAATAAAACTGGATAAAATTATGCCCTTTTCGCTTATTCCATTCCTTCTACTCGCAATTCCAATTGCCGAGATTGGGGCTTTTATCCTCATAGGAGGCCAAATTGGTGTTTTATGGACATTTGCAATGATTTTGCTGACTGCCGTCATCGGCAGTATATTATTACGCATCCAAGGGTTTCAAATAATCAATCGATTGCGAGAAGTTACCAATGCGGGGAATATTCCAGGCAAAGAGTTAGGGCATGGCGCCATGATACTGGTTGCTGGCGTACTTTTGCTTACCCCTGGTTTCATAACCGATACGCTAGGTTTTCTACTTTTTATCCCATTCGTGCGGACATTTATCTGGTCTTTCATGGCTTCCAGAATTCAAATCATCACGCCCGGTGATTTCGGCAGTAAATCCTCCAATCCTTTTTCAAGAGGAGGAACCAGTAAAGATGGAGTGGTTGATCTGGATCCTGATGAGTTTAAAGAAACCAGCGAGGGCAAGCGCGATGGCTCATCTCCATGGAACAAAGAGATATCCGATGGTAAAGATACATAATGGTATGCTCCGGTTGTCTACAATCATCGGACGTGATAGCCAATTTCTTTGAATTTGTTGTAGTAGATTAATTTTTAAACTCTGCTACGAACAAGGTGATTGATAACGAAAACGGAAAAGTGAATTTCAAAATGGCGAAAAAAGCAGCAAAAAGCGAAACTCCAGCCAATGGCGCAGCAGAAGCCCAAGGCGCTGCACCCTCATTAAGCGTTCTTACACAATATATTAAAGATTTTTCTTTTGAGAATCCTAATTCTCCAAATTCACTTTTGCCGAAAGAAAAACAGCCTGAGATCAGCATCAACATCAATGTGAATGCCAATCCATTGGCTGAGACCGACTATGAAGTTGTGCTCAACATCCAAGCCAAAGCTGGTGAGGGCAAAGATATGTTGTTCAACTGCGAAATGTCATATGCTGGCATTTTCCGCCTTGTGAACATTCCTGAAGATGCAAAACATGCAGCGGTCCTTATCGAATGCCCACGTTTGCTATTTCCCTTTGCACGCCACATCGTTTCAGATGCAACACGTAATGGCGGTTTTCCTCCATTGATGATTGATCCGGTGGATTTCGCCAGATTGTATCAGTCAAGAATGGCGCAGATGGCTGAAGCTGAATCCGCCAAGGCAACAAAAAGCTAATTCAATTTTCCATTGGTTTTAAAGTGTATTTATAAAGGCGGCTCTATGGGCCGCTTTTTTATTGATATTTTTTCCAGATAGCGTTCTCGCCCAACGTTTGAACAAATTCCAGATGGGCGCTTTTTTCGCTACCAGTTAGCCTTTCGGGAAGGCTGGTTTCGCGCACAGGCTTGGGTGTTGTGGAATATTGCGAATGAGAATTTCCAATACCGCTTTCCTCATTTTTTTCTGAATTCGAAACCAATTCCAGACTGGTTTGGCGACCGCCCAATAGCTCAATATAAACTTCTGCAAGCAGTTGCGAATCCAATAATGCACCATGGAAATTTCGATGCTTGTTGTTGATACCATAACGCTCGCACAATTTATCGAGAGAATTGGGCGCCATGGGATGCTTGCGCCGCGCAATCTCAAGCGTATCAATCACTTTTTCCGGATTAACAGGTGGCAGTTTCAAACGCGCATATTCATGGTTTAAGAAGTTGATATCAAAAGAAGCATTGTGAGCGACCAATAACCCATCGCCAACAAATTCGATGAACGCCTCTGCGATTTCTCCGAACGTTTTTTTATCATTCAAAAACTCATTGCTAATTCCGTGAACCTTGAAAGCGCCGGGATCTACCTGACGACCTTCCGGATTGATATACTCATGAAAGGTTCTGCCGGTTTCCACACGATTAATATATTCAATTGCGCCCAGTTCAATTACCCGCTCACCCTCTTCAGGTCTAAATCCGGTAGTCTCTGTATCGAAAATAATTTCACGCATTTCACATACCTTTTGGTGACGGGTCTTTTGATAGTTGGGCAATTATCTTTTCTACTTCCATACGGGCATGATCCAGTCCTAAGGATGTGTCTATGATGAAGTCTGCTTTTTCACGTTTTTCAGCGTCTGGTGTCTGGCTTGCGAGAATTTTTTCGAATTTTTCTGCTGTCATGTCAGCTCTAGCCAATACACGGCGTCTTTGTTCTTCCAATGGTGCTGTTACAACAGCAACATAGTCACAATTTTTCTCGCCACCTGTTTCAAAAAGCAGGGGTATATCCAATACAACCAAGTTAGCGCTTTGGGTTTTTGCCGCTTTTAAAAACGCATTTCGTTTGGCGGCCACCAGTGGATGTATAATTGCTTCCAGTTTTTTTAAGGCATCAGGGTGACCTATGACATGGGAAGCCAAGATTTTACGGTCAACCACTCCCTGTTTGATTGTCCCGGGAAAAGCTGCCTCAATCAGTGGGGCGGCTTCACCTGAATATAATTCATGGACAACTGCATCTGCATCTTGAACCGGAATACCGAATCCTTTGAACATCGCTGCTGTGGTAGATTTTCCCATTCCAATTGAGCCTGTTAGGCCTAGAATAATCATACTGTTTTCCTAATATCTTCCAATACCAGATCCCGTAATTCCTGAGTAACTTCCGGTTTCATTCCAAACCAGCGTTCAAAGCCAGGAACCGCTTGATGCAAAAGCATTCCCAGACCATCAACTGTTTTTAAATTTGCCTTAGCACAGACTTTCAACAGCTCAGTTTGAAGAGGGATATATACAATGTCATTGACGATGGCGTCTTTCGCAATCTGATTTAGATAAGCAATCAGATTTTTTGGAAGCTCATTTTTTCCAGACATTCCAAGACTGGTCGTATTCACCAAAATAGAAATATCCAATGGCAAGTCAGAAATTTCTTCTAATGAAGCAGCCGAAACGTCACCAAGAAATTCATTGGCAATTTTATCGGCATTACTTTTCGTGCGGTTTACCAGAATAATTTTCTCAAATCCGCGCTGCTGTAAGGCATAAAGAATTCCGCGGGCGGCGCCTCCTGCTCCCAATATAATTGCAGGTTTTTTTAATCGTTCGGGATTGTCCCATCCATTTGCCCACTGATCCATGTTCGCTGAAAAGCCAAGCCAATCAGTATTCCCACCAATCAAGTTTTCGTTTTCAAGCCAAACAGTGTTTACAGCACCAATTGCTTTTGCAGCAACATCGATCCTAAATAATGAAAATCTGATATTCTCTTTGTGTGGAATGGTAAAATTTCCACCCACAAATCCAGAAGTGTTCATATCATTTAAAAATGCTTGAAGATGATCTGGCGCAACAGCTATTTTTTCATAGGTACCATCCAACCCATATTTCTTTAACCAATAGGAATGAATGATAGGGGAACGGGAGTGCTCGATTGGCCATCCACATACAAAGGCTTTTTTGATCAGTTGGTTCGACATATATTTTCTGTTATTTTTCTAAAATGTTCATACTGCGTAGTTGCTTCAGCAATGGAAGCAATGGCATTCCTATAATGGAAAAGAAATCGCCCTTGATATTTTCTATTAATTGAATCCCGCGCCCTTCGATTTGATAAGCACCTACACTGGTTAGGGCAACTTCACCCACATCAGCCAAATGATGTCCGATAAATTCCGGCGTTAGTGAGCGAAAGATAATCGTGGTTGTTTCCACATGGCTCCAAAGCATTTCGCTATTTTGCACCAATACCACTGCGGAATGTAGTTCATGCTTTTTTCCAGATAAAGCCAACAAACGACGGCGCGCTTCTTCCATATCAGCAGGCTTATGAAGTTGCTGTCCTTCAAACTCCATAACCTGATCAGAGCCTATGATGATCCTTTCTGAAAATCTTGAAGATACGTCTTGAGCTTTTGCGATCGCGAGAATTTCTGCGATGTCTGCTAGCGACATATTGGAATCAGCCAGTGGCGCTTCTACAGCTCGCTCGTCAATGCCCGCAGTGATGGCATCAAACTCCAAACCAGCATTTTTTAACATGGATGCGCGATAAGGGCTTTTCGACGCTAATATGAGATTTGCCATTTGTTTCCCTAGAAATAATTATTGCATTTTACACAATTGGAAAGCGTGAGACCGTTTGTTGGTGGCTTTGCCATAATGCGTAAATTTCGGCAGCCGTTTCTTCAATCGATTTACGAGAGACATCAATCATTGTCCAATTATGGCGTTTACATAATTTGCGGGTCTGGGCAAGTTCTTCAGCAATGGACGCTCTATCAGTATAGGGGTTTGTCTTGTTCGAGTTTTCATTTCCCAATAACCGATTTTGTCGAACCTGATAAATTCTATCTGTTGAAGCAATTAGCGCTACAATCAGCGGATTTTTTCCTTCAATTAATCTGGTAGGAATGGTTGCATTAGGAACTAAAGGGAAATTTGCTGTTTTTAGCCCTCTATTCGCTAAATAAATTGAAGTTGGTGTTTTAGAAGTACGCGATATGCCTAGCAACACAATATCTGCGTCTTCAATAATCTCAGGCAAAGCACCATCGTCATGCATCAGTGTAAAATTGATTGCATCGATGCGATTGAAGTATTCAGCATTCAATTCATGCTGAGCGCCAGTTTTGCGGCTACTTGGAATCCCCAAATATGCCTGAAATGTTTTGAATATGGGTTCAAGGATAGATACACATGGAATGCCCATGGTTGCGCATCTTTCTAAAAGAATGGTTGAAAGATTTTCATTGGCGATAGTAAACAAAACGATGCCTGGCTTTTCATCTATCTGTGAAAAAGCTTCTTCTAACTTCGCCAGACTTCGCACTCCGGGATAAACATGTTCAATCGCGCTGGTTTTTTCATATTGGGAAGCCACTGCACGACTGGCGGCGATTAAGGTTTCACCGGTGGAATCGGAGATTAGATGCAAATGAAAATATCGCTCACTGTTCGGCATATTGATCTAAGACTTTGTGGCTTACTGTGGATAAATGGTCGCTTCGTGTAAGGTAGGGCGAATTTTGTACAGTTATGCCAGATTTCCTCAACAAACAAAGCGTCGGGACTGCATTAAATTTTTGATACATTAGTGGGGATAGTTTTTGACTTCATATCTGACTCAGATTTATAAACAGTTTAGTCAACAAACTGGCACTATAAGTAATTGATTAATAATATGAATTTTAATTATCGTCATTGTTCACAGGAATTTATCATTTTATGAAATGACAAATTTTTTCATCAAGCCTGTGGACAGTTTTGTGGATTAAACTTAATCCTCGTTATTCACATACAATAAAAAACTACAAACAGAACAAACATTGAAATCTTTATTAGGACAAACAGTGGATAACAAAGAAAACCGAAAAGTTCTGAAAGTGATCGATGGACATCACTATGAGCAACCTCCTATTTGGCTTATGAGACAAGCAGGTCGGTATCTTCCTGAATATCGTGAAACACGAAAACGTGCAGGAAGCTTTTTAGATCTTTGTTATAATCCTGAATTAGCAATTGAAGTTACATTGCAACCGATCAAGCGATTTGGTTTTGATGCTTCTATTTTATTTTCCGATATTCTCGTAATTCCAGATGCTCTAGGACGAAAAGTGCGTTTTGAGGAGGGACGTGGGCCTATCTTGGAGCCTATTTCAGCTACAGAGATTGATCCTTTATGTGAAGCCAACAGTGATAGTCAAAAAGCACTTGATCACCTTTCTCCGGTGATAGAGACCGTTAAAGGGTTACGTTCAGCTCTTCCAACGGAAACAACACTTTTAGGTTTTTGTGGGGCTCCTTGGACGGTTGCAACTTATATGATTGCTGGGCATGGAACGTCAGATCAAGCGCTTGCTCGCCTATTTGGCCATCGTCATAGAGTGGAGATGGTTAAATTGTTGAATTTGATCGCGGATGTATCAGCGGATTATCTGATAAAACAGATTGAAGCTGGAGCTGATGCGGTTCAAATTTTCGATTCTTGGTCTGGTGTGTTGGGCAAATCTGATTTTGAAGATTTTTGTATCGGCCCTGTTTTGAGAATAGTGGAAAGAGTTCGCTCTCGGATACCTGATGCAAAGATAATTGGATTTCCAAAAGGGGCTGGCCTTCAATATTCCAATTATCGAGAGAAAACCAAGGTGAATTGCTTAGGGCTTGATTGGACTATGCCAAGTGAATTTGCCATGGAATTACAGAAACAAGGGGCTGTGCAGGGTAATTTGGATCCGACAAGGTTGGTTGCTGGCGGGTATGCGCTTGATTCTGGCATAGATGAAGTTATGGCAACAATTGGAAACGGTCCATTGATTTTCAATCTGGGGCATGGAATTACACCAGAAACACCGATTGCCCATGTAGAACAAATGCTTAAGCGCGTAAGAGGATAATCGAATTATGTATGAATGGGTAAAAGTAGCTCATATCGTTTCCGTTATCTCCTGGATGGTTGGATTTCTGTATCTTCCTAGATTGATGGTTTATCATCACGAAAGTTCAATTGGATCGGATACATCGGAAACCTTTAAGATTATGGAACGGCGTTTGCTGAAGGCAATCATGACACCGGCCATGATTGCTACCTGGGTATTTGGTTTATGGCTTATGATTCTCATTCAAGCCTGGGGCGAGGCATGGTTCATAAGTAAGTTATTCCTTGTGCTTATTTTAACGGCGTTTCACGGCATGGCAGTGAAGTGGGTCCGAGAATTTGCCGATGACAAACGAGACCGTAGTCAAAAATTCTTTCGCATAGTGAATGAGATACCTGCGGTTATCATGATCGCTATTGTCATTTTAGTTGTTGTGAAACCCTTTTAAATGTTGAATTTAACATTTTTCTTGTATTTCTTGCGTTTTTGGGATTATAGAGAACCATCGGTTTCCCCAACCGATCGCAAAAATTCGGCAATTTTGCCTGATTGTGATGCGCGACAAATCACTTGATGAGTGATTTTTCCTCAATAAATCAATTATTTACATATTTTTCTGTGCCCGCCTTAACGTAGTAGAGCGCTCTGTGAAGTGAAAGACCCCTCAATGGAAAAAATGAAACTACAAGATCTCAAAGCTAAATCTCCAACGGATTTGGTAACTTTTGCCGAAGGTGTCGAGGTAGAGAACGCCAGCACGATGCGTAAGCAAGAGTTGATGTTTGCTATCCTTAAGTCGCTGGCTGAGCAGGAAGTTGAGATTATCGGCGAGGGCGTAGTGGAAATTCTCCATGACGGTTTCGGTTTCTTGAGATCAGCAAGTGCGAATTATCTTCCTGGGCCTGACGATATTTACATCTCACCGTCGCAGATTCGTCGGTTTTCTTTGAAAACGGGTGATACGGTTGAGGGTCCAATTCGAGGACCAAAAGAGGGTGAGCGGTATTTTGCTCTTTTGAAGGTGAATACGATTAATTTCGATGACCCTGAGAAGATCAAACATAAAATTCACTTCGACAATTTGACGCCTCTCTATCCAGATGAACGTTTTAAGATGGAAATTGAGAATAGCGAATCAAAGGATTTGTCGGCACGCGTGATCGATTTGGTTGCGCCGCTTGGTAAAGGACAGCGTGCTCTTATTGTTGCGCCACCTCGTACTGGTAAAACCGTATTATTGCAGAATATTGCCCATTCCATTACGGCCAATCATCCAGAGAGTTATCTTATTGTTTTGCTTATCGATGAACGGCCTGAGGAAGTTACAGACATGCAGCGCTCGGTAAAGGGTGAAGTTGTCTCGTCGACTTTTGATGAACCGGCGGTACGCCATGTACAAGTTGCTGAAATGATCATCGAAAAGGCCAAACGCTTGGTTGAGCATGGGCGTGATGTGGTGATCCTGCTCGATTCGATTACCCGATTAGGTCGCGCCTACAATACGGTTGTACCATCGTCCGGTAAGGTTTTGACGGGTGGTGTTGATGCTAATGCACTTCAAAGGCCTAAGCGTTTCTTTGGAGCGGCACGAAATATTGAAGAGGGCGGTTCTTTGACGATTATTGCTACGGCTCTGATTGATACCGGTAGCCGTATGGATGAAGTTATTTTCGAAGAATTTAAGGGAACGGGCAATTCGGAGATCGTACTCGACCGCAAAGTTGCTGATAAACGTGTATTTCCTTCAATGGATATATTGAAATCTGGTACCAGAAAAGAGGATTTGCTTGTTCCAAAAGCGGATCTCCAGAAAATCTTCGTATTACGGAGAATTCTTTCTTCTATGGGTACAACAGATTCCATTGAGTTTTTGATCGATAAATTGAAGCAAACCAAAAACAATGATGACTTCTTTGACACGATGAATACCTAGCTGTTCGATTCGGAAGCGGTTTGTTTTATTACGTGTTGGAAACGGGGTTCATTGTATGGACCCCTTTTCGTTTAACTTCATGAATTCGGTGGTTACTGATGCTAGCTTCAAACAATGAGACGATAATTGCTTTATCGAGTGGCACATTGCCAGCTGGGGTCGCTGTAATCAGGGTTTCTGGTTCCCAATGCCGTGCTGTGATCAATGCTTTGGGTCTGGGACAGCTCGTGCCTAGAAAAGCGAAACTGGCTGACTTACTGGATCCTGATACAAGGGAAGTGATAGATCGCGGAATCTCTATCTGGTTTCCGGGTCCCAATAGCTTTACCGGAGAAGACTGTCTTGAGTTACAGGTTCATGGCGGGAGAGCTGTGGTCGGTAAACTTCTTGAAGTATTGCCTGGATTAAAGGATACTAGACTTGCTGAGGCTGGGGAGTTTTCCCGTAGAGCTTTTGAGAACGGTAAGTTGGATCTCACCGAGATTGAGGGTTTAAGTGATCTGATCGCTGCTGATACAGAGTGGCAACGGAGGCAGGCGCAAAGTCAAGCTGGTGGTAGGCTAAGAGAACTATTGGGGGATTGGCGTGGTGAATTGATCCGTTGCCGTGCCTTCCTTGAGGTGGAATTTGACTTTAGCGATGAAGATGATGTTCCAGACAGTATGCTGGAAGCGGTAATTAAGAAGGTTGCTGCTCTTGAACATGACATCTCTTCTTATGTAGAGGATGGAAACCGCGGGGAGATTATCAGGGAAGGCTTTGCAATCGTTTTGGCGGGCGCCCCAAATTCAGGTAAATCCAGTTTACTCAATGCGTTGGCAGACCGGGATATTGCGATAGTTAGCAGTGTGGCCGGTACTACCCGGGATGTTTTGCAATGCCGTTTGGACATAGATGGCATTCCAGTGGTTTTCTATGATACGGCAGGGATCCGTGATACCGTCGACGACATAGAATTGGAAGGCATTAAGCGAGCGCTTGATCATGCCGCAAGGTCTGATCTAACTATTTGGTTGTCGGCGGCTGATGATCCCAATTCTCCAGTTTCAAATCTATCAGATGCAGTTGTCTTTCAATCCAAGAGTGATCTTGCTGAAGTTAATGGTGAATTTCATGTTAATACCGTTGAAAAAGGCGGCTTGAATCGGCTCTTGGATTTTATCCGATCTCGGTTGTTAGAATTTAATTCAAATGGAGATTTGGCGTTAATTACCCGGGAACGTCATCGTTCAGAGCTGGTTCGGTGCGTTGCAGCGCTTCGTGCATCTCAGTCTTTGATGACCAGTAATAGCGTGTTATCAAGTGAAGAATTGCGTATTGCGTCTGATTGCCTTGGCAGGCTGACTGGATTTGTTGATGTTGAAGATTTGTTAGATGTCATATTTTCAGAGTTCTGCATCGGTAAATGATTCACGTGAAACATTTTTTAAGTTGCTGAAAGGGTGTTTCACGTGAAACATTGGATACTTTACCTTGTGGTCACTTAAGTTTATGGACTCGGGATGAATACAATTTATGGAGTTATGGGATTGATGATGGATTTTGATGTCATTGTGATTGGCGGAGGACATGCTGGGTGTGAGGCTGCGGCAGTTTCTGCGCGTCTGGGCGCCAAGACAGCATTGATTACACATTCCTTCGATACGATTGGTGTCATGTCGTGCAATCCGGCAATTGGTGGACTTGGAAAAGGTCACTTGGTTCGCGAAATTGACGCGCTGGACGGTTTAATGGGCCGTGTTGCCGATAAGGCTGGTATTCAATTTAGGCTGTTGAACCGCAGGAAAGGACCTGCAGTCCGCGGTCCTAGGGCCCAGGCTGATAGAAAACTGTATCGACTTGCTATGCAAGACGCGATTTCGAACACAGATAACCTTGTGGTAGTTGAAGGCATTGTTGGCGATCTTGTCCAAGAAAACAATGTTGCTAAAGGCGTTGTTCTAGAAGATGGCAGGAGATTTTCCAGCGGCGCTGTAGTTTTAACTACAGGTACTTTCCTAAGGGGTTTGATCCATATTGGTGATAAAAAGATACCCGCCGGAAGAATGGGCGAGGCCCCTTCCATTGGGCTTTCAAAAAGCCTTTCTGATGCCGGGTTTGTTTTATCCCGATTGAAGACAGGTACTCCGGCACGCCTGGACGGCAAGACGATTAACTGGTCTCAATTGGAAATGCAGCCCGGGGATGCGGTTCCTGTGGCTTTTTCTACGCTTACCAAGTCTATCGATACACCACAGATTGAATGCGGGATAACGCGAACGAACAAGCGCACTCATCAAATAATCGCAGATAATATTTCAAAGTCGGCCATGTATTCAGGCCAAATTGAAGGCGTTGGTCCTCGATACTGTCCATCAGTTGAAGATAAAATCGTCAAATTTGGTGACCGTGACAGCCATCAGGTATTTCTTGAGCCGGAAGGCCTTGATGATGATACGGTTTACCCCAATGGCATTTCCACATCGCTTCCTGAAGATGTGCAGAACGCATTTGTTCATTCTATTGAAGGATTGGAGAATGCTCGGATAATTCAGCCAGGTTACGCCATTGAGTATGACCATGTTGATCCCAGAGAATTATATCCAACCCTGGAAAGCCGCAGGATATCTGGCTTTTACCTTGCTGGACAAATTAATGGCACGACTGGCTACGAAGAAGCGGGTGCCCAAGGTCTGGCAGCGGGTCTAAATGCTGCCCGGAAAGTGGGCGGCAGCGAGCCTGCGCTTTTTAGCAGAACGAGTTCCTATATTGGTGTCATGTTGGATGATCTCACAACACGCGGGGTTTCCGAACCTTATCGTATGTTTACATCGAGAGCTGAATATCGATTGAGTCTGCGGTCTGACAATGCTGATCAACGCCTAACACCTCTGGGTTTGGAGTTGGGATGTGTTGGTTCCGAACGTCAAACCGCTTTTGAAAGTTGGAGAGAAAAACTAGCTATAGCTGAGACTCTCTTGCGTTCTCTAAGCCTCACACCAAATGAGGCTTCGCAAAAGGATATCAAGATAAACCATGATGGGGTAAGGCGTAGTGCTTATGAGCTTTTGGCTTATGAAGAGATAGATCTGGCCCGTTTATCAGGTGTATGGCCTGAGCTTAAAACCTTATCCTCTAAGGTTAGTGAGCAAATTGAAATTGAAGCATCCTATGCTGTTTATCTGGAAAGGCAGGAAGCTGATATTTGCGCGATGCGGAAAGAAGAATCGCGCGTTATCCCTGAAGGCTTTGACTATAGAGCGACGCCAGGACTATCGAATGAGTTGGTTCAAAAACTTGAACGCATAAAACCAACAAATCTTGGTCAAGCCGCACGCATCGAAGGTATAACGCCAGCTGCCTTAACGCTTATTCTGGCTTATATCCGTAAGGGCTCACCTCATAAAGAGACGCGGGTAAGCTAGTTTCACGCCTTCGCTCTTTTCGTATGATTGATCAGGATCCCCAGTGACCTACCCCTCTCTATCTATTGTTGAAATGCTGAGACGCATATACCCTGTTTCACGTGAAACAATTGACCGACTGGTGCAGTATGAAAAGCTGCTTAGGCATTGGCAATCAAAAACCAATCTAGTTGCACCATCAACCTTGGATCAATTCTGGACCCGCCATGTGGCCGATAGCTTGCAAGTCTTAGCGATCTCTCCTGAAGCCCGACACTGGACTGATATTGGAAGTGGAGGTGGATTCCCAGGTATCGTAATCGCCATTGTCATGAAACAGATAGGCGATCAAGAGGACACGAAAACTAGTGTTCATCTCGTAGAAAGCATTCAAAAAAAATGTTCTTTTCTGAGACGGGCAGCATATGAGACCGGTGTAGAAGCTGAAATTCATGCTGAACGAATCGAGTCGGCAACGAAACAACTTGAAGCCTGTGAGGTAATTTCTGCAAGAGCCCTGGCTGCTTTACCAAAATTGCTGGAACTTACTTTTCCTCACATTACAGGCGACCGCAGAGCCTTGTTTCACAAAGGTCGGGATTATCTAAGAGAAATAGAAGATTGCGATAGTCAGTGGAAATTTGATTTGGTAGTACATAATAGCAAGGTGGATGACACATCAGTTATCCTTGAGATATCCAATGTTCAGGCTCATCGTCAGAATATTGATTGATTTGCTTATGCGGGCAATTTTGCTGCAAACGAGCCACTAACGGAAAAACAAGCATAGTATTATGGGAAGCAAAACACATTCAAGGGTTTTGACTGTTGCCAATCAAAAGGGCGGCGTTGGCAAGACGACTACAGCTATAAATCTTGCAACTGCACTGGCAGCTGTTGGTAAAACAGTGCTGATCATTGATCTTGATCCACAGGGCAATGCCAGCACTGGTTTAGGCGTTGAGCGTAAAGAGCGGACAATCTCAACCGCGGATGTGTTGCGCGGTGATAGCACTCTGGATGAGGCTGTGGTTAGAACAGCTGTTCCAAGGCTTTCTGTTGCACCTTCAACGCTAGACTTGCTTGGGCTCGAAATGGAAATCTCTGATGCTGGTGATCGTGCATATAGATTGCGTAAGGCGATTGAGAACTATAACCCAGAGAAAAAGCCATTCGATTATATCATGATCGATTGTCCGCCTTCTCTCAATCTACTCACAATCAATGCGATGGCTGCAGCCCATGCTTTGCTGGTTCCTTTACAAACTGAATTTTTTGCCCTTGAAGGACTAAGCCAACTGCTGGAGACCATGAACCAGGTAAAGGCCAGTGTTAATCCTGAGCTGTATCTGCATGGCATTATTTTGACCATGTATGATGCGCGTAATAATCTAGCCTCTCAGGTTGAGAGCGATGTGCGCGAATATATGGGCGATAAAGTATATGAGACTGTGATACCGAGAAATGTCAGGCTCTCAGAAGCGCCATCCTATGGCAAGCCGGCTATACTTTATGATCTAAAATGTTCAGGTAGTCAGGCCTATCTTCGGTTGGCTTCTGAAGTTATCCAGTTGGAAAAGAAATTAACGGCGGCTTGATCCCCGTTTTATGTAAAAGATATGTCCGCAGTATTGTGGAACAGGAGTGATGAATGTCTGACAATGGATCGAAAAAAAGACTGGGCCGTGGTCTTGCTGCTTTGATTGGCGATATGGATGAAGTTTCAGCGCCCGTTTCAGGCGCAAAGCCAGATGTTGATTTGCGCGTAGATCGCAAGGTTCCCATTGAGCATATTCGCGCCAATCCTAATAATCCGAGGCGATATTTTGTCGAAGAGCATTTGGCTGATTTGGCACGCTCGATTACCGAGCATGGCATTGTACAACCGATCTTGGTTCGTCCAGTTAAAGGCCAAGATCTTGGTGGTGCTAAATATGAAATTATTGCCGGTGAAAGGCGTTGGCGCGCAGCGCAAAGAGCATCGCTGCATGAAGTGCCAATTGTCATTCGCGATGTTGATGATAAACAGGCGTTGGAATTGGCGATTATAGAAAACGTTCAGCGCGCCGATTTAAATCCGGTTGAAGAAGCGTTGGGCTATCAGCAGTTGATTGATGAGTATGACTATACGCAGTCAGACTTGGGTACTGTGATTGGCAAAAGTCGCAGTCATGTTGCCAATACTTTACGACTTTTAAAATTACCTGAAGAAGTCCGAACACTTGTTACATCCGGCTCGTTGTCTGCAGGACACGCACGAGCTTTGGTTACCTGCGCTGACCCGGTGGCATTGGCGAACCGGATCGTGAAAGACGGATTGTCAGTTCGTCAAGCTGAAGAACTTGGCCAGGAGCGGGATGAGAAAATCTCAAAGCGCACGCCTGAAACAAAAAGCATGAATTTCAAAACGGCTGATACAAAAGCCCTTGAAAAACAGATCTCAGATATTCTGGGTTTAAAGCTCGATATCCGCCATACCGAGACTGGCAAAGGCGAATTACGAATCAAGTATCAAAACCTTGATCAGCTTGAAGAAGTTTGCGCTCGTCTAGAAAAACGTTAATTAAATCAATATCTTAATATAATTCTCCGAATTTTTTCTCTCTTGTGACGGAATGCACATCCAAGGGTGTGACGTGTTGTTATGTTCTAATCATCAACAACGCAGACAAATAAGAAAACATATTCAACAAGGAGAACTCAAATGACTAACTTCAAGAAA
>Ga0208544_10000133_pt1 | contig 59813 bp, 71 predicted proteins | sample DEB08_DNA_9_FD_184526 | JGI IMG/M metagenome (GOLD analysis project Ga0208544, IMG submission 184526) | Aqueous microbial communities from the Delaware River and Bay under freshwater to marine salinity gradient to study organic matter... | ecosystem: Environmental > Aquatic > Marine > Coastal ... | reverse complement strand
CCCCGGCTGGCCCATGCCCCCGGCTGCCCATGCCCCAGATCGAACCCGGCCCCAGATCGAACCCGGCCCCCCGCTGGCCCCGGCATATGGCCCGCCCCATGCCCGGGGGCTGGGCAACTATCGGTTGACAAGCGGGGCCACTTTCCCCAGTCTGGTCTTACCCATACCGGGAAACGGGGGGCGATTCGCCCCCCGCCACGCCAAAAGAGGAAACAGACCAATGCATAGAACCTACCAAATCGAATATTTGACCAATGACTCCCGCCTTCGCATGACTCGCTTTACGGCAGACGGCCCAGCCGCTGCCCGCGCCTTGTTCGTCGCGGGCTATGGGCTGCCCGCCGACTCCATCCGTTCGGTCACTTGCGACGGCAAGGGCCGCTCTGGGCCCGCTCTGGGCCGCTCTGGGGCCCAGTCTATGGTTAGCGGGGCTTTCCCGCTCTGGGCCGTCTTCGCAGACCGGACGGCGGCAGCAATAGACGAGTCCTTGGCTCTGGGCTTATTCGACGATTGCGACGGCTGGGAAGAACTGCCCGCCGGGCTGGAGTCGGCGCGATGAACCCGGGCCGTCCGGGCTACGTTTCAACCTTGCGGGCATATGCCCGCGCCAGCAACTGAAGAGGAAACAGACCAATGCGTAGAACTTACCGCCAGAATGAAACAGACCGGACGCGCGTTCGCTGTTTCGCCGCCGTCGCGTCGCTTGCCATCGCCACTACCGGGGCCGTCGTGTCGCTTGCCGTTATCCTTCACTTTCAAAGCCCCCTTGTCGGGGCCATGCCGCCCGCCTTGTTCGGGGCCGCTGAAGTGGGGGCGTTGAAATGAACATTGTGAACATTTACGCCTTGCCGCTGCCCGCCGTCGACGCTGCCGCCATTGGCGCGGGGCTTGTCTTGATCCACGTTTTGACTCGCGACGCTATGGGGCGGGCTGCCGTCTATACTGGGGCCGTGAGTCGCCGGGCTCTGGACAGCGACGCGGCCCGGCAGCGGGCAGCCGAGTCAATCGCCCTTTCCGGGGAGAAACAGACGGAAGCGACGGCCCGCGACTTGTTCGCTTTCCCTGACTGGGAGTATCGGGCTTGATACTGGCAGAGCGGCCCCGGCTGGGGCCGCTTCCCCGTGTCAATTCAGACGCGACAACAAAAGGAAACAGACCAATGACAACACGTTTTGACAATAGCATGACAGCCCATGTATGGGCAGCCCAGACGCAAGAGCGGGGCCAGTCTCACAACGGGAACCTATATTTTGAAGGGCGGGCAATCTTCAGTTATGGGACTCACTATTGCGCGGGCTATGTCGCGGGCGACGGGGCAACGCGCGTCTATTTGACGGAAGCGCACGGGGCCAGCGTCACGACGAACGGAAAGCATATGCCCGCCGTGCGCCGGGCTGTCCCGGGGCGGGGCTATCCTTGCCCGAATCTGGACTCGACTCGTTATGAACTAGACCGGGCCCGCCTCGACAAGACGGCAGCCCAGCGAGTCCAGCGTCTGGCAAAACATATGGAGTCGCGTCTGGGAATCTACTGGCCCGGGGCCGACTCTGCCGCTGCCATATTCGGGGCAATGGGGGCCAGCGAAGCGGAAGCGACACGGCGGGCCAATGCCGGGCAGAAACGCCACGACACGGCAGAGCGGAAGCTAGCCGCCAAGGCTGCCCGGGCAGAACTGGACTCGAACGCTAAAGAGGCGAAACGCCTTGCCCGCTATACGCCAGACGAGTCGGCCCGCTGGGCCCGCGACGAACTGGGCGCGGCAGCCGGGGAAGCCCGTTGGCAGCAAGAGCGACGAGTCGCTAAAGTGAAGGGGGAATCGCGGGAAGCGTTCCGGGCCGCCAAGGCTGCCAAGGCTAAAGGCTGGCCCCGCGTCGCTGCCGCTGCCCGGGCCCATTATGCCGCCATGCGGGCAGAGTTGAAACGCTGGGAAACGGATTGCGAACGCTATGCAATCCGGGCCGCCGTCCGGAACGCGATTCAATCCGTCCGGGCTTTCCCAGACCAGCAAGCCCGAGCCGTTGCCAGCGACATGGCCCCGGCGGGCATGGCGCGGGGCTATGTCCAGTTGCATGGTTACCTATTGCAACTCGCCTCTTGCCCATACGTCGACGAGTCGGGGCCGTTCGCCCAGCGTCTGGCAACGGAAGCGGGGAAGGCGCGAGTCATTGCTGAAGACTGGCAGCGGAAGGCGAACGCGGCCCGCATGGCAGAGCAAGCGGAAGCCCGGGCCGCATGGCTGGCAGGGGGCCCCCTTACCTATCAAGCGGGAAACATGGCAGACGAACAAGGCGGGGCCCTATTGCGGGCCGTCGACGTCCAGAGCGACGACACCGGGGCCATTATTGGCGGAACGCTTGAAACGTCTTGGCGGGCTTCCGTTCCGCTGGCCCATGCAATCCGGGCTTTCCGTTTCCTAAAACTATGCCGGGAAAGCGGGAAAGGCTGGGCAGCCAATGGGAGAACGATTCGAGTCGGTCACTTCAGAGTCGACAGCGTCGACGAACGCGGGAATCTTGTCGCGGGCTGTCATAAGATAAACTGGGCAGAATGTGCCCGGATTGCGGAGTCTCTGGGGCTGGCAGAACTGGCAGCGGATGACACGACAGAGTCCAGCCGGGCGGCGGCATAATGGGGCCCCGCGTTTCATTGCATAGGCTGCCCCGGGCTTGATACCGGCAGAGCGGCCCCGGCTGGGGCCGCTTCCCCGTGTCAATTCAGACGCGACAACAAAAGGAAACAGACCAATGAAAAACCCTCTTTATAGCGCCTTCAAAGCGGCCCGCCAGCCCCGACTCACGCTGCCCGCCGTCGACGCAATCCGGACGGCCCGCCAGCGTCTGGCGGTCGTGGCCCAGCGCGACACGGCAAAAACGGAAGCCCGGGCAGAGTTGCGGGCATACTGGGAATCGCTGGGCATGGCAGAGCCAACGCGATTTAGCCCGGAAGGCGAACGGCTGGCCCATATGCGGAACGCGGCCCGCGACGCTGAAGAACTGGCCAGCCGGGCTGCCCGGGCCGTCGCTGCCCCGTCGACGCCTTTCCGTTGCCCCCAGAGCGACTCCGGATACGTCTATTTTGGAACCCCCGACTCCGTGTTCCGTAACGTAGTGAAGGCGGCAGACGTCGACGGCGGCCCAGATCACGACGGCTGGTTTGATAACAACGACTCCGATTCCCTATGCGACGGAAGCGGGCTTGTCTGGGGAGTCGTTGCCCAGTTGCCGGGCCGCAACGGGGCGGCCCGCTACGTCGCGGGCTATATTTTCGGCAGCGAATGGGAAGCCGGGGCGACGTTTGACCTGAGCCGAATCCACGAGTCCAGCGACGCGGCCCGGGCAGCGAACGGCATGGCGAAAACGGCGGCAGAGCAAGAGCGGGACTATCAAGAGGCATGGCAGAACGGCAGCGACTGGGCGGAAGCCGGGGAAGAACTGGACTCAATCCGGGGCCAGTTGCGCGACATACTGGCAGAGCGGAAGCGGGCCGCCGGGGCCGCCTTGCCCGCCCTATGCCGGGCCATAACGGAACGAGTCGGGCAGTTGCTGGCAGAGCGGGCAGAGTTGCGCGACAAGCGGGCCGCGTTCGTCGACGCTTGCCCCGGCTGGGCGACGGGGGCGGCACGCTACCGCGACGCCTTCAGCGACGGGGCCAGCCTTTCCGCTGAAGAGCGGGGCATAGTTTTTGGATAAACGCCAGCCCCCGCGAGTCATACTGGGCCGCATTGTGGCCGGGGCCATTGTGGCCGGGGCCGTCGTCGCTGCCCTATGCGACTCGCCCTATTGGCTGGCGTTCGCGCTAGTCTTCGCCCCCGCGTTTCTGGCCTAGGCCAGAGCCCGCCCCAGAGCGGCCCAGAGCCCCCCAGCCCCCCGGCTGGGGGGCTTTCCGTTGTCTGGGCCCCAGAGCCCCAGCCCAGAGCGGCAGCCCGGGCCAGCCGGGGCCAGAGCCCCAGCCCAGAGCGGCAGCCCGGGCCAGCACCGGGCCAGCACCGGGCCAGCCGGGGCCAGAGCCCCAGCCCCAGAGCGGCAGCCCGGGCCAGCACCGGGCCAGCCGGGGCCAGAGCCCCAGCCCCAGAGCGGCAGCCCGGGCCAGCCGGGGCCAGAGCCCCAGCCCCAGAGCGGCAGCCCGGGCCAGCCGGGGCCAGACCGAACGCGGGCCGCCGTCGCTGGGATAGGTCACAAGCCCTTACCCATTTTCTGCGCTGCGGCGATTAGGTCACAAGCCCTTACCCATTTTCTGCACCGCAGCACATGTTAGCGGTAACGCCGCACCGCAGTAGCCGCACCGCAGCATTTGGTGAGTCCGGGCGATCTGGGCCCCCCACCACGGGAGCAACTACGATCCCCCTATACGGACCCCGCCGACCTGATATACAAAAAACGCGGGCCGCTACTTTGGCGAGTCAGCCCGTTAAAAAATCTGGCCGCTACTTTGGCAAGTCAGCCCGTCGCAAAAATCCGCCGTAAAAAGCGAGCAGGAGAGTTAAAGTTGCCCAACGGTTCGTGTCGTGTTAATTTCAGGCAGCAAGCCCGGGGAACCACGCCCCTAACAGGCGTGTTCGTTATTCAAGTAACACCGGGGTCGCTAAAAGACGCATATGGCTCCAGAGGGAAAGATGCTACGCCCCATGAATAACGTAATTACGCAAGTTGCCTCAGTCGGTGTGATAGCACTGGTCACGATATTCCCGAGCCCCGAGCGACTCAAAGATGCAATCCTCCTACCCCGAGACAGGGTCATTATGACCCACAATGAATCCAGTTACGTCCTGATCGACAGTGTTGCCTACAACGGCGAAGTGATCTCCCTGACGGCACCGTTCCCTTTGACCTGCGTCGGAGAGAACAACGCGCGCGTCTCGCTCGGTAGCTGCGCACAGCAACTGTGGTTTTTCATTGAAGGCAACGGTGTTAAGAGCCAGACCGCCCTGCCACCTTCCTCGTCCACCGAGGGCCCTCTGGGCCCCCAAGTCGAACAAGCACGACGCAGCCTTATTGAGATATGCAGGCTGCGCTGGTCGATGACGAGGGCCCCCGAAGACCTCACCACAGACGAGATATGTAGCACTCTGTTGTAGGATGTTGCACGGCTGCCTTAAATCGAGTAACATCCCCCTTGTCAGGAGAGAGACCGCCTTCGTTTTGCGACGTTGCGATCAGAGAACCCGGGTCCGTAAGCAGCTATGCTGAAAAACGAATCCGGGTTTTTGCTTTAGACGAATCTCCCCAAACGAATCACGAGCGACGCTTTGCTAAAACGGCGAGCGACAGATCACGAGCGGCTTTTCCACCTGTCAGGCCATTAGGGGCTTGAAAGGTGACTATCGGTAGCCTATGTATGGGGTTCAACTGATTCCCTTCTGACAAAGGAAACGACCGAAATGATGATCCACGACCTGAATAAAGCCACAGCCGCTGACATGGACCTCGACCTGATCGAGCGCAAGCTGTGGAACATCCGCCGCTTCCAAGGGCACCCAGACGCCCTGATGGTCCGCGCCCACACCCATCTGGTCCGCGCTCTAGCGGTCCGGGGCAACGCCTCGGGTCCGGTGATCGAGTGGTGCTTCTACCACGACGACCACGAGGCCCTGATCGGCGACATCAACGGCACAGTCGTCTGGAAGATCGACGGCGAGACCCCGGTGCTGTCGGACCTGTCGGCCCATATCGACCACATCATCTGCGAAGCCCGGGGTATCAACTACCCCACCCAAGGGGATCGCCGGGAGGTCCACTTCTACGACAAGCTGGCCGAGTCCTTGGAGACCCGGTTCGGCCTCGGATGGCCCCCATATAAAAACCACCCCGAATGGCCCGCGTGGCTGGATGACGACAGGGCGCGAACCCTGTTCATGTCCTACGCCACCCTCGAAAACCCGCATCTGTAATGTTTTACCGTTGCTCCATCCACTGCACCCATTGCGAAGAGGTCATCGCGTCGACGATGACGCAGGGTCGACACATCCCCCTTCGGGTCTTGCGACGTATGGCGACCAGCGAAGGGGCTAAGACAGATCGGGCGGGCCGTTGGTATTGCGGCCCGTCATGCCGGACCGCATTCCGCCTGAAACACGACACCAGCAATAAGGAGACCCCGCATGTCTAAACTTGAAGACTTGAGGCTGCGCGAGCAAGGCATCAACATTTAACCCAAAGGATGAACCCCATGAAAATATTTGCAACAGCGGCATTGATCTTCGCGATGTCTACGGCGGCAGTGTCGGCCAGCACCGAGGAGGAAGTCGAATATTGCGTTCTCGTCGGTGACATGATCCTCGAACTCGGCAAACTCCGGGACAACAATATCCCGGCGAGTTTCGTCCACAGTTACCTGACCGACAAGGGCCTCAATTTGGAAATTGCGACCGATCTCGTCACCCTCGTCTACCTGACGGGCGAAGGCGTTGACGGCGATGTCATCAAATCATTTTTCGTCTCCGCATGCGTCGGCGGCTTAGTTTAAACAGAAGGATAAGACCATGAAAACAATTCTCACAACAGCGACGGCACTTCTTCTCGTGGCAGCCTGCACACCAGCACCGCAAGTCTGCGAACGCACTGTAGGCATGAGCAAGGAGGGCATCCCGATCATGCTGGGCGAGCCTTGCGTGATTGCGCCCAGAGCCGCAGCGCAGCACATAGACTGGCCACGCGACGACGACCGCACAGAGCGCCCAGTTGACGATTCCCCGCCTACCACGCCCGAGCCGCCTGTGACCGAGCCGCCTGTGACCGAGCCGCCCGTGACCGATCCACCTGTGACCGATCCGCCTGTGACCGATCCGCCTGTGACCGATCCGCCTGTGACCGATCCGCCTGTGACCGATGACGAAAAGGAAAAGACAGATAACAGCGACGCCAACGGCAAGGGCGGAAACGCCCATGATCGTGATGATAAGGACAAGCCGTCCCAAGAGATCGCCGAGGAGAAAAAGGATGACTAAACTTGAAGAACCCCCTCGTCCAAGTCTCTCTGCGCCACATGCGGCCACCCGGTCGGTTATTGTGGCCAGTGTTGACCTAAACACAACATCCGGTGCAGATTGCTCTGGTCCAATCAACATATAGGATTCGCTATGACTGACATCTCCACACGCTTCCACGCCCCGATCTCGCAGGAGATTTGGGAGAAGAAATACCGTCACCTCAACAAGTTCACTGGCGAGATTTTCGACCAGACGGTCGAGGACTCATGGCGGAGGATCGCGACCGCGCTGGCCGAACCTGAGACGGCCCTCCCGGCGGGCATCCAGCACTCCCCGGGCATGACGCCACAGGAATACTGGGCGGGTGAGTTCTACGAAGCCCTCGAAGACTACAAGTTCCTCCCGGCAGGTCGGATCATCGCAGGAGCGGGCACCAGCCGCCGCGTGACGCTGTTCAACTGCTTCGTGATGGGCACGATCCCCGACAGCATGGAGGGCATCTTCTCGGCGCTGCGTGAGGCCGCGCTGACCATGCAGCAGGGAGGGGGCATTGGCTACGACTTCTCGACGCTCCGCCCCAAAGGCGCACAGGTCAAGAAGGTCGCGGCAGACGCCAGCGGACCTCTAACCTTCATGAACGTCTGGGACGCGATGTGCCGCACCGTGATGTCCGCAGGATCGCGCCGGGGGGCCATGATGGCGACCATGCGGTGCGACCACCCCGACGTGGAAGATTTCATCACCGCCAAACACGACGCGAGCCGCCTGCGCATGTTCAACATGTCGGTGCTGGTGACGGACAAGTTCATGGAAGCGGTCAAGAAGGGGGAACTCTGGGACCTCGTCTTCGATGGCGAGGTCTACAAGACGGTCGAAGCCCGGACTCTCTGGGACACGATCATGCGCTCGACCTACGACGCCGCCGAGCCCGGGGTGATTTTCATCGACCGAATCAACATCGACAACAACTTGAAATATTGCGAGACGATCTCCGCCACGAATCCCTGCGGCGAACAGCCTCTACCACCTTACGGTGCCTGCCTGCTCGGTTCGATCAACATGGCCGCGCTGGTCACGAACGCTTTCAAGAGCAACGCAGGGATCGACAGCGAGGGCCTGAAGCGGCTCGTCCGGATCGCCATCCGCATGATGGACAACGTGAACGACATCAGCCTGTTCCCCTTGCCCGAGCAGTTGGCCGAGGCCAAGGCCAAGCGTCGCATCGGACTAGGGATCACGGGGCTCGCTGACGCCCTGCTGATGGTCGGCCTGCGCTACGGCTCCGACGACGCCGCTGCCCGGACCGAGAAGTGGATGCAGGTGATCGCACTGGAAGCCTACGACACCAGCATCGACCTCGCCCAAGAGAAGGGTGCGTTCCCCGCCCTCGACCGCGCTCAATACACCAGCAGCGGCAACTTCGCCGATCTGAAGCTGCCCGACTCGATGAAGCGGGACATCATGCAGGTCGGCATCCGCAACAGCCATCTGCTGTCCATCGCGCCAACCGGGACGATCTCGCTCTACGCGGGCAACGTGTCGTCCGGTGGCGAACCGATCTTCGCGCCCAGCTACACCCGCAAGACCTTGCAGGACGACGGCTCGAAGAAAGAGCAGCGCGTCGTGGACTACGCCGTGGCGCTCTGGGAGAAATTCACCGCTTACGACCTCGACGCTCCCACCCTGCCCCCGGCCTACGTCGACGCCCAGACGCTGACGCCAGCCGAGCATGTGAAGATGCAGGCCGCGCTTCAGGGGTGGGTCGACACGTCGATCTCCAAGACGATCAACGTGCCCGAGGACGCGGACTTCGAGGCGTTCAAAGAGGTCTACCGACTGGCCTTTGACAGCGGCTGTAAGGGCTGCACTACCTACCGCCCGAACGACATCACAGGCTCGGTGATCTCGGTTGAAGGGGAGCCAAAGCTAACGACAGTAGAGGAAAGCACCCCCAAAGCCCAATCAGGGGAACCAAAGGAACCCGAGGTCGAGAACATCTTCGCCGAGGACGCCCCAGAGCAAGCGTTGGTTGCACCCTACGGCGCTGAGAAGGTCGAAGAGCGCCCGTTCGACACGGCAGGCCACACCTACAAGGTCAAGCTGGGTGGCGACCCGGCGTTCTATGTGACGATCAACGACATCGAAGAGAACGGCAGGCGTCGCCCGTTCGAGGTCTTCATCGTCGCCAAAAACCCGCAGCATATGCAGTGGACCTCGGCCCTGACCCTGATGATCTCCGCCGTCTTCCGGCGGCCCCATGACAGCCGCTTCGTGGTCGAGGAACTGAAGAGCGTCTTCGATCCCAAGGGGGGAGGCTACTGGCAGGGTAAATACTGGAACTCGACCGTGGCCGCGATTGGCCGGGTGATCGAGATTCACATGATCCGCATCGGCTACATCAACGACCCGGACGTGCCACAGGAACTGCGGAAGACCGATTCGATGGCGGTGTTCTCGTCGGCGCTACACGGGGGTCCAGAGTTCGTCGACCGCCCTCACGGCCCGTCATGCCCCGAGTGCCACGGCACGAACCTGAAGAACGAAAGCGGCTGTCTGGTCTGCAAGGATTGCGGCCACAGCAAATGCGGGTAAAGGTTTTGCCCTAGACCCCACCAAAAAACGGGGCGGCGATTCTCGGATTGCCGCCCGGCTTTTCTTGAGCGGCCAAAGAAAAAGCCCTGACGAGGGAGGCCGTCAGGGCTTTAGTTCAGGGCAGGTGTCGTCCAACAGGGTGGTAGGATTGACCTACCCTCGCATAGTCTGAATCTTTTTTCAACTTTTTTATCTACGAGGGGTTGATTGTCTACCGAGAGTAGCCTATCTCTCATGGCAGGGGGCGATGATAGCCCCACGGTATAACCCCTTGGAAGGACTAAAACCCAATGACTACTCTCATGCAAGCATCCGAACAGTGGGCCAAGCGCCCAGCCGACCAACGTTTCTTGTCCCTCGACGAGATGGCGACCAAGAAGCAAGCGATTCGCGAGGCATCCGTCGAGAACGTGATCTCGAACCGCAAGCTGAAGTTCATCCCACACCCAAGCAACCCGCGCAAGGGCCTCACTGTCGAAGGTCAGGACGGCTTCTATGATCCGACTCACTATTCGTTTGGTCAGATCGCGTCGCTGGCAGGGGCTCCTGCGTCCTACCTGCGGACCCTCGACCCTGCGCTGGTCGCGGACAACCTGAACTACTCGATGCACTTTAACCGCAACGTGCAGGAAGTGGGCATCCTCCGCACCAAGAGCGAAGTGGAGGTCGCGGGCCCGGGCGAACTTTTCTATGGCGAAAAGAAGATCAGCGATGCGTCTGCCGTCTATACGGGGGCCGTGACAGAACAGGTGGAACTGCGGGCCGCGACAGGTCCAAACTATGGCCGCGTCTGGGATGTTGACATCATCAACATGCTACGTTCGCGCTTCGGCGACGGTCGCACAGGAGACTTCCGGGTTCCCGGTGAGTTCGGCAAGGAGGTCCCGATCACCCGCGACAACACGACCCTCTACGCATCGGACCGCGACATGTTTGTGTTCCTCGCTGACGAGACCAACCGTGTCGAGATGAAGGACCGCCGCGACGGCAAGAGTGGGTCGTTGGCCCGTGGGTTCTTCGTCTGGAACTCTGAGGTCGGGTCGTCCAGCTTGGGTGCTGCGTTCTTCCTCTTCGACTTCGCCTGCTCGAACCGGATTGTCTGGGGTGCGCAGGGCTTCAAGGAGATGCGCCTGCGTCACACATCAGGTGCGCCTGACCGTTGGATGGAGGGGGTCGTTCCTGTGCTTCAGGAATATGCCAACGCGGCGGCTGCACCTATCGAGCAGACTATCGCCATCGCGCAGGAGGTGCGGGTCGATCACGATCTGGCCGAGTTCTTCAAGAAGCGCAACTTCTCGCAGGCCGAGCGTCGCGTGGCAGAGGAAGCCCACGTCCGCGAAGAGGGCCGCCCAATCGAGACGCTGTGGGATGCCGTGACTGGCGTGACCGCTGCGGCTAAGACGATCCGGAACCAAGACGACCGGGTTGCACTGGAACGCAAGGGCGGGGCACTGCTGGACCTCGCCGAATTCTAAACGAATCAGCGCGGGAGTTCCTTGGTCGTTTCCTCCGCGCTGTTGCTCCCCGGGTGCTGTCCCCAGACCCGGGGGGTGTTTTTGAGAGAGGGGCTTACTTCGTGTCGGCATGACCCCGGCCTCGGAGGACAAGGCTCGCCCGGAAAGGGCCGCCCCTCTCTCACAAACACCCACAGGAGAACCGATATGGACTATGCAGATATGATGGAGAAGCTGGCTACCCTCATGAGCGTGATCGCTTTCGGGCTGATCCTGACTTTCATCTTCACCCAGACCAACAAGGTCATACTGAACGTGCAGCACCAGTTGTGCATGGCGAACGAGGACTGTCCCGAGGGGGAGACAAAATGACCAAGACGCAAGGCTGGATTTTGATACTCGTGGTCGCTCTCTCGGGCGGCTGGTGGATAGCCAAGGACGTCGCCTCGTGGCCGACCTCGGCTGAACGTGCGTTGGAGAACCATCGCCAACTTATGGAGCGCTTGCAATGAACCTCATAGACCACTTGACCCGACAGCAGCTTTTCAGTGCCCAGACCTTCGGCCCGGGCACCCGGCTGAACGGAGTCACCGACCACATCCGCAAGGAACTGGTCGAACTAGGTGCGGCCCCGTCCGATCTGGAACTGGCCGTCCTGTCTTTTGACCAAGCCAAAGCCATCCAGATTGTCTTGGACCGTGCCACGGAGCGCGGACAGGTCCAGCGGCTAGGCGACCCGTTGGAGTGGGTCGACGTGGTGCTGCTCGCTTTCGACGGCTTCTGGCGGTCGATCTACGAGGAGTCAGGGGGTAAACTGACTTCGCACGAGGTCGCAGAACTGGCCTGCCGGATTATATCGGCCAAACAGACCAAGAACGAAGGCCGTAGCTGGCCTGACTGGCGCACCCAAGTTGGTCACAAGGCGATCCAGCATGTGCGGGGAGGCGACGATGTCTGAAGACCGCACATGGCCCGAACGCTGGGTCGACTGCGAGGTCGTGCTGACAGATGGCGAGGTCAAGACCCACGCCCTGAAAGCAAGCCTGTCGCTCACCCAGTATCTGGCCGCACAGGCCGGGCAGACCGGGCAACTGATCCTGCTCTGCGGAACTGAAACCATCTGCTACCCTCTGGTTAGCATCCAGCAGTGGTCGCTGAAGAATGAGAGGGATTCCAAGTAATGGACATCGACCTATACGACGTGACAGTCTTCCTCACTGGGTTTATCTCGGGAGGGGCTTTGACTGCGGTCGCTATGATCGCGGTCACTCGGGCCGCAGTCGAGCGGATCATCCACGAGATGACCCGCAAAGGCTTCTTTTTCTACAAGGGCGTCGCATACCGTGTTCGCCCACATAACGGAGGACCCCACGATGGGTAAAGGAACTGGAATCTTCAAGATGACCGAGCCGTCCCGGACCTTCACCCCTATCCTGCACCCGGAGAAGAACCGATGAATGACATCACTACACCTCAGAAGTGGGACCGCCTGAAGCGCCCGTCTGTGGACTACATGGACGACAAGCTGGGCATCCCGTTCCCTGTCCTCGACAAAGGGTTCATCCGGATCATCGACTACATGGGCGACGAGGCCGCAATTTGTCAGGCCGCCCGCGTGTCGTATGGCAAGGGCACCAAGAGCGTCAGCGAGGATCGTGGCCTGCTGCGCTACCTGCTGCGCCATTGGCATACCACGCCGTTCGAGATGTGTGAGATCAAGCTGCACGTCAAGCTGCCCGTCTTTGTGGCCCGGCAGTGGATCAGGCACCGGACCGCCAACGTGAACGAACACTCGGCCCGCTACTCGATCTTAGCAAATGAGTTCTTCTTCCCTGACGCGGCTGACATCGAAGCCCAGAGCAAGACGAACCACCAAGGGCGGGGAGGCGAATTGCCTGAAGAGATGCGATTCGGTATGACGCACACCATCGAACAGACGTCGGAGATGGCCTTCGATACCTACGAAGAGATGCTTACGGGCTGGCCTTGGGTCGATGACACAGGGGAACTTTGGGAAGACTCAGGCGACGCACATCCCCACGACAAGAAACTCGGAATGGCCCGCGAGTTGGCCCGCATGGTGCTGCCGACCAACATCTATACCGAATGGTATTGGAAGGTCGACGCCCACAACCTGCTGCACTTCCTGCGGCTGCGGGCCGACCCTCACGCCCAGCGCGAGATCAGGGTCTACGCCGAGGCCATCTGCCAGATCGTCGAGAACTGGATGCCCAACGTTTGGGAAGCCTTCGTCGACTACCAGCTTGAAGCGGTCAGCTTCAGCCGGGCAGAGATCGAGAACCTGCTGCTGCTGGTCGACAAGGATCGTGCCGCGCAACAGTTCGTCCACCCCTCCATGAGCCGGGGTGAACATAAGGAATACCTGAAGAAGCTAGGAGTCCAAGATGCTGAGTAATCCAAACATGAATCGCCGGGAACGCCGTGCTGCCGAAGCCATGGAGCGCAATCGAGCCGAACAGGCCGCTGCCATCCCGGCAGCACGGGCCGACAAGCGCCCGCAATACTACGACGTGCCGCTCGGAACCGAGGCGCAGTGCTACTACTGTGTCAAGGCAGGGGTGATCGCGGTCCACCGGACCGGGCGCGTCGTGCAGAACGACCCAGCCAACCCCCCGGGCGACGAACCCAAGGGCTCGATGTTCACGATCTGCACCCACCACCTACCCGACGACGCAGTGATCTATAACCCCCGCAGCAACCTCTGCCGCAACAAGACTGGCGACCACACATGGGAAGAGGACGCACGGCAGGAAATATCGGAGGACCTACGCAATGGATGACTGGGAGAAAGAGTGGCGGAAAAACTTCTATCGTATCAACGGCAAGACGCCCGAGCAGGAGAGCGTCGATTCTCTTAGGGCTGTGCTGGTGTGGATCGTCGCTGGCCTCTTATCGGTCGGTCTGGCTTTTCGGGTCTTGATCGCCTACCTCGGGTAGTCTATATGTTACGGACAGCGAAGCCCTGAAAAACTTGATCGACAAGATCACTAACAACTACGAAGAGGAAAGCTAATGTCGTCTCTCCCGGACTCCAGAGGGCAGTTCATGCCCACCATGATCTCGGCAGCGCCCGAGACCTACATCGTCGAGATCGGCGAGAGCGGTGCCGTGCTGCGGACCCCCGTGATCGCTTGGGCACCGCAAGCGGACAACCCCTACCGACCGCCCCATCCGATCACGCTTGACGGCCTCGCCCGTCTGGTCGGGAGCCGTGCGATTTTGTTCCCCGGTGGCATGGTCGACAGTCGCGAACACGCCCTGTGTTTCGACAGTCTCGACGAGTGGAAGATCGTCGCGTCCAAAGGACCACGAACCGCAGAGCCCAAGCCCGTCGACCGTGCCCCTGCTGGCAAGACCAGCAGACCCTCCGTGCAAAGCGAATCACAGGGGCCAGCGATTGAGTGGGCCACCCAGTCGTTCAAGAACAACTCGTTCTACCGCTACTCGGACGGCACCCTCGACTTCGTCTTCCAGATCGACGGCGAGACCATCCCACCCAAGCAGAAGGGCGCTGTCACTAAGATCAAGCGCGACGAGTTCATGGTCTTCAAGAAGACGCTGGACGTGGCCGACGCTGACGACCTGCGCGAAGGCCGCGCCCCCGGGCTCGACGACATCGGCGAGTATGATCTGGTCGCGGACGAGGACGACCTCGTAGGGATCAACCCCGGCCCCGACGATCTCGACGATCTCGACGATCTCGACGATGACGATCTGCTCTGATGTCTGATGATGCATCATACCGGGTTGTGTCCCAAGAACTCCGCTCGTTCATCGAACGGGCGGAGCGGCTGGAAGCAGAGAAGAAGGAGTTCGCCGACGCCCTGAAGGAGTTGTGGGCGGAGGCCAAAGGTCGGGGCTACGAAGTTCAGATATTGAAGAAGGTCATGGCCCTGCGGAAGCGGAACCCCGACGACATCGCCGAGGAAGAGGCCGTTCTGGAGATGTATCGCGAAGCCCTCGGGATCGACAGTGGCACGTCGCTCCGGGACTATATGCCGGAGGACGACGATGGCCCGGAAGACGACTACGACGGTCTCCTATGACGCCCCTCCTCACGATCTTGCTCGTCCACATCAATGCGGACACATACAGCATGACATACCCTAGTCAGATGGCCTGCGGAGAGGCGCTGGTGGTCATAGCAGAAGCCACGCCACCGCTCGGAGGCAGCAAAACGTGGGCTCAATGCATGCGCACCTATGCTCCCAGCCAGTCGATCAGACCGCGTGCGAAAGGAGAAACAGAATGACTAAACTTGAAGACCTAAAAGCTGCTCGTGATGCTGCTGAAGCCGCTTATGATGCTGCTAATGCTGCTTATACTGCTCGTGCTGCTGCTTATGCTGATGCTTATGCTGCTGCGGAGGATGCTTATGCTGCCCGGGAGGCTGCTCGTGATGCTCGTGCTGATGCTTATGCTGCCGAGGATGCTAAACTAAAATACCAACCAAGAGGAGAAATAGAATGAGTTGGGGTCCATGGAAACATTACACTGAAGCCCTTCCCGAAGCGGGAGACTATGTGAGGGTGAAGTGTGGCTGCATGGGATTCTATCACGAGGCGATCTTCCTCGGCATAGACGAACCCAGTGGGGCGATACGGATGGCCCCGGATACTCGTGGGGAGGTTTACTGCTACTGGAGCAAGAAGGAACACGGAGACCTCTCGGAGACCGACAACGTGGAAAAAGAGGAACAGACATGATCTGCCAACCCGAGCAACAGAACGACGAGTGGTTCTGCCAGATTTGCCATATCCGATGGGCCACGGACGAGGACAAGCCGCACTGTCCATGGTCTGGTGATTCGAAGCAACTCCGTATTGCCAAGTGCATCGTGGGCCCGAGGCTGGATGTCTGGCTTGGCCGTGAGAAGATGCTGGAATTGCGCGATCACAAGTGGTCGAAGATGTCAACAAAAGCGGAGCGTGAGGACGCCATGAACGCGGCTGCCGCGATAATCAAAGAGTTGGATTTAGAATGACCGGACCGATATGTGAGTTCTGTGGCCTCGTCGACAAAACCGTCTGCCGTAACGCTGACAGGGCCGAGGACTGCCCTCACGCCCCCGTCGAGGGTAAGGGGCCTGTGATCCGCTACGGCCCCATGCGCGGCCTGCGCAGGCTCCACTACGGGGTGATCGAGGCCGACCCGCCGTGGTCCTATAAGACCTACTCGAACCGGGAACAGGGCACCGTGCCCCACCGGACCGATGACGCGCCATATCAGTCGATGACGCTCGAAGAACTGAAGGCCCTCCCGGTCGGCGAGGTCGCGGCCAAGGATTGTCTGCTGCACATGTGGGTGATCTCGTCGCACTTCGATCAGGCGCTCGAACTGGGCCGCGCTTGGGGCTTCACCTTCAAGTCGCTGGGCATGGTCTGGGTCAAGACCTGCAAGAGCGACCCAGAGAAGCCCAAGATGGGCATGGGGAAGTGGCTGCGGCAGGAGGCCGAGATCGGCTTGATCTTCACCAAGGGTAAGCCGTCTCGTGTGTCTGCTGGGGTGCGCCAGACGATCCTCGAACCAGCCCGGGAACACAGCCGCAAGCCAGATGACCGACTGACCCGACTTGAGGCTCTGGTCGCTGGCCCATACTTGGAGATGTTCAGCCGCTCGACAGGGGAGGGCTGGCATACGATGGGGAACGAGGTCGGCAAGTTCGACAGGGACAAGCCCGCGATCCTAGACGCCGAGGCCCTGTCGTTGCTCTAACGACGCGGCGGCCCCTTCTGCGCATAGACCGTGAAGGGGTTGGACAGGACTGTGTATCGTTTGACCCTGTCGAACTCTGGGACCTTCATGTCCCATGTGACCTCCATCCGGTAAATGCCGGGCGGGACGTCGCAGGGCCTACCGAGGAACCACTCCCATGTGACCTTTGCAGGGTCAAGCATGTCGTCGGCTCCATAGTCCGACTGGCCGTTGCCTGTGCAGGCCGTGAAGAACCGACCTTCAGAATTATGTGAATCGCGGCTTTTGATCTCGGCCACCCAGTAGCCCCTGAAGGGCTTCCGAATTTCTCTGTCGTAGGCCAGCAAGGGGTTCCCCCCGACTTCGTGGTCTGGGACGAAAAGTTCAGTGACCTCGAACCACTCCGTCTCGGCGGTGGAGTTGAACCTGTCTTGTTCTCTTTGGTCAAGATACGACGTCAGAAGGAATACCACAGTGAACGCCGCAGTTAATTCGAGGGGGCGCGTGAAAAACCACGGGAGATTGGGCATAGGTTCTGTCCTCAAGGTTCCACACTCCTTCGAACAAACTCGGTGACGAAGTTCTCGCCTCCCGTAGCCCACCAGAAGGCGAGGCCCCCTGCTGTCAGGAATACGACGTTGCGCAAAGAATTAACTAAGGCAAAGGCCGATTCCCACCGGGCGTAGAAGGTGATCGCCCTGATCGCCACTTGGCTCTCTTTGGGGGTGAGCGCGACGAGGTGGTGGGTTTCAATCATACGGCGAAGGTGGGCGAGCGTTGTCTGCTCGTTGCCTTCCAGCTTGGAGGTATCGCCTTCGCCTAAAAACACCGCAAAACCTCTTAGTTAAACCCTTCGGGGGTATGGTAGATTGGGAAACCTGAAAAATCAACTCGTATCAACCGGATACGGGAGGTCCTCCCCCCTCTTGGGTTGTGGGCTCTGCACATTCCCGGTCCCAAGTTTTGTTGGTCTTCACATCCCGGGCGAGGTTCCAAGGGGCGTTGGCCGCCCGCCATGCCCACTCTTCGTGGGAGAACCTGCGGGCCTCTTCCACATCGCAGAACAGAACCGGGTCGTCAAGGATTGGGGGGATCGGTGGGGCGCATCCAGTCAGCAGGGATGTCAAAATCGGTAAGGTCAAGATTATCAACTTCATTGTCAGACTCCACGTCTCGCAGGATCGCGGCAAGGCGACCTCCGCAGGTTTGTAGTTGGCCCTGCACCAAGGCCATCTCGCGCTGCTTGGTTTCGAGCCGCTTGGTCTGGACTGTGGCGAACCCGCCAGCGAGAAGGGCCACAAGGCCGAGGCCACCGATCAGGTATGAGATCATCGCTTCGTTCCTTGATAGTCCACGAGCCCGATCCGGACGAACCACAGCTTGGTCGCGGCTCCTAGCCACTTCTCGGTCTCGTCATAGACGAGAGATGATAGGGGCCACCGGATCATCGTTTGAGGTTCGCCCCGGACTGGGCGTCGTCTGTGCGGATCGCTCTGATCTGCTGCATGATCCTCGGCCCCCATGAGTATCCCGTCAGGCCGATGCCAATGACGATCAGGATATGCCAGTTGGCGAGCATGGCTTGCTGCGCCGCTTGGAGGGACGAATCGGCCTCTCCTAGCCTGTCTACGAGGTCCATGACGGCGTCCAGAGACCCGAGGCCCACGACAGCCGCTGCACTTGCTTTGCCTGCCGTCTCTGCGCTGTCTGCGGCCTTGATGGTCCGCGATCCGGACTTCCGCAGGTCGGCCTCTGTCACGTCGCGCTCCTGCATGGGTTGAGCCCGCATCAGGGCCTCCCATGTGCGCGGCCCGACGACTCCGTCCGCGACGATTCCGGAATGGCTTTGGAAGGCGAGGACAGCCTGCTCCGTGCGCGGCCCGAACTGGCCGTCGATCTTGCCCGAGAAGATGCCTACCCCAGCCACCAGTTCCTGAAGGTCCTCGACAAACATCCCCTTGTCGCCTTGGCGCAGGGTGGGGCGGTTCTTGGAGATCGGCAGGAGGGTCGGCATGTAGGACCGGACGCGCTCGCGCATGTAGTTCCCGACTGGGATCGCTCCGCGCAGTTCTGGCTTGAACGGCAGCCGGGTGAAGTCCCACTTCCCCTTCTGCTTGACGCCCAGTGTCGGTTGGACCTCGGCGTGGGTCAGACAGGTCCGACCGTTGACCTCGACCCCATAGGATAGGTGGAACTCGGCCAGCATCTTGCAGTGGGCCTCGAACTGGCGCTCGTTGATCGGGCTCGGCCCGGCCCAGTTAAGGTCATCGGTGTCCTTGGCCCCCCGCATCCCCGCCATAGAGAACCCAGCGGACCCTGTGTTCAGGTTCAGGGTGTGGGCTGCATAGGCTCCGTCAGACGTGACGATGTTGTCCTCGATCTCTTTCTTACCGTCGACGATGGTGCCGTCGTGTTCGGTGATCCTGTGGTAGTGCTTCTTGTCGACGTCGGACGCTCTGCCGCCTCCTGCGGTCCAGTGCGTGATGCTGCGAACGATTCCAGACATGATTAGGCTCCCGAGTTGTTGCCCGGGAGCCTAAAGGATCAACTGACCATTGTCTACGGTTTAGGCCGTGGCCGACATCTCCCACCCGAACTCAGCGGCCTCGACCGCAGCGACGTTGGCCCAAGCCACCCCGGTCGACGGGTCGTTCGGAACCTCGATCCCATAGAAGCCTCGGTAGCTGGGGGTCTGGGAAACTTCCGATCTCCCCTGCACCGACCCGGTCGGGCTGTAGTCGGTCGAACCGATTCGGATCAGAGGCTTGGAGTAGAGAGCAGGTTCCGTCTGGGCCGCGCCGGAGAAGCCGACGATCACCGTCTCGACCGTCCCGGATGCTTCGAGAGAGGCGTTGATGGCGGTGTTGATCCCCGTGAACTTCTCGCCCGCAGCGTCACCGATGATGTAGTCGAGGTCCCAGTTGCTTTCTCCGGGCCTTTCGTTCACATCGGTGTAATCCCCACCCGAAAAGTCATTGTAGAAGCCCGCAAAACTGGTCCCTCCCACGTCCATGTAGAGGCCCCGGCTGTCAACCGAGTCGACGAAGATGTGCCAGAACGACGTCTCGTAGGACGTGGTGTTTGAAGACCCGAAGAACGCGACCGTGTCGATGGTCGTGTCGGCGGTATGGAGCGTGTCGCCAGAGACGCTTTGAGACAGCACCCCGTTGAGGTAAATCTCGAACGCTCCCGCCGCGCCGTCGATGTGCCAGTGGACGTCGATGTCCACGTTCTCCGAAGAGCCGATGTCCACCCCGATCTGGGTCCAAGACGCACCGCCCCAGTATTCAAACCGGAGGTCGGGGTCCGTCGAGTAGGCGTTCACGTTGCGGATGCGAAGCAGGTCCGTGGTCGGTCCGGAGAACACGACCATGTTCTGAAGGGCGCTGTGCCTGTTCATAACGTAACGGAAGCGGAGCCACCCATCGGAGAGACTGTCGCCAGAGATGTCGAGGGCGACCTCTGCGTCATATGCGGAGCCCCCGTATATGTCGAATCCCGGGCACCCCATAGTGGTGTATCCATTGCTCCCGTATTCAGGCCGGATGGCCCCAGTGTTGGGAGTGACGGTGACGCCCTCTTGGTAGAGCGAGAAGAAGGTGAAGACTGGTGCAGCCATTGGGTTTTCCTTTCTTACGGCAGGCGCATGACGGTGATGCGGTTGACCGAATACATTGTGACCCTGTCAACAGGGACCCGCATGGTGGTGATGCGGTTGACCGAATACATTGAGACCCTGTCGACAGGGACCCGCATGGTGGTGATGCGGTTGACCGAATACATATTGACGAAGCCAGTGCCGCCACCGCCACCACCACCACCACCCCCGAGGGCCGTAGTCATCAGTAAGAGTCGCATAGTTGGTGTCATACTGTCAGGTCCCCCGAAAGCCGGAAGACGTCGCCGCCTCGCGGGATGATCGACCAGCAGGCCCCCTCGGCAGCGACCAGACCATTCTTGCTGTTCAACGTCGTCCCGCTGGCTGTGTTCGTCACACCCCCGGCACCTTCTGAGATGCACATGACGGGTTGCAGCCCGGTCAGGCCAGCAGGGATCGTGAAGGTCACGGCGGCTGCGTTGGTGAACAGGACGCAAGTCCGTCCATCAAGGTCCGCTTCGAGTAGGGTGTAGGTTGTCCCGCTCTGGACGTTGTATCGGATCGGGGTCGAGTAGACATCCCAGACCGCACCGTCGAACCGGACAAAGGCGTCCTCGTCGGCGACGTAGGCCAAGAATCCTTCAGCCGGGGTGAAGTAGGTCCACACAGCCTCGTCGTAGACGGCGATGTCCTCGGCGTTGGCGTCACCTGTCGGGACGATATAGACCTGCCCTTCGGTGCCGCCCGGGAGCGATGTCCCTCGCGACAGGACGATGGGCATAGACATGACGGACAGTTTTAGGAGGTTGGCATCCATGCCCGCCTTCCAAGCGTCGCCGAGGACCCAGTCAGTGTTAAGGGCCAGCGCCCCTGCTGATATTCTTGATGCCATGTCAGCCCCCCGTAGTCAGGACGGCAACGGTTTCCGCATTGTTCATGGCGCGGCCCCAGACTTGGTCGACCCCACTTTCCAATCCGACTAGCGGGATCGTCGACAGGTTCGTGCCGTCGATGATGACGCCAACCTCACTGCCAGCGCCGGGGTCGGCTGCGCCGACGTGGACCCGGACATGGCCCACGCCTTGCATCTGCACCCAAGCTGCCGTGACGTTCTCCGCGAGTAGAATCCACCCGGTCGTCACACAGTTTTTGTTCGTTGTTGTTCCCGCCATGGTCTACGCCCCTGTTCCGTAAGTTTCGCCATATGCGGAACCATAGCCGCTAGTTCCTGCAAAATCAAAGTCTATGTCGACCAGCCGCTCAAAATACTGGAGCGACTCGAGTCCGTCCCTGACAGAGAAGACCCGCATCTTGGTCGACCACGCGGTCGTGGGCCCTCCCCCAGACGGGACCTCAAAGCTGGACCCGGTCAGTCCAACATATTGGACGATCATGCTGTCGTCGCTCGCGTCAAGGAACTGGATCGTGGTCGTCTGGCCGGTCTCGACAGCCACCGAGGCTTCATCCCAGTGCAGGGCGACGGTGTCTTCTAGCGCCCGGTTTCGGTTCGCCCAACTCACGGTGAACGGGGCTGGCGTTCCGAGGTCGAGCAGGCCGAAGCCCGTGTCCCCGGAGACGCCTACATTGGCCGGGCGGAAGGGTAGGTGGGGCCGCTCGCTGGGCGTGTAGACCAGTTCGACGGCGGACAGTTTAGGCAACGTCCCGGCGAGCGTCTTAGGCCGCAGCCAGTAGCTGACAGGGGCTCCTGCGGAACGGACGTTCGGGTCGGCTGCGGAGAAGCTGGTCGAGAAATACCAGACCTCGGTAGAGAGAGGCCATGCACGGGGCACGGTATCCCAGATGCCGCGCTTGATCGTCCAGTTGCCTACGCTGTAACTCTTCAGCATGACGATCTCGTTCAGCGTGTCGTCCGTGCTGTCGCCAATGTAGAAGAGTTGCCCTGTGGCGTAGCTGCCAAAGTCGTTTGACATCGCGGGCATGTCGGCCTCGGCCACGACAGACTCGACCTCGGCATCGAAAGCCACGGCCAACACACCAAACGGCGCTTGGAGCATCCCGCTGTAGTTGGCCTCGACTGTATCACCAGCCGGGTTCACGACCTCGGTGGTGAGCGTGAAGGACTCAGTATCCAGATCGTTCTGCTGGCCGAGCAGGCCGACGTAGACGTCGGCGTATGCCGGGGTCAGCCCCTGCCGTGATAGGACGGGATAGGGCGCTGTGATCGCGCTCTGTTGGGCGAAGGCGGTAGCCGAAACCGAGGGCAGTTCCCAGTTGGTGGTTGGGGGAACCTCGAACTCGGCTCGGTCTAATGACCAGATGTCCTCGGCCACGGACAGGATCATCTTGCCGTCACCCTTCTTGCCGTTGGCGATGTCGAGGACACGGCAGGCCATGCTGGTAATGCCCTCTTCGGGCCACTGTAGTTCGATAACCTCGCCGGGGATGATCTGACCTTGGCTTCGGTCTGCGATGATCTTTGTGCTGAACAAGGGGTAGGACGCCTCGCGTAAATCGCGTTCACCTAAAGACCACGCCAGTTCCGCGTTCCGGACGCCGTAGTAGTTCCGGCTGTCACCTTTAATGAGTCCATTCTGGGCCGCGATGTTGGCGAGGTCCTGCACTTGGAGGGTGAGTTCTTCCTCCGTTTCTGGGTCGGTGTAGACGACGCTAATCTCGTTGACTGTGTCTTCGAGGGCCCGGCGCTCGGTGTCCTCTAAGGTGCAGTTGTCCGGGCTGAAGGTCTTCGCAGTCAGCAGGTCGTAGTCGTCCCGTAGCAATTTGATCTCGACCAAGCCCGTTGTCGGGTCGGTGTAGATCGTCGCTTGGATGTGGTCGATAATCTCCGCCACGAAGGCTTCGACTTCTCCGGGTGTGACCCACATCATGGACAGGCCAAAGTTCTCGTCGAACAAGGTCTCGGCCACGGCTCGCCAGCTTGTCAGATTAAACGCGGCGACGGGCCAGCCGAGACCCCAGTCGTTGTTCGTGTAAATCTCGAAAATCATGTGGGCCGGATTCGCATCGTCCCCAATGAGGTCATGGGCCACGTTGAGATTTGGGTGCCTCGAATAGCGAGCGACCCGGACGTCCAGCGTCGAGATGTATGGATTGTTTTGGGAGATCATAAACCCCCTGTTTTCTGAGACATCCCCGTTGTGGAACCACAGCGACGTGATCCCCCGGAAGCCCGGGGCGGTGCTGCTCGTCAACCCTAGTTGGCCCGCCGTAACGTCGCTGAGAACCTGACCCGAGTCGCCCAGCATGAAGTCCACATAGCCCCGGACCCCGCCCTCCGCCTCGTCGCCTCCAAACAGTTCCGGCTCGTCTATGTAGAGCGAATTGTTCGAGGACACAGAACCACTAAAAGCGACTTTTTCCTTGAACCTGATCTCTTCTATCGAGTCCACAGGACCCCAACAGACGCCCCAATGCATGTTGATGTGGTAGTCAATTACTCTACGTTTTCCGCCGCCACCTTTACCCACCAGACACCCTCTTTCTTGCGGCTGCGGCGATACGATTCGCCATAGCGTCGTTCATGTCCTCGGCCATACCAACCGTGTATTCACCAGCCAGAAGCCCGCGCACGGTGATGCCCTTGTCGGCACCCCAGATATTCTGGCCCCGGCCACAAAAGCCACAGACACGGGCGTCTGCGGCTTTCAGGACGATGTCTCTGCCTGTGTCATGGTCGACCGTCATTTCTTGCCACCTCCTTCTGCATCGACCTCGTAAACCCGCTTCGAGATATTTCCATACCACAGCAAATTGAGGCCCTTGACCCGCATCCTACCAAAAACAACAGGCACAGGTCGACCCGCTTCTGCGGTTGGGCCTTCTAGGTCCTTCGCCTCGGGCGGCTTGGGCTGCTTTGGCTTGGGCATAATCAGGTAAGCGACAACGGAGATCGCGAGACCGATCAGAAGGGAGGCTAACCAAGGTAGGGGCATAGTAATTCCTTCACGAGAAGAACGGGTTGGTGTTGATCGGGTTCTTCGTGGGAATCCAAGGCTGACCCCCGAAGTTGTGGATGTTTGCGTGGATGTCCGCGCAGTCCGTCATCTGTCTGTTGCACCCGATGACGACGCGCATGGCATACCCGACGGTCAGGTCCATTACGGGCCCGGACAGGGTCAGAGTGTCTCCCGATAGAGAGAGGATCGTGCGCCTATGGACGTTGGACCCCACGTTCCATTCCAGCCAGCCGCCCCGGAACTTGCTCTTGGCGTAAGCACCCTCCCAGCCGCCCGCCAGTGTCACCTTGTTTAGCGACGGGAAAGCAGCCGCAGTGGTCGTCACCGCCGTCTCGGAGGCCCCGCACTGGTCTCCGTAGAGGACGTGAGGGCAGCCAAGCTGATAATGCCTGCGCAGGCCGCCTTGACGGGCTGCGGTCCAGAGAGGGCGGCACAGAACCTCTGCCCAGCCGTCGGACATAGTCTTGACGTTGATGACCTTGCCGTTGAAGGTCGGAACGAACTCTGCATCACCGTCCTCAAAGTGCCCTGATTTTATCAGGACGGAGATCGGCTGGTCTGGTGGGTAAATCTGGAACAGATTCAGCATCGGCTCCTTGGCCGACATCTTGATCTTCAGGTCGTTGCGTTCGGAACGCCCCCCTGAAGTGGTGATCCCGTCGCGCAAGATCGGCACGGCCACATAGGTCTTGCCCGCCAGATCGAAGCTGCGCTCCGCATCCGTGAAGGCGTAGTAGTCGGTCGGGTTCAGCCCGTGGGTGAACAGGTAGGTCTCGATGGGCGACCCTGTCGCCCTGCCTTGGTCAAATGCGTCGTAGGTCATAGAACCTCCAATGTCGAAAGCGAGAACTGCACGTTGGCCTTCTCGTCGTTTAGCCACTCGACGCGCAGTGTGTCAGTTGCGAACCGACAGCGCATCATCCATGAGATTTTCCTGACGTCGCTCGTGGGTATGTCATAGGGCCAGACATCATCCAAGGTGATGACCGAGTCCGTCCCGAAGACGTCCGTCGTAGTCGACAGGTCCGTGACGCTCCGGGTGAAGTATGTGCCATCGGTCAGCCAGACGATGATCGCCTGATTAGTTGACTGATCCGACCAGTCCGTGGCGAAGTCCGAGCCCGCGATCCGGATCGTGCTGGCGCTCTCGTCCAACTGGTAGCCGGGCTCGACGTCGCGCCCCCGGGTCGGATACCAGAACTCGCCGCGCATCCCCTTCTGCCGGTAGAACAGGTCGATCACGTCTTGGACCTTGGTCTCCCGCAGGCCGGAGTAGAGCAGGCGCATCGTGTATTGCACGAAGTCCTGATACTCGTAGAAGACCTTCACACCCCAATTCGCGTCAACGACGTCGAGCGGCATATCCCACGTTTCCTCGATCCCTGCTGACCAGTTCGGGTCAGTCAGCACGACCTCGTAGCCATCGTGGAACACGGACGCGGCGGGCGGCGTGTAGATCGGGTCGATGCCCGGCGTGATGTCGAAGACGAACGGGACCTCGGCCACGTCCGCTGTCACCCTGTCGACCTTCTGCGCGTCGCGCACCCGTGCCGTCAGCATCTGCGTCACCGTGGCCCCGGCAGGGACCTCGTAGGCGAGGCCGATCACGAGAACGATGCTGCTGGCCCCGACCGATGCAATGGTGCCATTGATTCGGGCGGGCATCCCGGGATGTTCGATGACCACGTTCATGTCTGGAACGGCCCAGTTTGGGACGTAGTCGAGGTTTAGGGTCGTGGTCGCCGCGACAGCCGTAGTCGACGTGGTAGTGCGCCACGGCCATACTGGGGTGACGACTGTCCGACGACGCCAGCGGGTTAGCAGGCCCTCTGCGTCGCGTCTCGTGTTGCCCCACGTCGACAGGGTGTAGGCGAGCGTTCTGCGAGGCTCCTGTCGTAGCGCCCGGCGCTGCTCCTTGCCCGAGCGGCTGCGGTGGACGATCTCGGTGCGGAACTCGTAGGTCTCGACCATTGGGTCACGCCAGTTCGGGCCGCGCTCGATCAGGACTGCTCGGTCGCCCGTAAACAGGATGTTGTAGGGGTCCTTCAGCGAGAAGGTGAACGTCGTGAACTCGCTGAACGCGGGCGTCCCGTTTTGCAGGGCTGTGAACGGCAGGTCGACCTCTTCGAGAGGGCCAAAGGTGAACGGGATCGAGTCGCCGCCGTAGGTGACGTTGATCCCGCCGTCGAGGCCCAGAGCGGTGAAGTCGTTCGGGACAAGGTGGGCGTTCCAGACTGCCATGACCCGTGTCGTATCGGACGCGATAGGGCCAAAGGTGAATGGACTCGGGACGAAGTGGACGCGGTTGTAGAAGTCCTCAACAAACGTGACTTGGCGGTAGCCTCCGCCAGACGCCCGCCCGACGTCGACGAGGCTCTCCGTGTGAGCGCCAGCACCGAAGGGGTCGAGGTAAAAGCCCTGCTGGGGATCAGCAAGGTTCGTTTTACCCGTGTTGTCTACTGCATAGTCGCCATTGGCGAAGTAGATCAGGGCTGAGTTTAAGGTGCCCGCGAACGCCATGACTTAGCTGTTCTCCCGATACGCCAATCCGAACATCCCGGACAACTCATAGGGCCAATATGTCGTGGTCCCGATCTCCGACCAGTCCAAGAAAGCGTCGGACCGTTTGGAGAACTCCGGGAAGACCCTCCAGTTGTCAGCGGATATTGAGATTTGCTGCTCGGGTTCCAGACCGTCCATGTCGACTAGACGAGCGCCCGAGACGTGCCCTAACGACCTGATCCGGTAGTCCACCCCGTCGGCCCCGTCGGGGCAGTATAAGTTCACAGGAACTAGCAACTGCCCTGCGGCATAGTCCGCGTGGGCCCGATAAGTGAGGCCGTCGTTGATCCCATCCCCATTGCCCCCGAAGACCTCGGTTCCATAGAGAATATTGTAGTTGTCCGGAAAGCTGTTAGACGACGCGGAGGGAGTCCTGAAGGTCCGCCATGTGTTCGCGTTGTCCGCATGGGTGATCTTCACTCCCCCATGTCCAGCCCCGGGGTGGCTCTGATAGGCATTGAAAAGGTAACGGCTCAGTGCATTGAGTGGATACAGGTCGGTGTAGGACCTGCTGAAGTCGTTGCAGCAAATGACGTCGCCGTTCGTGTAATTGCCTGCCGCGACCATCGTGCCGATGTAGATGTGGCGGTAGCTGTTGTAACCGAAACCCACGACGGCTGTGAGGAAGGGCTCCGTGTCAGGTGCAGAGTAAGGGCTGTTGTTTCCGAAGAGGTGGACCTGAACCGGGTTTAGGACTACGGGCGACCCCGGGTATGTCCCGTTCAGCCACGGCGAGCGGTTGTCGCAGGTCATCGCCCCGCCATCAGCAGACAGGGAAAGACTCGACCCTCCCGCCGTGACCACCGTGACGGTCCCGGTAGAAGGGTTCGTGAGGTTCGCCGCCGAGCCGCTGCCACCCGATGTCGTCCAGCCTCTGGCCGCTGCGAAGGTCTCAATCTGGTCGACCACGTCTTGCCAGCTTGCGACTGCTTGGAGGGAATATGTCATTAGCTTAACTCCACACAAAAGTAATCGGAGAAGCCTGTCCGAAAAGCGTTCTGAACGACCAGATGATTTGTCCCTGCGAGGGTGATAAGGTCCTCCGCGCCGACCCCTATACCCTGACATTTGAAGACGCCATCCAGTGCCCCGTAAGTTTGGCTCCCGGAGTTCGTCTCGTAGAGTGTCATTGGGAAGATCATCTTGTCGCCCCCATAGCAATCCATCAGGCGGTCATGGCCCTCGACGGGGTTGAACAGCCCGATGGTGTCACCTGACAAGAGATACCTGCTTCCCCGCGTGTAGACAGGGCCGACAGTTCCACCCATCTGGGTCCCGACGTTGGTGAGGGTCATCCAGTTGCCACTAGGATCGAGCAGGTAAGCTGAAGATGCGTAGGTTCCTCCCCCTCCGCCAGACGTGTCGATCACGGGCCAAGGGAAGAGGGAGTGTCCTGCGACGGCGTCGCGCCAACTCTCGGGGCTCCCGGTATTCCCCGGCCCCGCGTAGGGCCCTGCGGAGCCCCCTATAAACATGGGGTAAGGATACTCGCTGGGTGTCCCAAACGGCAGGAACCAGCCCGCGTATCCACATCCGAAGACCGTGGTGATCTTAGTGACCACGATGAAGTGCCGACCCGACGCCATAAACCAGTAGGTCATGCTCCCAGAGTCCAAGAAGACCACCGCATTTGTGGGCATGACGTTGACGTGATCTGTCACATCGACAGCCCCCGAGAGGAACCCCGTCATGCCGTGCAATTCGAGGTCGTAGGTGTCTCCCGGGATATCGCGGACCAGCCGCATCCCCACGAAGACCTGATCGGTCCCAGAGAGGCCGGGGCCTTCCAGAACGATACCGTCTTCGTCGCCGCTGGCGTGGTCCCAGACCTCAGTCCAGTTCTCCCCGGCGGTTACTAGATCGGCGTCCGTGGTCAGGAACGTGATTAGCTTGGCATACAGGTCCTGATCGTCGGTCGCGGTGCCTGTGACGTGTTTCGTGATTGGCATATTTTCTCCTAGCCTCCCATCGCAGCTTTGAACTTCCCGGGGTTCGCCGAGATGAAGTTGTAAAGCACCTTTTCTCCGATTGGTGAGTCCAGAGCGGCTTGCAAGAAGCCCGGCGCGTCGAATGTGTTGATGTTGCGGACGTTTACAGCAGGGGAGCCAGAGCCGCCCGCTCCGCCTCCGTTCATCATGTGGCGGGGATCGTCCCTTGTCAACATTTCCTCACCCTGCTTTGCGATGATCGGAACCTCGCCCGGGCGCAGCCCGATCACGCCGCCTGTGTGATACTTCATCGCGCCATTGAAGATCGCGGGGTTGACCTGTCGGCTGCTGTTGCCTGATCCCACGCGGGAACTGCCGACCATGCCGCCAGTGTGGCCGAGGCCGATCAGCGACCCGAAGCTGCTGCCACCGAGCGCACCTTGCAAGGCGTTCAGGATCGCCTGCTGGATAATCATCTGAGCAATCTGAAGCAGGAAGTCCGCAGCGAATTGCAGGAAGGCCGTGCGGGCCGCAGCGAAGACGTTCTCCCCTTCGGCGACGGACTTGGCGAAGCTGTCAAAGGCCGAGGCCAGCCCAGTCACGAACAGGTCGGCCACGCGATCCCATTGCAAGTAAACTTTCTGCGCGTTGTTGCCCAGATTGTCCGCAGCCAGTGCAGCCGTGTCCAGCTTGATAAGGGCGTTCTCCGCGTCCGGGCCGCCGATGGCTTCCCACATGGCGCGGGCGTTGGCGATGGCCTCCGTGAGTTCCGTGTTGACGCCTTCGATCTTAGCCTTCAGGTCCTCCTGCGCGGTTGTGTCGTTGTTCCGCGTAGCATCCGCAAGCTGGGAGAGCAGGGCCTTACGGTTGGCAAGCAGGGCGTTGACCTTGGCCGACGCATCCCGTGCCTCCGCAGAGGCATCCTTGTCCGCGTCGCTGGCCCGCTTCTGAGCCAGTTCCAGATCGAACAAGGCACCAGTCTGTGCCCTGATTCGTTCGATCTCCGCGTCGGTGATCCCGGGGTTATCCTCCCGTGCCTCACGGATCGCTTTCTCGATGGCAGCCTGACGGGCCTTGCCGTCGAGTATCTGCTGCTGCTGGGTGATCTCAAAGTCGTTGTCTGCGATAGTGTCGCGGGTAGCCTCGGCGCGGTCGCGCTCGGTGTCCACGATGTCTTCGAGGATGTCCAACTCCGTCGCTGAGATGCCCACCTTCTTTTGGGCCCACGCGATTACTTCTTCGCGGGTCTTGCCGTCGAGGATGCTCTGGTTGGCGCTGATCTGGTCGGCACCCAGAACATCGTTTGCCTTGGTGCCCGGGGCTGACTTTAGCAGGTCCGTAGCGCCACCCGGCCCGAGGAAGTGGGCCAGATACAGGTTCGCATCGGTAAGCTGGATGCCCATCCGCTGCAAGACTTTAGCGTTATCCCGGATGTAGAGTTGCACCATATCTCGGGACATCGCCGCGTCAGTCCGCAGGGCGAGGATCATCGCGTCGGTCATGCCCGCAGCGCGATCAGGGAAGTTCTCTTTGAACAGGCGTAACCATGTGGACTCGATGAACTGGCCGAGACCCGTCGCGCTGCTACCCGGGTTCTTGGCCCCGGGATCGCCGCCGCTCTCGACACCGATGATCCGGTCGACGAGGGTGTTGTCCAGAGCGAAGTCGAGCGCCCCTTTCATCAGGCTGCCAAACTTCTCCGCATATTGGTTTAATAGGCCCTGCTCTGCCGCCACGCGCTGGATCGTCTCAGGCAAGGCGCGGGCTGCTTTCAGGGCTTCGTTATAAGCATCCGCCATGTCCTGTGCCGCACTTGCGACATCCGCCATGTCGTCTTTGGCCTTTGGCAGCTTGTCTTCCAGCCCGGCCATAGCCTTGTCCAGCTTCTCCGTGGCCGAGGCCATCTGGTCGATGTTGTTCACATCGACGACGCCAGCCAGTGCGTCCAGTGCGGTCTGCGCATCGTCCGCATCCTCACCGAGCCCCCGGATGACGAGCGACATCTCGTCAAACGCCGTTTCCAGTTCTCTCACCCCATCCGCGTTGTCTTGTAGCTGGACAACTAGGTCGAGTTCGAGTGAGGGGTCTGCTTCGGCGAGGGCTTCCAACTGGTCTTTATACGCTTGGACAGTCAGTTTTCCGTCCCGGAAGTCGTTGGCGAGATCGCGCAAGGCTTTCCGTGAGTCTTCAGTGCCTCCGACGACCTTCTCGAACATGTTCTCGATAGCCAGCGGAAACTCGATAGCGTCACGGCGGGCTTTCGCCAACTCGGTCCGGAGCGCGGTTAGGTTGAACTGCGCCTGCTGCTTCGTGACGGTCGTGATTACGTCAGCCCAATTCGTCGCTTCGCCACCAGCCGCTTCGTAGGCGTTGCGGACCTCGTCGACGATCTTCTTGTGGGTGTTCAGGGCCTCGGTCGCCCGGTCCGCCTCGGTCGACCACAGCGCGATAGCTGCGGAGATCGCGACGAAAGCCAGCCCGATGCCTGTGGTGCCTAGAAGGACGCGCAGGCCGCGTGTCAGCGTCCGCACAGCGAGACCAGTGCGCGTGATGGTCACGCCCATCGCAGCGGCCCGTGCTTGCAGGACGGTGAAGCTGGCTCCTGTCACAGCAGCCTGTGCCCCGACGCCGCGCAGTGCCACCCCGAGGGCGACCACGACAGGGGACACCTTGAAGGCCAGCAACGTCGCCAGCAGGGTGAATGTGACTTGGAAGTTCTCGGCGAAGAAGCCCAGCAGGTCGACCAGCCCGCCCAGCGCGGACGAGGCCCTGCGAGCAAACGCCTCGAAGTCTGCGGACTTCAGGACCTCGGTCAGTGTGTTAGCGAACCGGGTCAGGGCCGCTATGAACCCACCCTCACCAAACTCGGCGGCTGCTTGGAAGGCTGCGTTTTGGAGGCGACCGAGAGCCACAGTGACCCCGCCCAGCGCCTCGTCCAGCCCGCCACCGAATCTCTTCTCCAACTCGTCACCGAAGCCAATCAGGGCCTCTTCGGTGATCTCGCCCTGTTCCATCATCTTAATCAGTTCGGCGGTGCCCACTCCGAGGCCGTCCGCCATGATCTTGATCGCGCCGGGCAGCCTATCTCCAAGCTGCTGGCGAAGTTCCTCCATCTGGACCGCGCCTTTCGACACGATCTGGGTCAGGGCTACGAAGACGCCAGAGAGTTCTTTTGTGGACGATCTGTTTACACGCGCAGCCTCTGCAACTTGGAGGAAAATCTTGCGAGCCGCAGCCCCTTCGAGACTGGTGTTCTGGGTGGCGATGTTGAACTTGGAATACTCGGTCGCCAGAACACCGAGACTGATGCCCAGTCGGTCCGACGTGCGACGAACAAAGTCCAGTTCCTGCGCCACCCGGCTCGTGTCGCTGTCGAAGGCGACGTTTAGACGGGCCTGCGCGGCTTCTAGCTGTTGCGTGGCGTCCACTGTGCCCTGAAGGACCCGGATAGCCCCATATAGACCGCCATAGGCCGCCACGAGGGACAGGACCTCGCCCCGGATACGTTGGAGCAGGGAAAGCGAGCGGCGGGTGTCACCGTAGAACTGGCGGTAGGCGTCAGCGAAGCGGCCCGTAGCCGTGGCCGCCCGTGTGTTCGCGTTTGCCAGACGATCTGAGTCGGAGGCCAGACGGCGCGATCCTGTCGCGGCTGCGCTGGTCGCCGAGGCCAACCGCTGGACCGAGGCTGACGTCTGGGACGTGGCTGAGTCGGCACGACGCATGGCTGCGATCTGCTGGTCGATGGTTGCGAGGAACCTAGCCTGCGCTGTGCGCAGCCCCTCATAGTTCCGCTCCGAGCCTTTTAAGGTCTGGGCCATCTGCTGAAGCGCGGATCGTTGGGCTTCTAGCTGGGTTTTCAGCCGCGTGGATTCAGACGCGGCCCGTGTGAACTCAGCCACCATCTCTTTGGTGGGCTTGGTCGTCTGGGCCAGCGCCTTACCAAGCGCAGTCGCTTTGGCCCGTGCCTGATCGTATGCTTGGCTGGTTTCCAGCATCACCCGCTTTTGGTCGCGGCTTGCGGACACCAGTGCGAGGAAGCCCCGCTTGGTCAGTTGCTGAAGTTCTCCCGTCGCTTTGGCCGAGGACGCAGACAGGCGGTCGAGACCAGAGCGGGTCTGTTCCAACTCACCTTCAAGGCGGTTCATCGACCCCGTAGATCGGTTCAGATCGGACGACAGCCGCGACTGGCGCTGGGACACAGCAGCGGTCGCGGCTTTGATCCGCTCGTAGCTTTGCGACATCGACTTCAGGATGCTCTCTTGCTTAGAGAGGTTCTGCCCAGCCTTGGACGCCTGCGCCCCGAACAGGGTCATCGCAGACCCGGCGGCGTTCAGGTTCGATCCTATGCTCCCGAACTCAGTCCGCAGCTTGGTAAGTCGGGTTCCCGTCTCTGCCATCCGGCGCTCTGCGTTCTGGAAGCGGTCGATCAGCGCCTTGGTAGGGCTGCTGGTGCCAGCGATCTCCGCCGACAGGTTGTCAAAGTTCGTCGCGGCCTTGGACGCGGCAGTTCCTGCCTTGGCGATCAGTGCGGGAAGTTGCTGTTGCCGACGTTGCAGCTTCTCCTGCGCGGAGGCTGCCTGCTCGTAGGCGCGTGTCAGTTCCTTCTGGTCGACCTTGGCCTTGGCGACTACAGCCTTCTGCCGCTCCTGCACAGAGAGGTTTCGTTCCAGCTTCCCTGTGTAGGTCTCCAGCGTTGCCTTGGACTGCTTCAACTGCTTGTCGAGACGGGCGGACTCATTGGAGGCTCCGCTGAACGACTGTTCGAGGCGAGCCAGTGCCTCGTTCGACTTGCCCAGTTCGGACGCCAGCTTCTGTCCGGCGGTGAGGCCCTTCAGAGCCGCGTCCAGCTTGCCAATGGCCCCACCAAGCTGGGTGAGGGTAGTCTGGGTCTTGTCGGCTCGGCTATCGAGGTTCTTCTGGGCTTCGACGAAAGTGTTCAAAGCCTTCGTAATGGAGTCCACAACGGACGCGGCCTGATCTTTGGCCTTGATTACAAGATCGACATCACGACGGGCCATTCAGTTCGCCTCTCTACATTGCTTCTGGGGGTGCTTGTGGAACCCCTTTCGGCATGACTGCATCCGCCAACGACTTCTTCTTCTGCGGACCTTTCCGCTGCTCTGGTGTCAGTGCCGGGGGCTCCCCGAAGTAGTTGGTCGACGGCTTGTTTTCGACATTAAGCGATTTAACCAGTTTTGAAAACTGTTTACGCGATTCTTTAACCATCAGGCCCGCGACGGCCTGCCGGATCAGTTCGGCTTCTGTTATCATCCGGGTGCTTTCACGCTCTTGGATGAAGTTCGTTTCGTCCATTAGGAAGCCGATGGGGTAGTGGTAGGCTCCGGAGTGCCCGTGGGAGATGCACAGATTTACTGAACGGCGGATGCCCCAATACCAGTCGGCGAAGGTAATTGTATGTCCGTCAGAGCCCCAGATACCTCCGCCATCATTGTCGTCAGGGACCCTATCAGCTTTTTTATCTCGCCCTCCTGAGAGAACGTGAGGCCGAAGATCGCTTCGACGACTTCAATCTGCTTATGGAACGGGATGCGCTTTAGGATGGCGATAGTATCCGGGTCGTAGTTCTCTGCGGCCAGAGCCATCGCTGCCGCGACCATGTCGGGGAACTCGGTCGCTACTGAGCCTAGCAAGGCTCTGATGTCCGTCACTTCCAGAGAGTCCATCTTCTGGACCTTGCCGAAAGCCATAGCGCACTCCGGGCCGTAGACGTTGACGATGGTCATAAGGTCCGAGAGGCTGATGCCTCGGACGGAGATTTCACCGACATCGCCGACCTTGATCGTGCGCTCCGGGATCGTGAGGTTTTTAATAGCCATTATGCTGTCCTTGGAGAGAGAGAGAGATGGAATCCGGCCCGGGGTTAGCCCCGGGCCGTCGTGGTCTTAGCTGTAGACTGGATCGCCGTCGCGGTAAATCGCTTCGACGTTGGTCAGCTTCAGCACTTCGAGCGACATCGGGATTTGCTGCCACTCGTCGCCTTTCAGGGCGTAGTCGCCGTTCGGGGATACCTTCACATAAGGGAAGTAGAAGGTCGTGTCTGCGCCCTTCGGGTTCACCGTGCGATAGATCATCGCGCCTTCGACGGGCTCGGAGCCTGAGATCACGCGGGTCCGAGTGTTGGCCGCCAGATCGTAGGTGACAACGATGTCTTCGCCGCCTGCGAGAGACCCGCCAGACAGGAGAGTAATCATACCGTTGTCATAGTCCAACTCATAGTCGGTGCCGAGGACAAGTGTCGCGCCACCGTCAATCTCGACCGTGTTGGTGCCACCACTGTCCAGACCGAAGACGCCAGTCGGGTTGTTGACCGTCGCGTCGATCATGTAAGCACGGTTCAACTCGATGCCCACCAACGTCGCGGCGACGTTAGCCAACGAGCCTGAAGTGGTCTCTACCGACGCGGTGCCGAAGAAGAACAGCGCAACGTTTTCAGGGTCAATGTTATCCGTGGTCAGTGACCCGGTCCGGTTCACCTCAAGTGCAACGCTGTCATCCTTTTCACGGATGCCTGCGTCGGAGTTGTAGTGATCGAGTGTTTCGGATTCGATGGTCAGCGATACCTCGGGCGTGTTGCCGATGTAGCGAAAGCCGCCGGGGGTGGTTCCCGTCGAGAAACGAGCGAACCAAATTTCGCCTCGTCCGAGGGTATAGTTGTTGGAGTGGGTGCTAGGTGCCATTTGAAGGTTCCTTTCCTTATGACTCTACTTGATAGGGGTCTTCGAGGTCTTCGGCCAATTCTAACTCTATCGTGAGCCAAAAGTAAGCCTTCGCGGAGATTTCGTCTGGTGGCCGAACAACGCCCGGGCCGATTGCGAAGTTGGTGATGGTCCTTCCTAGACCAAGTATCCCGGCTGTCGAGCCTTGGGTTGGCCCCCAGCTTAGTTTCTTCCGCTCGGTAGCAAGCCGCTTTTTCACGTCGGCAAGCATGATGTGCGCAGGGTCCGTGGGGTTGTCCCGGTCGTCCGCTGCGAAGCCTTGAACCATAAGTTCCCATCCACCACTGCCATAGGTCGAGTCGCCCGGCGCTGGCCGTTGGTCGATGGGGATTGGAACTTCCAAGATCGACACCATCGGAAGGGGGTCGCTCTCCCCGTAGATCGCTCTGCCCCGAAACACCTTACCCTCAAGGTCCACGGCGTAGCCGTTTGCTACTGTGATCTCTTCTAGGACCGCAGTCAGCCGCTTGTGAATCTCAAGCCGGAGGGGGTTCGAAAGAGCCATCAGACGTTCAACAACCTCAAAAATTCTGCACTTAGGTCCCTTTCTATCTCGGGAACCATCGAGTTGGCAACTCCTGTGCCGTCGTTAGCACGGAAAACCTGATCGACGGACGGTCCGTAGAGCAGATAAAGGCCAGAAGAGACTTTGCGGGCGGTGACTTTGTTCTTCAGGGTCTCGCCTTTGCGGAGGCGGATTGCCAGTCCAAGGTTGTAGACTGTGTCCGTCTGGGCAGAGCCCTGCGGCAGCTTAATCAGGAAGGCCCGCTTCATGTAGCGGCTCTTACCCGGGGCGACCGAGACGTAGAGGCCCGGCTTGCCCACCTTGCCCGGGCTCTGCACAAAGCGAGCCAGAGATGTCGCACGGCCACGGGCTGTGATCCGGGCTTCCAGATCGCCGCGTGTGGCCTGCTTGGAGACGTGCAGGCGCTTCTGGCCGGGGCTGACATAGCTGGCCGGGAAGTTCACCTGATTGCGGATGATGCGGGCCGCTCTGGACCGCTTGTCGCGGGCGATCTTGTTGATGGCCTTGGTCGCGGCAAAGCGAATGTCTTGCTTCAGGTTTTTGAAGTCCTGAAGTTCCGATAGCCCCTCGGCGAAAACTGCAAAATCAGACATCCCTAATCCTCTGCGTTTGGAGGTTAGAAGCGCGAGCGTGGTCCCGCGCCGATAGTATGTCGAGACGGTCTTGCGGAGTAAACCCTCCCCCAGCTACGACCACTTCTACTTTGTCGACCGTGAAAATAAGCGTCACGACCACTCCCGGATCGAGGGCGATCAGATCGAAGTTCCCCGCCGAAGCGAAGCCGTCGTCTGTGAAGGTTTCCCGAGTGAGAGTAAGGACGTGGCTTGCGGACCTGTATGGGACAACCCTGCATCCATTAAGGAGTTGGACGTATGGTTGGGTATATGTCTGGCCCGCGATCTTCTCGATGTTGCCACCACCGACAATCATCGGTCGAAACTTTTGATGATCGTCGGTGGATCGGCGGAGAACCCGAACCTCCCGGTAAACGTCCAACATATCCAAAGAGATGTCCACCGTGTCGATGGACAAGTAAATCCGCTTTGTCAGATAGTCGACAGACTCCACCAGAGGCACGGCACGTTCCTCCCTTTCTTACGCATTCAGGTCCGTAGGAGGGGCACAAGTGATAGGGACAATCGTCGACCGCGTGATCGTGGCCGCTGTGATCGCCTGTGCGGCCCCACCATCGCCCTCGACGATCACGATGATGTCCTTGTCCGTATTAGCCGTCAGGCCAGCCTGCGTGTTTGTGTCGTAGGCATAAGGGAAGCTGATTTTCCCTCCGACCTGATCGGCCTGCACGTTGCCCTTGACCGCTACCACCGAACTGTCCTCCACCGTGACCGCGCCATCCGTGTCGAAGTCCGCAGCCGCAGCACCATCGAGATAGTAGACGTGATACCAAGCTAGAGGGTCCGCGAGAGCCGCAGCGCCCACGGTGATCTGAACGTCGGGGAAGAAGGGGTAGGTCTTGGTCGTTGCTGCGTCGTCCGTCATTATGACGTTCTGTTTTTCCGCAATGGAGAGACCTTCAATGAACAGGCCCTCGCCACCAACGGATGACGTGACCACCTTACCCGCAGCGTTTCTCGCATACCAGACACGGCCATACTTGCCGTTGTAGTTCCCGACTCCTGCATCGACGTCGCTGTCTTGCAGCGCGAGAGCATCCAGATACGCAGCACATTGCGCGACGGACCCGTTTCCTGTGTTATTCAGGACCCAAGTGAAGTCACCATCCGCTTCGTTAAAGCCCGTCTCCGTCTGGGGTGTAACCAACTTTTCGAGTGTCATCCCTGTCCACGGCGCGATCTGCGAACCCCCGAAGACATCCGCCAGCGCGTAGATGTTGGCCGGGTTTAGGCTCTCGCCGACACCATAACCAGCGGAGAAGCCGGAGAACTCGGTGATCCCGGTTGCAACCGAAGTCGTCTCGCCGGGGTTGTAGCCCCAAGACCGGACACGAACGACGAGGTTTCGAGTGGTGTAGTCGAAGTCGCCAGCCCCTGCGTCGCCATAGGTGGTATCGCCGTAGGCTTGGACCGCCTCATTGATGTTGCCAAGGCGCACGAAGTCGGTCCACGTCGCGGCCTGAAGGGTGGCCTCGTCTGTGGCCGTCACCAGAGCCCAGTAGGACGTGGTGGTGGCTTGGATGGCGACCAGCGACAGGACGCCGGGGTAAATCCGGTCGACGTCAGTCGCGCCGTCGCCCGTGTTCGCGTATTCAATCCAGCCCGAGCCTCGAACCTTTTCACGGTCCGTCCCGTCCAGCTTGACGCCATTGATGAAGGCAAACGCACCCGCGAATCGGTAGTTACCCTTGCTGCCGCGTTCATACTTGCGGAGCGTCTCGTCGGTTCGCCGCTCTTGGTTCTCGAAGTTGTAGAGGCCCCGGAGTGTGATCCCGTCCGCATTATTCAGAGGGTTCGTGACCGCACCACCGCCAAAGTCAACCGTCGGCAGTTCATCGACCCCAATCAGTTCGAGAACGTTGTTGGCAACGTCGAAGTAGACGTTGCCGTCTGGCGTCCCGCCTCGACTCTGGGTGGATTGCTTTAAAGTGGTGGTGTAGTTGGTGTGGTCAATAAGTGCCATTAGGTCTGCTCCTTAGGTGTTTGTGTCTGCCTTCAGTGTCATGTTTAGCGTCTGCGCCGACGCAGGCATGGTCACTGCTTGCACAAACTCTTCAAATCCGTCTTTCATCACTTGAACCACTATATCGTTTCCGGAACTCCCCGAATATACAAAAGTGCTTCCTGCGTTACTCTCCGTGCCAGCCAGTTCCGTTCCATAGCTTCCAGCAGGAGAATTATCGTCATCATAGATTCGGACTTCGGCTCCGACAAGGGATACATTTGCGGAGAGAGTCAGGTTTACCGTTGCGTTGACGACCGTTGTCGCGCCTGCCCCGTTCCGGATCGACGGCACATCGCCTCCGCCGGAGATGTTCAAGGTGACGAGGCCACCCGAGTTGTTATAGATCGCAGCGCCCGTGGAGCCTGAAGAAGCGGTTCCATTGGAGCCCGGGGTTCCGAGATAATTGGTAAACTTGTTTCCCGAGAAGGTATAGGTTCCGGGGGTCGTCAGGACGATTGCGTGGCCTGCCGAGTATGTGAATCTGCTATCAGTGATAAGGGTTGGATTTGCGCTCGTGACATAGCCGACCCCTGCCGCTGTATTGGCACTAGCAACGACTATTCCGGTGAGCGTGGCTCCCCCTTGCACCAAACTGTTGCCGTTGATTAGCGTCGTTCCAAGAAGCGTTGTCTTGCTGTTCAAGGAGATGATGTTCGATCCTGACCAGACGCCGCTGTTGTCCGTGAAGCCCCCCGTCGTGGCTCCCAGCCCACTGTCGACCGTCAGCGACCAGCGGGAGTTCCCCGGGACCGCTGCCGCGATGCTGGCGAGGGACCAAGTAACCGTGGTGTTTCCACCGCGCATCCTGATGTCGTAGAAGGTAGCCGAGACGAACTCGTCTTGGAAAACCACAGAGAAGGCGCTGTCCACGAACCACGATGCAACGTCGCCAGACTCGGGGCCTATGTAAGCCCGGCCCTTGGCACCGTAGGACTTCCCGACCCCGGACCACCAGCCGTAGAAGTTCGTGTCCTGATCGTCGACCTTGAAGGAGTCGAACGTGTTCGGGGTGCCAGATGTCCCGGCATCAGCCCGAAGCCCGAAGCCAACCGTGGCCCTGTCTACTTGGAGGTTGTTGAACGAGCCCATGATCGACGTAACTGTGGTGAACCTGAAGCCCATGATCGAGACGTCGTCGAGTTGAGCCGGGTTGCCTCCTACAGTCCATGTCGTCACGCCATCGAAAGCCCGCGCCGGGTTGATGACCCGCGTCGTGAACCCACCCTTGTAGAAGTAGGTCGGCATGTTGTTCCAGTAGCCAAGATGCCCCGCTGCGTTCTTAAAGTAGGTCTGGATTCCGGAGGTTGCATCAATCGGGGTCTTGGTGTTGATCCAACCGATGAAGTGCTTACCTTCGTCCGCTCCACCGACCGCGAAGTTGTAGACACCCGACGCGCCCCCGAGCAGGGCGTTCGACGCCAGAACCTCCGTGGTGTTGGACATCTTGTCGCCGACAGCGCCAGTCCCTTGGACGAAGTCATCGTCGCCCGAGATGTTCGCGCCGCCATTTTCAGCCGTGAAGTTGGTGGCCGCGTCCGCATTGTAGACGACATCGCCGACGAGGGTTATAGTCACGGGTTCAACCTCCCGTATCGGTCAAACATCGTGGCTGAGAAGACGTGGGTGGCGTGGCAAGCCCCGGTCCCTGCTTGGGGTAGGTAGACCCCGTTGACGGGGGCGTTCCACCCGCTGGCTGGGCCAAAGACATACCAGTCGACCAGCGCGTGATCTAGGGAGGAAAGAGGGACGTGAGTCCCGGGGCTCCAAGGGGTCGTGAACTGTGCTACGACCCCATCCAGATTCAGTTCGTCATAATCTTCGACAAAGGCAAAATCCATATTCACGTCGAATGGGGTCAGGACCTGCTCGGTCTTGTTGACCACCCGAACCTTGTCGAAGCCTCCGCCAACTTTGCAGGCGTAGTTCCACGGGTCAAGAGACCTGATGCATCCCGAGAAGACGTCCACTCCTTCGTCTTCGTAGTGGAAAACTAAGCCAACCATGTCTTTCTCCTAAGAGTATGTGAGCGTCAGGTAGTCGACCCACGCTGCGGTAAGGTTCGCATAACCTGAATTGTTGCTGGCGTCTGCATCGGTGTAGTCGAGCGCCGACCGCAACTTCCTGCGGACTAGCCAGTCGGGGCCGGAGCCTTCCCAACCCATGTAAAAATATGTGGCATCCTCGGCCAGAAGATCGGGTATGGGGAGAAATTCATCAGCCCCGGAGAGCCCTGACGGCGCTGCCGGATACCACGTCTGGGGTAGACCTAGTTCGTAGGAGCCTGCGGCATCCGGGAGTGGGAGCCCCGCTGATTCAACCGCCGAGGCTCTGGTGCATATCGCTTTGACGATTATGTCGTCGGGGGGCTGGGTGTATTCCACATAATATGCTTCGCCAAGTTCGACGGATATTTTCATTCCTCGAACGGGAACCATCTGGTATCGCCAGAAAATGATCTCGAAGTTGTCCTCCGAGGTTTCTGCGTAGCTGAGATTGGTCCCAGCCAAGTCTCCGGGCATGGCGAGTTTACGATGCACTCGAACCGAAACAGGATATTCGTTGGCTCCCGATATAACAATAGCAGGGACTTGCATGACGCCATGCACTTCCCTGCGAGCGTTACGCTTTATGGAACGCCAAGGCTCCACCGCTAAACCAGATCGTCGTCGTCTGCGAGTGCTTCAGCTTCTGGCGCTGCTTCAGCTTCTGGCGCTGGTGCAGCTTTCACTGTTTTCTTCGCGGGGGCGGCCTTAACTTCAGCCACTGCGGCGTTGCCACTTTTGGTGGCCGCGCCCAGTGCGACCAGCTTATCGCCGTCCTTCTCTTCCATCATAAACCCAGTTTCGGGTTCGATGTAGGTCAGCGGCTTGGCCTTGGTCATAATGCGGTGGACCGCCGTGTATTTAACTTTTCCCATCAGGAGATTCCTTCTGTGAGTTTAGGGGTTGAGGTGAACCGGGGGAGGAGGGAGTTGGACCTCCCCCGGTTCGCATCGCTGGGCCTTATGGAGCAGCGACGACAGTGGCCTTGAGCGTGGCGTTAGGCGACATCGGCACCATCAGGGGCGCAGACTGTGTCATAACGAACGTGACCGAGGGGTCCTGCTCGTTCCACATCTTCGGGAACATCGAGAGCGGCTGGAACTGCGCGTCGATGTCTTGGATCGCACCGAAGCAGCGAACCCCGTTCATCGCGGGCGAGGTCAGCACGATGTCCTGCGGCGACATGAACTCGGTGACGGTGCCGTCAGCCAACTCGTAGTAGTCCGAGTAGACGTAGACTTCCATCGTGCCGCTGATCTTGCCGACGTATTCGACGTCCAGACCTTCCATCACGCCGAGGTTCAAGTTCATGCCGTTGGCCTGAGACTTGTAGTCCGCATTTAGGAGTTCGCGCAGTTCGGTGTCGGCCCGCATGATGTCCCAGACGTCCGTGCCGACCGTGATACGGTTCGGGACGCCGCCGTGCTTGGAACGGCGCATGGCCTTCTTCCAGTCTTCCAACAGGCTGATGATGGACACGCCTGAGTCGCCCCAATAGTTCGTCGGGGTCAGCGTAACGGTGTGACCCGCATCGCGCTGGAAGTCGACAACTGTCTTAGGGTAGCGCTCGCCTTCGAGCGTGACCGCACCGCCTTGGATCGCTTCCGAGGCCAGCCATTCCCAGCGACGCTCGATGGCGCGACGATGCTGACGAAGGATGTCCGCAACGATTGCCATGTAGCGCATCTGAGGCGACATCGACTGTGAATCGGGTGCCAGTTCGCCGTATCCTGCAACCCGGCGGATGACGCGAGTCGCCGTCACTGGGTCCTTCGGCTTGACGTAGGCTGGCTTGACCCGGTTGACCTGCTCGGCTGCCGAGTAGATCGGCACACCTTGCGCGGTCGGGACGACCAGCGGGGCGATCTTCCGGTTTTCTTGGATACGGCCAAAGTCCACGAACTCGTCTTCAAACTGGACTTCGCTGCCAAACATGGACAGCCAGTAGTTCGATGGGGGTTCCATCATATCACGATCACGGATCACGCCAAGTAGCGTGGACGTGTCGTAGAGTGTTGCTCCGATAGCCATCTTTGAGGTTCCTTTCTAGGTTCTGCCTCTCGCGCTGCGATCTTAGTAGATCGCGTTCGCGTTATGAGCGGGTTTGCTGACGAAGATCGTCGGTGAGACAGAGCCCTCGAAGGCTGCTGCTTTCTTGGAGTCTGTATCGTAGGACACATCCCAGACGAGGGCGTCCATGTTCCAGTGGCCGGAGCGGTAAACCGCAAAGGTCATCGAGTCGCCGTCCGCGATGAAGATCGGCTCGGCGAGGATGTAGTTCGCGGAGCCCGCGTCGCGGGTGACGTTCCAATCGGCCAGCAGGCCAACAGAACTCAGAACCGAATAGAGGCCGAGGTCGAGGTCAGAGCCAGACGCTGTGACTGTGATCTCGGTCGTAGTGGCCGGGCCGTCGCCAAAACGGGGTTCAGCAGGGCCGCCGAAAGTCTCGGTTGCGAAGCTGGCTACGCCCGGTTCGCCCGGGCCGATGGTGGAGTCTACAGCCATGATAATTCTCCTATGACTGGGTTTCGGTTATACGGACGCCCTTAGTGGGTCGCCTGCTTGCGGGGTTTGCCGATGGACATCGACAAGGCGTCAAGCATAGTGGCGCTCGTCGGCTTCTCGTTTTGATCGGCGGTGGGAGTGCCTTCCGGCTGTGCGCCCACGTTCGGGTTGTCGCTTTTTGCCATCGCGGCATTGAAGCCTGTGTTGGTGGCAGCGGGAGCCGGGGCGGGTGCATCAGCGGCAGGCGCAGCAGCGGGCGCTTCGGCGGCTTTCTCTTCCTGTAGACCGCCGAGGAAGCCGATGGCTTCTTCCGAGGACATGGAAGTCTTCAGCGCGGCAGATAGAGCAGCCTTGGGGCGGGCCTTACCTTCGTCGCTGTCGAGGATCGCGTTGATCCGGGTCTTCTCCGCAGTCGCACCTTCGGACGACGCGGTCGAGACCGCTGCATCCATTTGCTCTTGCGTGATCGCGCTCTGGCCGTCCTGAGTGGCAGCCGGAGCGATGGGGGTTTTAGGCGTAGCCATGAACTCACTCTCCTGTGCATCGGCCTCTTCAGAGAAGACAGCCATTTCGTTTTCAAAGGTTCCGACGCGATCAGCAAAGCCGACCTCAAGCGCCTCGGAACTGTCGTATGTCAGAGCCTCGGTTCCCCGAACTGCTGACTCGTCCATTCCACGGTTCGCTGCCACGAGGGCTGTGAACTCGCCGTAGATACGGTCGACTTTGGTCTGGATACGCGCTTTTGCGCCATCCGACAACTTTTCATATTGATTACCCTCGACCTTATGCTTGCCCGCATAGATGAATGTAATCTTCATGCCCATCTCACTCAGCATCTCGGACATCTCAGCATGGGCCACGACGACACCCACGGAGCCGACGCCGCCGGAGCGCGTCATAATGATCTGGGAGCCAACGGTGGCGATGGAGTAACCCGCCGAGTAGGCGTGGTCTGAAGCAAAGGACCGGACGGGCTTCTCGCCGCGCCGAGAGGCCATCATCTCGACCAATTCAAAGTTCCCCGCGACCTCGCCGCCGGGGCTGTCGATCACGAGAGCGATGGCCTTGACCTCGGGGTCCGCCATGCCGCGCTCGTATGCTTTCTCGATGTATGTGTAGCCCGTCGCCCGGCGTCCAAACTGGAAGCTGAAGCGGTGGAGCAGGACGCCTGAGACCGGGATTTGCAGGACGCCGTTAGCGACGTTGTAAGGGCGGAACGCTGCGACCCGTGGGTCGCTGTCGTCCCAGAAGTCGCCGCCTTCCTGCATGGTCGTGCGAGACGCCTCGTAGCACTCCATGAACTCGCCGTCGGTTGCCAGTTCCTGAAGGTAGGCCGAGAACATGGTCTCGGACCCTTGGGCCAACAGGAGTGGCTGATCCGTGATCCCGGAGATCAGACTATTTTGCGTCTTTTTCGTCGGCACTTTTCTCGCCTCCTGTCTCGTCTTCGCGTGGTGATCCGGACGCGGCGTTCACGCTGTTGTCTTCCAACAAAACGATCCCACGGGCCTCCATCTCTTTCTGCTCACGTTCTTTCTGGACGAAAATCTTCCGCCAGTCTTTCCCTAGTTTAGCCAATTCGTCTTCGTGAGTCGACAGCCCGTATTTTATCCGCAGAACGGCAGCCTGTGTCTCCTTCAATTCGTCGATCTGGCCGCGTGACGCACCGATCCAGTCGGCACGGGTCAGGGCGTCAAACGCCATGTTCTGGTGGCCGTTGGTGTATAGCACCTCGGACTCTGATGCCCGGAAGGTTTCGAGACGGTCGTTGTTGATCGCCTCTTCAATCCACAAGCGGTAGACGGTGTTCGCCAGCCCGTCCGCGACGATCTTCTTGCGCGACTGCATGAACCGCCACGTCTGCATCATCGCAGCCCGGGCGGAACTGTAGTTCGTATTGGAAAAGTCCCTGCTCAGTTCTTCGTAGCTGACGTTCAGGGACGCTGCGATATATCGCAGCAAGGACTGCTCGAAGCCCTGACCGACCCCGCCGGGAGTTCCCGCAGGGTGCATGTTCAGCTTCGTGCCCGGGAACAGGTGGGGCACCTTGACGCCGTCGATACGCATGTTCTTGGAACTGCCGACGTAGTCATTGATCGCGCCGAGGTAAGCCGAGGCGTAGTCTGTGACAGAGTCGCCGATGTTGCCGCCGCCCATCTGCTGGTAGACGACCTCGCTCGGAAGTTCGCTCTCGATGCTGGCGGCGTAAGTAGCGTTGACCACCGCGTTCTGTAGGGTCACGTCCCGGAACTTCCGGGTGATCGCGATCTCCCGGAGACCTGCGACGATGTCAGCCACGGCACGGGTCTGGTCGACACGTTGTTGCTCGCGGATGTGGATGACTTGCTTGCGGCCCCACGGCTTCCAGTAGCCAACGGCTTTGAAGTCGTTTAGTGGGACGCGCATGTTCATGCCGAAGTCCGCCGGGTGGCGGGTCCGGATGAAGGCTGTGACGGGCGCACCATAAGCGTCGTGCTTGATGCCGCCCTTGACTGTTGGGTCGTTGGCGTATTCCCACGGGGTCTGAAGGCGGTCAGTGTCGACCATCTGGATCGCGGTCGCATACTCCCGGCGGTTCCGACTCAGCCACTCGGCTGTCGCCAGAACCTCACCGCCGAAGGTGTAGACACCCACGGCCAGTCGGATCATATCGGTCAGGTCGTTCTGCCGCGAGGCGTCGACCCACTTGTGCGGGCTGTCGGCCCACGTCTGGAATTTGGCTTCGACTTCCTTCTGGAAAGCCTCCGCACGGTCCTCAGACCAGCCTAGTATCTCGATCTGAGGCTTGGCGTTCAGCATATACATGTGACCCACGATGGAGTCTTTGTGGAGCGTCCCGCCGCCTGCGATGTAAGCATCGTTCCGTGCGACGTCCCGGGCGCGGGCGTCGAGCGTCCGCTTCTCGGGGATCATGTCTCTGTCGGCTGATTGGAGGGGTGGCGACCATGTCGAGAGGTTCTTCTCGAAGACCGCAGCCCCGTCATAGGCCCCAGTGAAGGCCATCTCCCGATACTGAGGGCCGATCAACTCGGCGATGGAGTCGGAGAGGTCCATCTGCTCGGGCGTTACGATTCGGGGCATTTGGGTCATATCACACCATCCACGGACGCATGGGGCCGCAGACAGTTCTCTTGCCCAAGGCCAGTTTCAACTCGGCGATATAAGCCCGAAGTTTATCTGCGTTTCCTGCGGTAAATTCGACACGTTCACCGTTACTGTCGACGATAACGCGGGCGTGGCCCCCGATCAACAGCTTGTGTAAAGCCGCCTCTGCCTCCGCCAAGCGGGCGGTGTAGGCTATAGTTTCTTCTGGTGTCAGGGTCGTCGTTGCCATGCGGGCCTCACGCTAGGTTCTGGGCAAGGTCGGATAGTGACCTCTTCTTGTCATCGCCTTCAAATGGTTTATCGGCGATTTTGGGATCAAATACAAGGTCGTTCATATCCCACTGCTCCGCCCAGCCCGGGGGGTCTCCAAAATCAAGATGCTCCAATCCGATGTCATGTGTCAATGTTCCTGCAATACAATAGACCAAAAGGTCCCAGCTTTCGTTCCTGAAGTTGTTCGGGTTCGTCCAGATATTCTTCACTTTGTCTTTGATCTCGACGGTCAATTCGATGAAGAAGTTGTCGTCAAGCCAGTTTGGGAACTCGATCTGCCCGCCGGGGTCCGTGCGGTTCAGCATGTTGTCGAGCATGTCTTTGATCGAGTTAGTGTTGATGAACAGCACGGGAATTTCGCCCCGGGCCCCTGCGTTCCGGTCTTTCCGTTGACTGTCGGGGAAGCTGAGTTTGACCCGGGGGTGTTCCTTTGTCGATGCACCCTTGATAAGCGTGAACCGCCCGGCGAGGCCCGGGGTCCACTCGTATGTTCCCTCTTCAGTCTCGTCGCCGTCCTGCTTGTCCTCGTCGCTGTCACCCCAGCGGAGCCAGCGGTAGAAGTTGTATGCGTTGGCGGTCACGCCTGCTTTACCACCAGAGTCGCAGTAGGTGTTCTTGATCGCCATCTTCCGGCCCGACCCGTCGCCTAGTTCGTAGGTCTTCAGTATGACCTCGTCGACCAGCAGCTTCCAGTCCTCGGCATAAGCCCCGGGGTTCACCCATGACCACCCGCCCGCGACCTTGTCTTCGCGCCGTGACTTCTGAATGTCGAAACGGTCGATCACCACGATGTCGCGGGTCCGCGTGATCCCGTGGACCTGCACCACGAAGCGGTGCTTCTGGATGTCAACTGTGGCGACCATAAAGCGGACGTTGGTCGGGACGACCTTGTGACCGCGCTCCTTGGATCGAGCCTTTAGTGCTTCAGGCACCCGGTCGGAAGATAGGTTCTTGGGGATGTAGGCTTCGCCCTGATCGGTGTTGACCGTGGCTTTCAGTGACTCCTCGTTCATCGTCCGGTCATATTCCCGCGAGGCCGACAGATAGTTGAACACCAGTGTTTTCCAGTCGGAGAACGCAGCAGCCACACCCTTCAACCAGAAGCTGGCGATGGACGACCGAGGCGGCGACCCTGTGATGTTCCCCTCCTTGTCAATCTGGCAGAAGTCGGGAACCCACTTGCCTGTATGGTTCAGTATGTGTTTTCCCGGGCGGCCCTTGTGAGGATCGTGGTGATATTGCCCGGCGCAGTGCGGACACTCCAGATAGCAACTCTCCGCCGACTCCATGATGTCGTCGCTCTCGTCCCAGCGTAGTAGATCGAAAGAGGGCTCGAACCACTCGCGACAGTCGATGCACTGCCAATACCAGCGACGCCTGTCGCCCTGATTGTAAAGACCAAGGATGCCTTGGGTTGGTGGGGCCTCGTGCTTGGAGCCGCGCACCCATTTCGGGTTGTCGACCGTAAAGCCGGGGCTACTCTCCGCCGCGCACATGCCGTTCGAGCGGAACGTGGTCGCCCGCTTCCGAGACAGGAAGAAAGGCGAACCCTCCCCGTCGACGTCTTGCTGCATCCGGTCGTAGTCCGTCAGCCACAGTCGCGGAATCGGCTTACCTGAGAGTTCGTTGATCGTCGGCCACGAGAGCGACAGAAGCATCCCGGATCGGTAGGTTTTGTCGTAGGTGTTGTCGGCCTGCTTGGTGTTCATCAGGCGCTCCCCGATCTTTGGGCTATGCCTGTGAAGGCGGTCGATCCGGCGCATCGAGAAGTCCCGGGCCGTGGTCTGGCTGGTCTGAACCAGCATCATATCCGCCGGATCGCAAATGGCTGAATACCCAATCCAGTTGGGGAACATGTCGGTCTTGCCACACTGGGCCGGGCCGACGAACACCATCCCGGTGAACTTCCAACTGGTGAGGGTGTTCATCGGGTCGACGAGATACGGCGTAGTCGCGTTCCTCCACGGGCCGACATAGGCACCGGGGTTGTTGATGTAGCGATATTCTTCGGCTGCCTCGGCTACCGTCATCCGCTTAGCTGGGCGGACCGCTTCGGCGGCGTCCGCGATCATAGCCTCCAAGGAACTGAACGTCATACTCATATCAGGCCCCCAAACTCGTCATCGTCATCGTCGTCACCAGCGTCTTCGACCTCGTCCGCCAGCAGAGGTATCCGCATGTTCTCGGGAATCTCTTCCATTTGTGAACCTGTCCGGTTCTCCTTGGCTCTTTGCACCATAGAGTCGAACAGTTCCTGCTGCATCCCGTCGATCATGCCCTGCATCAGTTCTCTCTGCTCGTCCGTCAGCCCGGTCTGGCGCTCGATTGTCTCCGGCCAGAGTTGCATCGTGAACTTCAAAGTCTGGAACGTCCCGGACAGCACTTCCCAGACCTTCTCGGTCCGCCAAAGGTCTCCTGCGTTCTCTTCGTATTTCTGCTTCTTCAGCAGGGCGTCCCAGTAGGCTGTGGATATAGCTGGGGGTAAGTCTTCGCGCTTCAGCCGTCCGATCAGGGTCTTAACATCCAGATCGGTCTCGACGAGGAACTTGCAGGCCGTCGCCAGATCGTAAAGGTGCTGGACCTGCGTGGCCCCCCGGCGTCGGCTTTCGAGGATGGGGCAGTTGACCAACTTCCGCTTAACGGCGGCATTGTCAATCCGGAAGACTTGCGCCAAAAAACTGACCGTCACACCCTGAAGCGCACTGTCCGCCAGACCGTTCATCGACAGGGGTGATGTCGCCTCGCGCTGGGCGGTGATGTGTGCTGCCAGTCGGTCGCCCGGCCCTAATTCTCTCGCCACCTTCGTCATATCATCCGCTCCAATCTGACCCTCACGGTCTCAGTAATCGCATCCTGCGTCGCCCCCTTCGTTCCGAGGGTCCGCAGCACATCCCAGTCCGCCGTCCCGTTCGCTAAGATGCGATGGAGGAAGACCCGGTCTTCTTTTTGTCCCGAGCGCCAGAGCCGCTTGATGAACTGCAAATACAGTTCGAGCGACCATGTCAGCCCATACCACACCGCGATGTTCGAGCCCGCCTGAAAGTTCAGGCCGTGCCCAGCGGAGGCCGGGTGCATCAGCATGATGGGGTAACGACCTGCGTTCCAATTCCGTTTGTCGTTAGGCCCATCGCCGAACACTCTCGCGAACGGGAACCTCTTTAGTATAGCATCTTTATCGAATTTGAAAGAATAGGCAACTAGCAGTGGCTTGCCTCCGGACTCTTCGTAGATGGATTCCAAAACGTCCAGCTTGCGGGAGTGGACCGGGTGGTCTGTGCCGTCCTCCCCGTAGAGCGAGCCATTGGCGAACTGGAGCAGCTTCCCGACGAGGACGCCTCCGTTGACGGCCTCGATCATCTCGGGGTCGCCCCAGCGGCCCTGAACCTCCAAGGCGCTCTCCCGTTCCAACTCCTTATACTGCGCCTTCTCCTTCGGGGATAAGTTGACCGCGTGGTCGATCTCGATCAGCGGGGGCAGTTCCAGATAGTCCTCGGATCGCAGGCTGAAGAAGACGTCCTCCAGTGCCCGGGTGATGTCTTCCAGAGCGCCCTCCCGGGGCTCGACCTTTCCCGTGTATTTGTCTTCGATAAACCAGCGCCGTTTGTAAGCCGTCATGCTCGAACCTAGTCGCTTGCCTTGGTCGATGGCGTAGATCGGGCCGTAGAGGTCAATCAGCCCGTTGGGGGCTGGCGTCCCGGACAGTTCGACGAGCCGCTTGGTCTTGAACCGGACGGCATCTAGGACGCCCAGTTCGGACACGCGAGGCTTGCTCTCGGTCCCGTCCTTCCGCTTGGTCGGACGGGTCCGGGTCATGCCTCGCTTGAGTCGGCTGGCTTCGTCGTAGGCGATGAAGTCGAAGCACCACCGCTTTAGCCCCAGCTTGCGCAGCAGCCAGCGCAGGTTCTCTCTATTGACGATGGTCAGGTCGCCCGGCCCCAGCTTCAGCGCGGCGATCCGCTCTGGCTCCGTCCCGGTGATGACGCGATAGCGCAGGCCCCGGGCAAAGGCCCACTTGGCAATCTCTTCCGTCCACGTTTCCTCGGCCACATAGAGCGGGGCGATAATCAGGCCGTGCTTGACCGTGCCAGCCTTCAGGAGCCGCACTAGCGCATGGAGGACGGCCCCGGTCTTGCCCAGCCCCATGTCGGCACCGAGGTAGACTCCGTCCTTCTCCACGATCAGGTCGGACATCCACTTCTGGTATCCGCGCATGTCGCTGGCCTTCAGCATCCTGTCTGGCGGCCCCCAGATCAGTTCCTCGGCTTCGAGATCGTTGAGGTGCTTGGGGAGGACGATCTTACTCATTGGTCAGCCACAGGATGCGCAGGGCGTCGGTGATGTTGTCGCAGACATGGACCTCCATCCCGGCCTCTCGCATGCGCTTATGCTCGTTCAGTTGCAGCCGGGTCGGGACCTCGCCAGTGTCTTTGAACTCGATCCAGACCTCGCCGCGATCCTCCCGGGCGAACAGCCTGTCGGGGGCGCTGCGTCGTCCGACCCACTGCACCTTGCGCACGAAGTATCCGGCGCGTTCCGCCCGGGTGACGACTGGGTTCTCGATGGCGCTTTCCATATTAGTCCTTCTTGAATACTTGCGAGATGAAACCAGCAGAGCCCAGCGGCAGGCCGACCGCCCAGTCAGGGGGAGTCTCCATGCAAGCGTTCATAATTTTAAGGGCTTCCTCGGCTTGATCCTCTTTCACCAGCGCGAGGTTTTGGTCATGGACGTGCAGGCGGATGTCGAGGCCGTGCCCCCAGCGGGCCAGCTTCATCCCGTGGACGAGCAGGTCGCGGCTGATTGCTTGGTCGGCGTTCTCTGTCAGCTTGCCCGGGTGGGTCGACATCCGGGCCCATTGCTTCTTGTCGTTGACGCCCTCGTATGTCAGGGATTCACGGTAGACAGCTTTCCCCTGATCGTCTTTCCACGGCATCTTGGTTGGTTGGATACTGGGGCGGTAGTAATGCAGGTAGCGCCCGCTGGGCAGCTTCATCCGCATGAAGTTCCCGCCGACCTTCATCTTCTGGCCGTTCACGTCGATCTCGACTTCACCCTCTTCCATGTCGAAGACGACGTGGCCGCAGGAGGTCGTGCGACGTTCGCGGACGCAGGTCACTGCGGCCCGTTCGATTGCATACCAATAATCCTTGACCTCCTTGAACTCTCGGCGGAAAGTCTTCACAGACAATTCGCTTTGTGCAGGAGTAAATTGGACACCCATGTTCCATGCGTAACCTAACAGCCCGGTCGCCTCGATCTCACCCGATTGACTATTCTCGTATTGCTTCCCCGGTCCGAGCATATAGCCACACCCGAGAACCCCGGGCTTGGCGATGGTTCGCTTGGCACTGTTCCCCCGCTTATATTCGTCCCAGAGGTCGTCGTAGTTCTCTTCAAACAGGTATGTGGCGAAGTCGATGTATGGGTCGCGCCCAAGTTCAAAAACTCTAAGGATTTTCGGGCAGTTCGCCAGCCAGCCGAGGACTCGGTTCTCGATGGCGTTCAGGTCGGCGTCCACGAACAGGTATCCCTCCGGAGCCTGCGCGGCAGGCCGGATGCAGGACGCCAGCAGATCAAACGTGTTGTCATAGATCAGTTCGATCCCCTCGAAGTCGAGCCGGGCGACGTTGGCCGCATGTATCTCGATCTCTTTCTCGAACCGCTTCTCTGGCCGTGGTAGGTTCTGTGGCTGATAGGTCCGCCCAGCCCAACGTCCGGTGCGGCTGGCCCCCATAAATTGCAGCACATTCCGCAGGTTCCCATCTGGGCTGACGGCTGTCTCCAAGGCGTGGAACTTCTTGATCGACGAGCGGCCTAATTCGAGCCGCAAAGACAGTGCATCTTTTAAGCCGTCGTTGGACCTGTATTCGTCCCATTGGTCCTTGTCCCAATGGTCCGGCTGTTCCTCAAAGTAGGTCCACGCCTGCTTGATGTGGCCCTTCTTGGTATCCTCGAACATGTAGCCCTGCTGTTGGAGCCACGGCAGTAGCTGGGCTGGCGCGTTGGGGTTCGAGAGGCCCGTAACCTCCCGCATCTCCAGCAACCCCTTGGCATAGGCTTCGTCGTAGATGCGGACCGCATTGCGGACCATCCTCATGTTGATCGGCAGCCCTGCCTGATTGATCTCTTGGTCGAGGAACCAGTTCTCCCACTCCCACGACGGCAGGTCGTGCTTAATCAAGATTTCCCTGATCTGGGACTCAGCTTCGACGTCGTCCATATTGTATTCGAGATAGCCGTGCCAGTCTCCGATGGCTTCCCACCAGAGGGTCCGTTCCAGTTCACCCTTGTTTGCTTTCTTCAGGCTCTTCTTCATCATCGAAAACTTACGCATCAGGCGCTTGCCGCTCGGGTTCTTACACATCTCTTCCGGCAGTCCGAGCGCCGGGCCCGCCTTTTCAAGCTGTCCCGGGAACCCGGTGTAGTGGCCGAGGACCATCGTGTCGCGCCACTGGCGGACATCGACGTTCTTGCCCCAGACGTTCTTCGTGATGACCATCTCGAAGGCCGCGTTCCACGCCCACTTCTCTACCTCGGGATCGGTCATGGCCTCGGCAAGTTCTGGCGGGCAGGGGTCCCCCTCGGCAGGCACCCATTGCTTCTTCGGACCCATGTTGATCCGGTAAGCGCACATCAGGATTTCTGTCGACGGATGCAGGGCATAGTTGTGGGACCCGACTTGGGTCAGATCGGCCTCCGAGAAGGTCTCGAAGTCAAGGTTCATAATATCTTTGGGCATGATAACCTCTTGGTCAGGAGAGGAAGGGGGCCAGTTGCCCAGCCCCCTAAGGGTCGCTTAGATCAAGTCGCCGTCGCCGCCGTCGCCGCCGCCGTCGCCGTCGCCGTCGTCTCCGCCGCCACCGTAACCGCTGTCGTCGTCCAACTCACCTTCGTAGCTGACGTCGTCTTCGTTGAGGTAGTCTTCGGCTTTGACTGGAGCCGCGCCGGAGAACGCTTCGCCGTCCTTGCGGAACTGCACCACGTCGAAAGCACAGTTCACTCGCTTGCCGTGCTTGTTGTCCTGTGCCCAGACCCGGGCCACGACGTTGCAATAGGCACCCGAATATGGGGCCCCCTTCTGGCCCGGCACGGCCTCGATCCACTTCCCGTCGTCGTCCTTCCGGTTCGTGAGAACCTGCGGAGGGCGGTCTTCGGGAGAGTTGCACGATAGAAAGTATTGGCCCTTATATTCGGGCCGCTTGTCACTGTCGACGTGGTCCGCATTGTCACCATCGCGTAGGCAGACCTTGTGCGACGGGATTTTAGGCCACTTGGAGGGATCGTTCCCCCACTTGTCGCGCTTGGCAGCCGTAGAGGCTTTCTTCAGGGCGGCGAGGTTCTTCACAGTGAACTCGTCGTCCTTGTCCATCAGGAAGTTGCCGTTGTAGGTGAGCCGGATTGTGCCATCGTCGTTCTTCTGCTCCTGCGGTTTGAAGGCATGGAGGAAAGAAGCGCGGACGTTGCGCAGGGTGACTCGCTGTTCGTCAGATTCAGCCATTTTCAGGTTCCTTGTTAAATCAGGTTCTCGGTTTCATTGTCCCAAGCCGCGTCTAGCATATCAATCGCCGACACTAGGGCGGGCTTGGGGTCGTCTTCAGGAACCAGCGAAGGTGACGGTTCTGCCTGCCCTACGAGGCGGGCATACTTGTCGCGATACACTGTCTTCCCGACTTCATCCTCGACCATAGCCGGGGATAGAAGGGTCTTCTTGTAGGCTTCCTCTTCGCCGAGGGCACCCACAATGATTCTTTCGGCCTTGCCTGCGTCGATCCACTTCCGACGCCCAGAACGGCCCGCCACGCGCTTCATCCCGGGCACAGGTAGGCCCTTAGTCGCGTCGTCCATCGCTTCCTCATAAAGCTGGGTAAGCCAGCCCGTGATTAGCTTGGTGTTAAGAACAATCAGCGAACGCTGCTCTGGTGTCAAGGACCTGCGATCCGCCAGATCGAGCGTGTCATGGACCTCTAACCGGAGTGCTGCGTCCTCTTCGTCCAGATCGTCTCCCAGCAGGCCCACGATCATCTCGGAGCGAGCCTTGCATGTGTTGAACTTGGCCGCAGAGCAGAAATTGCACTGCTTGGTGCCGGGGTTGTATTGGGCGTCCGGATCGCGTGTGAGATCGGCGTCCTGTTTGATCTTCCGACCCTCGGCCAGCAGTGTCTGCAACTGGACGGTCCAGATGCCACCACCACCGGGGGCCCGGGGTTGTTCGATGATGATGTCGACTTCGACCTCGTTTGAGCCGATGCCGCGTTTCTCGAAAATCTCACGGGCGAAGGTATGCCAGACACCGAGGGTGTAGAGGATACCTTGGTCGTTCCACTTCGGGTCGACTGGGACGCCAGCGCCCCACTTCCAGTCGAACACGATCAGCTTCTTCCGCCGCACGTCAATGATGAAGGCGTCGCTCGTTCCGCCTTCGCCTTCGCCTAGCCACGGGCTTAAATCGACCCATTGCTCCACCATCAGGAGGGTGTCAGGGCCGTTGGAGACCGACGTAATCAGGTCGAGCCCCGGCAGCATCTTGGTCGCCATCTCCTTGTCGAACTCTCGGCTTACTCCGTCTTCACAGAGTAGCCGAGAGCCGACCATACCCCAACCATCTATCCCGAACTCGACGCAGATCGCGGCGAACTCGTGAAAGACCGTTCCCTGATGCGCTGCCTCGCCCGCAGTATCGAGCAAGCCTTCGCACTCCCGAATCGAGGCGGCGCAAGCCCGCCAGCGATGTGCGGATGAAGGGGAACGGGGTGAGTGGTAGCCGGGCATGTCAGGAGAACCCGCTTACATCAGGTCGTCGGCGTCGTCGTCGTCACCGCCACCACCGAAGGGGTCTTCGCCCGCTTCGATCTGGTCGAGCATCGCCAGAGCGACATCGAACTGGTCTTCAGCCAGATTGGAGATTTTGGTGACTTTGAAGTGTTTGACGATCTGGCGGACGTTCGCCTTGGCTTCGTCACCCTCGGCGGACATATATGCGCCGAATCGTTTGGCTATCATGTCGAGCGTCGTGGCTTTCTTGCCTGAAGGTTTGTCCGCAGGCTTATCGGCGGCTTTGGGGGCTTCGGTGGCTTCGGTGGCTTCGGCGGCTTTAGGGGCTTCGGCGGCTTTGGTGGCCGTGCCGCCCTTGCCGAGCGCCTCCGTATTAGCTTTCACAGCCGCCGTGAGATCATTGATTGCTTGTTCGAGAGACATATCCGAATCCTTCTGTTGTGTTCGTTGCTTTCGTCGCCTTAGTTACATGGCAGCGGTTATGGGGGTTGTCAACTGCCTGTTGGTCATTTATGTAATAGAAAATCCAATGGAGGCCGTATATGCCCGTTTTTCACAGCCCGGACGAAGCGCCGGACGATCTTACCAAGCTAATGCTCACGGCTGTCCCAGAGGACACGAGGGGCCTTAAAACACTGAGCAATCTCGCCAGACTCCTCGGGGTCTCGAAGTGGGGCCTCCGGAAGTGGATTAACGCCCAGAAAATCCCCCCTGATCGGGCGACGGAGATAGTGCGAATCGGCGAAGGCCGCGTCACCATCGAGCAGTTTCATCGGTTCGTTTACAAAACGCATAGCGATAGCTAGTCTCTCCTTTACGCCCTCTCTCCTGACCGAAGAGGGTCCACATCAAATAATGTTAGGACTCCCATGCCAAGTCTCTTACCTACAACGACAATTCGCTACGCCGAGGGGGATGGCGTAAACCTCGGCGATGCGACGAACGTCGAATCAAGTTTCCGCAAATTAAGTGCCAAAGTATCCAAGCCTGTCGTCACTCGCGAGACCTTCGCGGCCTACTCCAAGTCGGGCGACGCTGAGAAGCACAAGCTAAAAAGGATCGCAGGTTGGATGATCCGCTGCCCGATCTTGGGGGGCAAGCGCACCAAAGATTCGGTTGAGCCGGGTCGCCTGATAACCCTCGACATTGACAAGGCCACGCCTCAGTTCGCCGAGGACTTGCTGGCTGGGAATGTGTTCAAAGGGCACACCCTGATCGCCCACACCACCCGCTCCCACACCCCTGAAAACCCGCGCTTCCGAATCATCCTGATCGCACACAAGCCTATCGAACCCGATGACTACCAGCGTGTCGTCCGCATCCTCTCCCAGAACCTCGATCCTGACATGGAGGTCGTCGACAAGGTCTCGGCCCGCGTCGCACAGCTGATGTATATGCCGTCCTGTTCGGCAGACATGGAGAAGTATTTCGTCCACTACGAGCAGGCCGGGACCGAAACTGACTGGGAATCCGTCGTCTCCGACTGGGAAAAGCGCACTGGCGCTGATTCGACAGACATCACCAAGCTGCCTCGGTTCAAGGACGAGGACACGCTGCGGGAGACGATGGACAAGGTCGAAGACCCTCTGCTGAAGAAAGGCCCCGTGGGCTTCTTCTGCCGGGCCTATACGATCTCGGAACTGGTGACAGGCAAGGACGGGGAAGAGCCGATCCTCGACGGTTACTACGAGGTCAGCGAGTGGGGTAACGACGGGACGCCAAAGCGCCTGTCCTATCTGCTTGGCCACAGCCAGAACGGTGTGGTCCTCTATAACGACGACACGCTCTGCTACAGCCACCACGGCTCCGACCCGGCGGCTGACAAGACGCTGAACGCCTTCGACCTCGTCCGCATCCACAAGTTCGGTGAAGACGACGACGACATGAAGGCCGCGCCGAATGCCCGCGACAGCTACAAGCGCATGGTGGCCTTCTGCAAGGACAAGCCCGCCTACAAGCGCCAGATGGGCCTCGACAAGTATGACATGGCCGCGATGCTGGACGATGACGATGACAGTGCGTGGGTGGAGGAAGAGACGGCAGACGACCTGCTGGGCTTCGACCACATGATGGCTGCCCAGCGCCAGACAGACGACCCTGACATCGACGACCTGTTGGGCGTCCCCCTGCATGCCGTCGCCACGACCGGACCAACCCGCTACCAGCGCCTGCGGGCTGAGAAACCTCCGAAGGACTGGATCGCGACCAAGTTGGAACTGGATCAGAACGGGCAGATCAAGCCGACCCTGACCAACATCGCGATCATCGTCGGCAACGATTCGCGTCTCTGGCGGAAGATCGCGTTCAACGAGTTCTCGAATCAGGTCGTGCTGCTGGCCGACATAAAAACACGCAATAGCGACGTTCCCCCGGTCTCCTGCCGCGATCCCGAGCGTGGGACGAACTGGTCCGACATAAACGACGTCGTGATTCGGGCGATCATCGAAGGCCCTGCTGGGCCGGGTCTGCCGGGCTACGGGACCAAGGTCACAGACCGGGACCTGATCGGTGGCATCAAGCTGGCCGCCCGGCGCAACAGCTTCCACCCCATCCGCGACAAGCTGAACCGCCACCGCGAGGAAGGCTGGGACGGCGAGGACCGCATCGGCACCTTCTTCAGCCGCCATCTGGGGGCCGAGCAGAACGCCTACACCGCGATGGTCATGCGGATGATGATGATCGCCTCCGTGGCCCGCATCGAGACGCCCGGCTGCAAGTTCGACTACGCCTGCATCCTTGAAGGGGGTCAGGGCATCGGTAAGTCGACCACGATCAAGCTGGTCTACGGCGAGGACTATTTCGGCGAACTGGATGCCGATCTGGCCGACCGCAAAGCCGTGGCCGAGCAGATCGCCGGGAAGTGGGGCACAGAGATGCCCGAGATGTCCAGCTTCAGCAAGTCCGAGCATACCCATGCCAAAGGCTTCATGCGTCGCCAGCACGACGACGTCCGCATGTCCTACGACCGCTCAGTGACTGAACTGCCCCGGCAGTGCGTCATCTGGGGCACCACCAACGACGAGCAGGTCCTGCGCGACTCCACAGGCAACCGCTCCTACTGGATCATCAAGTGCGGCGACGACATGATCGACTTCAGCGCGATCCTCGGGGAGATAGATCATGTCTGGGCACAGGCCGTCCACGAGCATGACGTCATGCGGGCCAAGTATCCCAAAGGCGACCTGCCGCTGACCCTGACAGGCGAGGCCCTGAAGATCGCCATCGGCGTTCAGGAGACCGCCCGCCAGAAAGAGATGTGGGAAGAGTGGGCCGACGACATCGTCGACTGGGCCATGCGGCCTGTCCACAAAGGATCGCTGCTGGCGAGCATGGGGGCTGATGTCGACGACCTGATGGACGACGACCAGACCCTCGTCCTTCGGGCGGGCTTCACACAGCAGCAGGCCGCTGTCGGCGCTCTGGGGCTCCGGGAAGGCAGCTTCACGAACCCGACCCAGCAGGTCTCTTGGAACAAGGCCAAGGCCGAACTCCTGAAGCGGGGCTACCATATGAGTCAGGACAAAAAGGGAAAGCCCGCTGCTTGCAGGTCCGCAGGGCAGCTTGGCCGATGGATTTTTTCTCCGGACGCTTCCCCGGACGACCAATGGCAGGGCTTCACCTTGACGGACGAGGCGGAGCCCACCCCGAATACATCCCCCACAGAGACCCCCGGAGACTATGACGACCTGATTTAACCCCTGACAGGAGAACCCCCATGACCGACACCACCTTTCTATCGAAGCGTTGCGGCGACTGCGTCTACATCTGCGACGGAACCCACTACGAGGAGGGAGACCGGAACAGGCCGCTCGTCTTCTTCGCCTGCACTCGCTTCCCCCCTTCGATAATACCCCCCGCCGCAGACATCCACTGCGCGGAATACCCCCTCACAACCGAGGTTCAAATAGCCTGTGGGGAGTTCCAACAGGACCCTGAGATGGTGTAAACCCCCCACGGGGGCCAATCCCCGGCACAACCTAAAGCAGAGCCCCCCGTGTGGGGGTTTTGTCGTTTTTGGCTGTGGGGGATTTGGGGGAGCCTCTGTGGACCGATTTGCTGTTACAGGGGTTACAGGGGTGTTACAGGGGGGTGTTCACGGATTCTCCCTTCAAAATCAAAGGCTTCTGGGGGCGTAACGGCTGTTACAGGGTCAGCACCCCCTATACCGTCACACAGCAGCCATAATGCCTGATTCACGCACATATCGCACCGCTGCATGGGTGGAACCCCCATAATCACCCCCTTCCCAGAATCCTACTCCAAAATACCCTATACCCTGTAACACCTGTAACAGCAGTATCTATCTATTTGAGTCTATTAGGTTTTTGCTGTTACAGGGGGGTGTAACACCCCGTCACACCCTGTAACAGCACCTATGTGGGTGCATATCCCCCTGAGAGAGCCCCCACGGGGAATATGCGCTCACGGGGAACCCCTCACGGGGGATATAGGTCTGTGTTGCTGACCTTTCACGAAAACTCTGGAGACCCGGGGCTCTGCGCACCC
>Ga0208544_10000131_pt1 | contig 60032 bp, 30 predicted proteins | sample DEB08_DNA_9_FD_184526 | JGI IMG/M metagenome (GOLD analysis project Ga0208544, IMG submission 184526) | Aqueous microbial communities from the Delaware River and Bay under freshwater to marine salinity gradient to study organic matter... | ecosystem: Environmental > Aquatic > Marine > Coastal ... | reverse complement strand
TTAACCCTAAAATAATAACCTGAAAAGAGTTTATTTAAAATAAATAAAATTCTGCATTTTAAACATAAATCAAAATATTATTTTGATAATATTTTATTTTATTAACTAATTTTGGGCGAACCTAGCGCTATAAAGAAAAAGAAATTCAAAAAGTATAGCACCTTTTGGGACACTATTACTAGTGGACTAAGCTATACATTTTGTGATAATGTAATCATCAAACTTGATTACCTGTTTCTTATTCATAACTAAACTAGTTTTTTCTAAGGTAAAATGACCTTATAAAGAAATGAACTTTATAAGCCTAATAATCCTATGCCGAGACCCAAATAAATAGGGATTATTCTTAACACTAAATAGCCGAATATGTAATAGGCTATTTAATTTTTATATGCTATTATTTCATTCACCTTTTTTAATTTTTCAAAATGAAAAAAACTACTTTTTACTCCCTAATCTTGTGCTTGGTCTGGTTAATACCTACCAATAAAGTGCTGGCACAAGATTTATTTAAATGTGAGCTAGATATTGCTCTAAGCGCTACTGGAACTTGTCATGAAAATACGGGAACGATTACCATTGATATTATAGGTGGGTTTGGTCGTACCTATACCATTCATTGGAGCAATCAGTATACTCGAACTGCTGATGGAACAACGGTGTCATCCAATGATTCCTATACCGTTACTGGATTGCCAGCGGCTAGATATACGGTTGTTGTGGTAGATGATTATTCTAATTGTCGTATTTCTAAACAAGTTGACGTTGTTCCTAATTATGTTCAAGGTACAATATCCGTAAAAGGTAAACCTGCTAGTTGTAGTGGCTATGGTGCTATCGATGTAACAGTTGAGGGCAATGAACACGCCTATTATGTAGAAGTTCGAGGGCCTGTTAATGCTAGTTATATTGCTAATTCTAACAGTTTTAGCATCTACAAATTAACCTCAGGAGATTATGAAGTAATTATTGGACAAGAAGATTGTATTCAAACTTTTAATACGACTATTGGATTTGCCTCAGGTTTGCCTAGTTTATCCTTATCTCCTGTGGAGGATGAATGTGGTATTCATTCTGGCGCAGTAGATTTTCTAATTGCAGATGGAGTAGGTGCTTACAAAATAGCGCTTGACGGCCCAACAAAAGATAACTTTGTGGCAAACGGTAGTTTCTCCGCTAATGGATTAATTACAGGAACTTATACAGCAACTTTAGTAGATGAAAATGGCTGTAAATCTGTTGCTGTTTTGCCACTTAATACAAATACATTGAATGCTACTTTTAGTGCCATTGATTTGAGTACTAGAGGAAGTGGATTTTTAAAGATATTGGCTACTGGAGGTCATGCTCCTTATAAAGTAGACTATAAGGGGACTGTTTCTGGGTCAAGGATAGCGAATGATGAAGCAGAATTGATTCCTGTACCAGCAGGTGCTTATGAGGTATCTGTTACGGATGCTAATGGAATGGGATGTAGCATTTCTGGTTCTATTACCGTTAAAGCGGGAGATAGTGGTGCTAAAATTACTGATTTTAATACCAATACCCCAGTTAGCGAAGACAAGGTAATTATGCATCAAAATTTTCCTAATCCTTTTAGTGGACAAACAACGATTCGTTTTACTTTGCCTCAGGCTGGGAATGTAACGATTACGATTCAGGACAATTTTGGACGAATTGTTTCCAATAGTAAACAAGCCTATACAAGAGGTCTTAACGAATTTATTGTTAATGGGGCTGATTTAAATGCTGGTATGTATTTTTATACTATTTCTACAGAAGACTTTCAAGAGACGAAGAGAATGGTTGTTCAATAGCTATTAATCAATTCGAGTTGCGGTTTACGAATTCAAAATCGAATAGCATTTAAGCATAGAATATTCAAAAGTTAGCTAATTTCTCAGAGTTTGAGTGAAACCGTAGACAACCCGCAACCTAAGTTAATTATGAACAATTTACAAGCTTATCATAGACCATAAATATCAATTACTACACTAATCTAGGTGACTGTATTATTTCAATTTATACGGTCACCTAGTAATTTTATCTACTTTTCTTATATTTTAGTTAGGCTAACTTGAAAAATTGAACCAAAATCCTTTTACTTTCCGTATCATTTCCTACTTTGCATTCTTTTTTTAATGAATCCATAAAGACTTCATAACCAAATATTTATACCAGATTATATGAACCTATTTTCATGGATTTAAATTATTTAATGAAACACCATTCGAAAAGCCCCGATGGTGTTTATAACCAACTATATAATGTCAAAATTAAGGTATGAAACGCTGCAATTACATGCAGGCCAAGAAGCAGCAGATCCAGCAACTAATTCTAGAGCTGTTCCTATTTATCAAACAACGTCTTATACGTTTAATGATTCTGCACATGGTGCTAATTTATTTGCTTTAAAAGAATTCGGGAATATTTATACTCGAATCATGAACCCTACAACAGATGTCTTTGAAAAAAGAGTCGCTGCTTTAGAAGGAGGGGTAGCAGCACTTGGCGTAGCTTCAGGTCAATCTGCAGAATTTATCGCTTTAAATAATATCTTATCAGCAGGAGATAATTTCGTTTCTTCTTCTAATTTATATGGTGGGAGCTATAATTTATTTAAGGTAGCTTTCAAGAGATTAGGCGTAGAATGTCGTTTTACGGCAGGAGAGGAAGGGAGTGATTATGAAAGCTTGATTGACGAAAACACCAAAGCGATTTATTTAGAAACCATTAGTAACCCAAGATTTAGTGTGGCTGATTTTGATGCCATTGCAGCGGTTGCTAAAAAGCATGATATTCCATTAATCGTAGACAATACTTTTGGTGCTTGTGGATATTTATTTAGACCATTAGAACACGGTGCAAATATCGTTGTAGAATCTGCTACCAAGTGGATTGGCGGACATGGTACCTCTATTGGTGGGGTGATTATAGATGGTGGAAATTATAACTGGGAAAATGGAAAATATCCACAATTCTCTGAACCATCAGAAGGTTACCACGGCTTAAATTTCGGAGAAGTTTTTGGTATGAATGGGCCTTTCGGTAACATCGCTTTTATTATTCGATGTAGAGTAGAGGGCTTAAGAGATTTTGGTCCAGCTTTGAGTCCATTTAATTCTTTCATGTTGCTACAAGGATTAGAGACGTTATCTTTAAGAGTTCAAAAAACTTGCGATAATGCTTTAGTGATGGCAGAATGGTTAAATGAACATCCACAAGTAGCGAGCGTCAGTTACGCTGGATTACCAGATGACCCTTCTTATGCGAATGCGAAGAAATATCTAAAACATGGCTTTGGTGGGGTGTTATCTTTTGAATTAAAAGGAGATGGTGCAGCTGCTACTAAATTTGTAGAAAGTTTGACTTTAATTAGTCATTTAGCGAATGTAGGAGATGCTAAGACCTTGATTATTCAACCTGCTGCAACCACACACCAACAATTATCTGCGGAAGAACAATTATCTGCTGGGGTGAAACCTAATGCGCTTAGACTTTCTGTAGGAATTGAGCATATTGAAGATATCAAAGATGATTTGAAGCAGGCTTTTGCAGCGATTGCATAGAGATAGTTATGAATTATAAGTGATGAGCACTTGTAATGTATGTATAAAAAAAATAGCCTTTAGATTTATGTTGTGTAAATCTAAAGGCTTTTTTTTACTTCTCCCCTCAACTAACCTCCAACCCATTCAAATATTTCGCTAATACGAACCCCATACTAAAGCAGCCCTGCAATAAGTACCCTCCAGTGGGCGCATACCAGTCTAGCATCTCTCCAATAGCATAAGTGTTAGGTATTTTTTTACACTGAAAATGGGCATCTATTTCCGTCAAAGCAATGCCACCTAAAGAAGAAATCGCTTTATCCAATACATCCGCAGCGTGAATAGTAATGGGGACGGCTTTGATTGTTGCTGCAAGTAAATCAGGATTTAAAAAGGTGTCTTTATCAGAGCATTGCTTTAACAGCCCAATAGAGGTGCGGTCAAGATTTAAATCCTTTCTTAAAATCTCTGTTACCTTAGATTGTCGAGAACGCTTGTATTTAGTGCTTATTTGGTCAAAGGTCATTGTGGGTTTTAAATCTAAATGAATGACCACACGTTCTTCGGTAAGCAGGGTTGCTTGAATCTTTTGGCTTAAGGCATAAATGGCATTCCCCTCCAAACCAAATTTGGAAATGACCAGTTCTCCTTTAGCAATATGATGCTTGTAAGTTAATGCGATATTTTTTAAAGGTTTCCCTTCATGAGTAGCTATAAACTGCTTATTCCAAGCTACGCCAAAAGCACAATTGGCCGCTCTAAATGCTTGTACCCTCACCCCACGTTCTTCAAAGACTTTATGCCACGCTCCATCAGAACCCGTCACCTTCCAACTTGCTCCACCCATAGCAAAGACCACAATATCCGCCTTCATATCCTCGAATCCGTCAAAACATAAATGTCCTTCGGCATTCCAACCGACCCATTTTGTATTTAGCTGGAATTTTATTCCCCTAGTTGATAGATGCCCTACAATTTTATTGAGTACCTCAATCGGTTTTAGTGCCAAATCAGGAAATACCCGATTACTTGATCCAATAAATGTTAGAATCCCCAAATCATTCAACCAGTTAATTAAATCTTCATTCGTAAACTGTCGAATGATAGGCGCCATAAATTCACTTGGAAAATAAGGCGCTATAAGTGCGTCTAAGGAAGCATTGTAAGTCAGATTCAATCCACCTTCTCCAGCGACTAAAAATTTTCGACCTACGGTCTTTTTCTTTTCACATAGGGTTACTTGATATTGCGCTGTGTCTAGCTGTGCTGCGAGCATAAGCGCGGCAGGCCCTCCTCCTATGATTGTTAGTTTTTTCATCTAAAAAATAAGTAGCTATTTGCAGGGGTATAGATTAGCACAATATGTACTCTTTGACTATTATTTAGTTGCTTAATCAACTTTGTCTGATTTTCTGCTATAAAGAAAAGCCATAATACCAATTCCATTCAATGCAAGTGCAATAGAAAACAAATTTAATTCCGTTTCAATGAATTTTGGTGCCATCATAAGTAAAAGGCCTGATGAGCAAAAAATAAGCATTATTATTTCTGCTGTTGTATATTTCTTCTTTTTTTTCATTGTGTTTTTTCTTGCGTTTAATTTGCTATAAATAACGGTTAGTATATGTTTTTTGCAGCTGAATAGGCTTCCGAAAATATATACTTTGTTAGCTGTTCGGGTTTTATCAACTGTTTAAATATTTTTTCTTTATGATATTTAAATGGTGTTTAGTGTGTCCAATGGAAATATATCCTAATGCTCTTGCCGAAATTTCATGACCAACTCCTTGTCCTAAAAATGAGGCTTGTTCGGCTGTGCAGTTCTCAAATAAAATTCTAAACCCTTTTCTTACTATTTCAAATTCTTCAAGCATACTTTCAATACCTCTATTTGTAACATTTACGTTTTTAGCATAAAAATCTTCGTCCATTCCATATAATGGTGTTTTTTTATCATTTCGTAAACAAACTATTGCTCTATAGGAAAACCCTCTTTCCGTATCTATTATATGCATGAGGACTTCCTTTATTGTCCATTTGTTTTCAGCATATTTATAATTTAATTTATCTATACTTATTGACTTGAATAAATCAATCGTTTCGTTTGTGATATTGTCAAATTGTTCAAAAAAATTCTCCTTATCAACAAGGTCAATATATGGTTGATAACCGGGATAATATTCATTTTTTTTTGGAAATTCCATGTATTATAAGTTTTTATTTATTTTATTGTAACGTGATTTTACCTGACAGCTAACTTTTGGGTACAAACGAACCAGTTCATACATGAAAAATATAATTTAAGTATAAATTATTGATTTTGAGTTTTTTTGTAAATAATTTTGTCAAAGCTATTACATAAAGATAGTTATGAATTAACAAAAGTATACACCCAAAAAAACGACAAATACCCCCTCTTACAGAACCCCATCCCTAACCATCCGATCCGCATAATCTACCGCCCGAGCCGTCAAAGCCATATAAGTAATACTAGGATTCTGCGTACCAGAACTAGTCATACAAGCACCATCCGTCACAAACACATTTGGCACTTCATGCAATTGATTCCATTTATTTAAAACAGAGGTTTGTTTATCATGTCCCATTCTAGCCGTACCCATTTCGTGAATACAAGCACCGGGGGCAGTTTCAATATTGCTAGTCGTAATGTCTTTACAACCTGCCGCTGCTAGCATTTCTGCGGCACATTGCACGCCATGTTCCCGCATCTTCATTTCATTTTCTTTTAAGGAAGCATCGAAAGTAATGGTCGGCATTCCATGCTTGTCTTTTTTATCAAAATTCAACCACATTTTATTATCGTGGTAGGGGAGGAGTTCGCCAAAACAAGTCATTCTAATTTGATAAGGACCAGGTTGGAAAATTTGCTCTTTTAGGGCAGCGCCAATGACGCCGCCTGACGTATTCGGCCCTCTAGTAGCCGTTCCTTGATAACCAAAGCCTCTGAGGTAACTTTTTTGTTTGGAAGCTTCATCAATATTGGTAAATCTTGGAATGTAAAAACCATTGGGTTTGCGACCTTTATAATAGGTTTCTTCCATGCCCGGTAAAGTACCTGCTGCGCCCATGCCATAATGGTGATCCATGATATTATGTCCTAATTCGCCACTACTATTTCCCAATCCATCAGGGAAAGTTGTTGACCGACTATTTAATAAAATAGCAGTTGAACCAATAGTACTCGCATTACAGAAAATGATTCTTGCTTTAAATTCAACATCTTCTCCTGTCAATCTATCCTTTACTCGAACACCGCTGGCTTTACCCGTTTTGGTATCAAAAATAATTTCATGCACAATGCTATCTGGGCGAAGGTGCATATTACCTGTAGCTTCCGCTACGGGCAAAGTAGCCGATAAACTACTAAAATAGCCACCAAAAGGACAACCTCGTACACATCTTGCTCGATTTTGACAAGCGCCTCTAGTGCCTAAATGGACTTCGGGGTCGTACTCTGATAAATTCGCTAATCTACTGGGCGTGACCAATCTATCTGGATAAGCCGCATTAATGGTTTTGCGCAAATGTTGCTCCGCACAATTCAAAGGCCAAGGCTTTAAAAATTTACCATCTGGAATTTGCTTTAAACCTTCTTTTTGTCCACTTACGCCGACAAAAGTCTCGACATAATCATACCAAGGTGCAATGTCTTTATATCGAATTGGCCAATCTACCGCAATGCCTTCTTTTAAATTGGCGGCAAAATCTATATCACTCCAACGATAGCATTGTCTACCCCACATTATCGACCGACCACCGACATGATGCCCTCGAATCCAATCAAATCGATTGACTTCATCATAAGAATAATCACTGTCTTTATTAATAAAATGTTTATGGTCTTCTCTCACCCACCAACTTAATCGGTCTTGCTGAAAATAGTCATTGGCGACTTCTTCTGCGGCTACTCGATTATTATTGGGCAAATCCCAAGGGTCAAATCCTGCGGTCGGATAATCGCCATGTTTGACCATGCGGCCTCTTTCTAAAACGATGGTTTTATAGCCTTTTTTACATAATTCCATCGCCGCATATCCGCCGCTGATGCCTGAACCGATGACAATGGCATCGTATGTGTAGGATTCTTTTGTATTATAGTTCATTTGTAATTTTCATTTTTTAATTTATTTCACGATACTATCGGGATTCAAATGGTATTGTCTCTCTACTCTGTATCACATTGTCCACGCTTTTCCACCCGCTTCTTCTACCGTTATACAAGCTTCGTATTCGCCAGGAACAGGCAAATAACTCAGGTAATTCATCCCAATTTCTTTGCTCGATAAATAATAGGCGATGGTTTGTTGCTTGAGATTGGTAAACCCTTTTCTTGCTGCTTCGGGTAAAGTTTCATCTTTGATATTGAGTTGTGTAATGGTTGCTAGGAGGTCATTACCAGTAAGTGTCTTGGTCAATGCCGCAAAGCCCGTTTTATAATTGGTTCTTTCCTTTTCGGAATAAACATTGCCAACCATGTGGTCTATCATATTATGCACGCCAACTTCGGTAGCGGAAGGGCTGTCTGTTTTGGGCAAAATAATATCCGCTATCTTTTTGACTAATTCAAACTCCGCACTATTGAAAAACGCTAATCCTTCAACAGTTGAGTTGGTCGCAACCTCCGATTGGCAACCGACTAATAAAGAACTTAAAAGTGGGGCACTAATCGCTGCGCCTGTTGCGAAGGCAGTATATTTTAAAATATCTCGTCGTTTCATATTGTAAAAATGAAAGGCTTTTATAAAATAATTTGAGCGGACGAAAGGTAAGGAAAAAATATAGGAAAGGGAAATGGAGGAGGGGAATAAGTTTGTGAGGTTACAAGGTTATGAGGTAACAGGGTGATAAGGTAATGAGTTTATGAGGGAAATCGAGATTAACTTGCAAAGTCCCGTAAGGACTAAAGGTAAGTAGAAGGATAGAAAGATGCAAAGGTATCCAAATAGAGAAAGAGCCTTCCCTGAGTTTTCGTGCCGTAGGTACGCAAGATAATCCACCGATTATTGTATCTTACGTATCTACGACACGGGAAGGAGTTTGAGCTTCATGAATTTCATAACCCTGTGATCTCATAACCTTGTTACCTCATGACCTCATAAACCTCACCTACTCAAATATAGCCTCAATCCGAGCCTTAATATCTTCAAAGTGCGCTTTAGCGCCCGAATTCTTCATTCGCTTCAAAGATTTTAAATCATTTTTCAAAGCAGTTAAGTTAGCTCGAACGGCCGCTTTAATATCTGTTTGATCATATTTTGCTTCTTCCATTTTCATCAAAGCGGCCATTTTGCTGATATACGCCCGCTGTAAATTTCTCCGGAAAGCATCTGGTTGACGACCTGCTTTTAGCTCTGAAAAAATACCTTTTCGGCTATCATCCATTAAGTTCTTTAAGTTATAAGCAGTAGCACCATTTAGAGCTTCATTTTCAGAAAGTCTATTCAGTCTATCGCCATCAAACAAACGATTCATATAGCGAACTTGGAAACTTCTTAAATTTTCTAAAGCACCCGCATTTTGAATTTTATTCAACACTTTTTTATCAATCAACCAAGTTGGTGTTTGGAAAAGTTGTTGATTTAGGAAATTCATCGCTCTCTTTTGTTTTGCTTTTGGAACGTGAGAGAAGATGTCTCCTGTTTGGTCGGTTGATTTTCTATAATCATAAACACCGCCAATATTCGTCGTCACATGCCCCATATATCGACCTAATTGACTATAAATATTACGATACAATTCTGCTAAATCATCGTAATTTTTGCCGTCTTCTTGCGACCATTCCATTAAATTAGGTAAGATTCTTTGTAGGTTTTTAATCCCCATTTCACTTGCATACATGGCATCATCACCTAAGTCTTCGGTTTGTGCAGAAGGGTCAGCATTATTTCTTTTTTGAGCACCGTAGCGATAAATTGGATTATCTGCTCTTTCTTTTATCCATTCATTAAGTGTGCTTCTTTCAGAATCAGTAGTCGCTGTTTTATTTAATAATTTATACCCATAAGTAATCGACCAATCATCATAAGGCCCAATGCCTGGGTATAGTAAAACATCGCCATCTTCTGGTTGGGCGATATAATTAAATCGAGCATAATCCATGATACTTGGAGCAGTTCCGCCCATTCTATGCGTGAAAGAAGGAGAACGTAAAGAATCTACAGGATAAGCTGGACTAGAACCCATATTATGTGGTAATCCCAAAGTGTGTCCAACTTCGTGTGCTGCCACAAAACGGATTAATTCCCCCATGACTTCATCCTTAAATTTGATACTTCTCGCTTCTGGATTAATCGCTGCTGTTTGCATCATAAACCAGTTTCGTAATAAATTCATGACGTTGTGATACCATAAAATATCACTTTCTAAAATCTCTCCCGTTCGAGGGTCATGAACGTGCGGGCCTTGTGCATTTTGAATATCGGTGGTGATGTAGCGAATGACAGAATACCGCACATCTTCTGGACTCCAATTTGGGTCTTCTGCTTTAGTTGGTGCATCTTTGGCATAAATGGCATTTTTAAAACCTGCTTTTTCAAAGGCTTTTTGCCAATCATTGACGCCTTGCTTGATATATGGTTTCCAAACATCTGGTGTTCCTGGGTCAATATAATACACAATAGGTTTAATAGGTTCGACTAATTCGCCTCGATTATAAGCATCCCAATCGGAGGGTTCTAAACGCCATCTAGTAATGAATCTCTTTTTGAAAGCCTTTTGTTCATTGGCACTATAATCGGTTTGTCGAATAGAGAAATATCCCACTCGGTCATCGTAATATCGTGGTTGCCATTGTTCTTCGGGCAATTCGATAAAAGATTGATTCATTTCAATTGATAAGGCTTGAGTTAGTTGATTATCAGGCAATTTAGAGCCATTGAAAGTTAAAATATGTCGGACTTCTACATTTTTAGGAAAGGCTTTAGCATGCGAAATCAACGACCGTTTTTTATCTAAAGCTTTTACCCCAAATCGCTTTCTTTCACTATCTCTTAATGGCCCAATCATCGCCACATCGGTCGTAAATAATTGCGTCACGTCAAACACAACACCCGTCGTATCCGAATTATAAGCTGCTATCGGGAATGTCATAATTATCGGCTCGAAGTTATTATTTTTCAAAGATTTATAGATAGGGTCTTCGGGACTTGCCACACTATTATAAGATACGGTACGCAATAAAATACGCTCCTCATGCTTTTCCCAACGAACGACTTGTTGAGGTCTAGATTTCATGCCCGCACCGCCAAAATTAAGATTTTTGACATGACCAGAAATCCGACTGACGACTAATAATTCTTTGTTTAATAAATCGTTAGGCATTTCAAAGAAGTACTTATCGCCCATTTTATGCACTGTAAAAAGCCCTGTATCGGACTTCGCCTCTTCTGTAATAATATCTGTTAATGGTTTGATTTTACTGATGGACTTTTTCTTTTTGTCTTTATCTGTTTCCTCTTTCGTATCTTCTTTTTTGTCTTGGGCAAAATTTGGGGTAGCTAATCCAAAAAATAGTAATAAAAAGAGAAAGGTAAATTTGTTGATGTTACTCATTTTAGGAAGTATTTGATTAGATAGTTTTGCGTAAATTAAATTACTATAAATTAAATGTAAACTTAGTAAATATCTATTAAAAAGAGATATTCGAGTAGTAGGTAAGACTTACTGTTACTGTGATTTGTTAATTTTTATTAAAGATAAAACGTTGACTAATAATAAGTAAGGGTGGGTTTTTAACTGAATTCTGATTTTTTTCTGTATTGAGTAATATGTCTGAAATTGGACAGCTAGGAAAACGGGGATATAGTTATTTAAAATATCAAACTTAGTATATACTTATTGGTTCGTCGAATATTTCTGTTTACTCAGAATAATAAACTTAATTTTGGTAAACAATTATCATTTTTTAAGAGACCTATAAAAATCATATCGCTAAAATATATCCAACGAATTATGAAAAACAACTTATTGCTTAGAATTTTTTTGATGTTAGGTATTTACTTTGGTTTGACTTATTACGGTGGAGAATACGGTCGAATGCTTTTGTATCCTATCCGAATGTTGGTTACTTTTTTACATGAATTTGGACATGCCTTTGGCGCATTGATTACTGGCGGTAGTGTAGCTAGTTTAGAGATTCGGCCAGATGGAAGTGGTGTTTGTTGGACGGCAGGTGGTAGTCGATCTATTATTTTGATGGGTGGTTATATCGGTAGTGCTATTTTTGGAAATTTACTCTTTTTTATTGGTACTAGAAATTCTAATCAACCTGCTAAAATTACGACTTATGTATTGGCAGGGATTATGTTATTTGTTAGTTTCTTTTGGTTTACTTCTGTTTTCACCACAGGCATGTTGGTCCTTTTTGCACTTAGCTTGTATTTGATTGCCCGTAAAACAAATTGGGATGCCGATATTTTGATGTTTTTTGGTTTGGCAAGTATTTTGTATATTATCCAAGATTTTAATGTTGGGCCTAGTTCAGATTTAGAGCAGTATGCGAAAGAATTTGTCATTATTCCTGCCTCGATTTGGATGTATATTTGGCTGGGAGTTGCTTTGATGCTGTTTTTGTATAATATACGATTGATTTTTAGGTCGAATTAGCTTCAATTTTAAATTTTAAATTTCACAGTTTAAATAAACAATATTCAAGACTTCGTTTAAATTAAAAAAATCAGCACTGTCCAGTCTTGGGACTTAAAAGAGGGAATTACCTTCTTTTTTTTGCTTTATATACCCTTTTTAATACCTATTTCAAAACCATTCTTGTTGTCTAGCTTACCTAAGAAGAATTGGTATCATTATTGATGATATATTTTTTAAGATTGACTAACCATTCCTCCCTTAGTCTTAATTCCTCCTACCTTAAGTCTTTATTCGAACAAACATTTCAACACTTTAATTTTGTCTAATGGGAGAGTACTACCATATTTTGGAGAAAAAGATTAGGAAGCGACTAAAAACCAGAATTGAAGCCTTCGTATCAATAAATTATTTGGTACAGGGCTATCAAATGTTAGTAACTCACCTAAAAGGAATTAAATCCCTTTTGCTATTAGCTAGTCACTTAATATTTGTCTTTGCTGCAAATGCACAAATAGAAAGCACTTACTATATACCCATGTCTGAAAGTCAAATTCGGACATCTTTTAAAGTATTCACAGATGCTCAAAATTTTGGCATTTCTAATGGATTAAATGCCGTTATTTCAATCGTTGCTACGGATGATAACACCATCATTTACTATGATCATTGGGAAGATGGTTACGAATGGGATATCATGAACCCTTCTAAAAATACGACTCAAATCTGGGGAGATAATGATGATTCTAATGGCAAACCACCTGGGTTTGCCACGGACATTATTAATGCTGGAGATGTAATTGGGTTAGAAAATTTTGTGCCCCTACCCAGAAATGCTTCTGCTATTTATTATGATGGTCGAGATAAAATTGCCGCTTCTGCTCAGTTAGCAATATCTAGAGCATCTTGGGCACCTACACCTGGGCCAGTATTATCAGGTGCAGTAGAAATATTGGAAACGAGTGCTTGGGGCGAAGACTTTGAGGTACCTATTGGAGAAAATATCAATGCTGATGGCATATTTGATAAGGTTTCCCTATTCGTAATGGCAAAGGATTTTCTTACTATTGTTTCTATTGATACCGACGGGGATGGAAATAATGATATTACCCGCTGGTTGAATCAGGGAGACACCTATCTGGTAAAGGATGGCATTCAAGCTGGGGCTAAAATTACTTCTACCAGACCCATCCAAGCGCACCTGATTACTGGAGACAGAGCAGGGCGATTTGAAAACCGATGGTTTACCTTGTTCCCTTGTGAGCTTTGGGATAATAGCTATTTTAGCCCAGTTGGAACTACTGTATCTAGTGACCCCGTTAATGTGTTTATATACAATCCTAATAATTCCGCTATTCAAGTACAATACAGCACTCTAGGTAGTTCTGGTTCTTTTAATGTTGGTGCAAAAAGCGTCTATCGCTTTGTAATGCCCATCCAATCAGGAGCACATTTTTACACCACTAATGACTTACCCTTTTTTGCTTTAAGTACGATTGATAGTGATGTACAAGATAATGATGCGCACGATTGGGGCTTTACACTAGTGCCAGAGAGTTACCTAACCGTCTCTGCCACCTTAGGCTGGGGCCCAGGAAGCGGCGGGAATGATAATCAAAATGGTAGCCCTGCTTGGGTGACTGCTATTGAACCCACTACGGTTTATGTCGATTATGACGGTAATCCTGCAACGGGTAATAACACCGATTTGAATGGGAATAAATATAATGTAGCTTATAATATTTCTGCTTACGAATCCTTGCAGATTTATGATGATAATGATAACGACCAAACGGGGATGTTTATTTATACCTTGGATGGTACTTTGATTAGTGCTGCTTGGGGACAAGACCCAGCAACAGCTGCACCCGGCAATCCCTTTTTAGATTTTGGAACAACCGTTCCACCCATTAGAAAAATAAGTGCTTGGAAAGACTATGAATTAACCACCGATTATAATGGCAATGGTTTAGTGGATCAAGGAGATATTATTACCTTTACTATTCATATTCAGAATGCAGGAAATGCACCCATTTATGATATTAACCTAAGAGATACTTTACCAACAGAGGTAACTTATATAGCCAATACCACTAGAATAAACGGCTATATTATTGTAGATGGTAGTGTTGGAACTGCTTTTCCTTTGGATGAAATGGGTTATGATAAAGCGAGTTTAGCCGTAAATGAAACGGATGTGTATAGTTTTGAAACCCAAGTAAATAATCCACCACCCACCATTACTACCTTGACGAATCGCTTTACCGCAGTAGTCGGAACACCCAATAAAACCTTGACGGGAGAAGTAACCGTTCCAGTGGTGGGTAGCACCGTGACCGTAGAATATTGTAACCTAGATTTTACTGATAATGGAGGAAGCATTCAGTCCACTTTTACAGAAAATGAGGCAGTTTGTATTACAGTTAGCGACAATGACCAAAATACCAATATTAGCAGCACCCAAGACATTAAAGTATTAATTATTAATGGAAATACTGGAGATAGAGAAACGGTTTGTTTGACCGAAACGGGCAATAATACGGGTGTTTTCAGAGGTTGTATAAATAGTTCGGCATCAGGAGGAATTGGCGTTGAAGATGGCATTTTAAATGCAGTAGGTGGTGATTTAATAGATGCCAGTTTTACAGATCCGATTTATGGAGAAGTTTGTACGAATACTGCGATTATTTCTGCGCCGACCGAAACAAAAGTACTGTATCTTTCCACTCCTGGGCAGGGTTTAGATAGGGTAGACCCTGTTGCTATAAACGATGAGACAACTGCTGCTTTTTCGATTTCAGCAGGAGGAGGATTAGGAGGAACATTAGATGAATTTACCTCTATTTCTTATAGTGGAAATAATGGTACTCAGAATTGGATAGGTAACTGGACGGAAATAGGAGAACCTGACGGTTCGATAGCAGGGGATGTGAAAGTGGTTTCTAGTTCCTATTGTACTTCTGGCAACTGTCTAAATTTGCACCCTTGGTCAAACAAGGGGGCTTCTCGTCGAGTAGATTTAAGTGGTGCTACTAACGCCACTTTAAATTTTGATTGGAATTTTAAAGAACCCGAAGATAATGTATTAAAAGTACAAGCATCGACCAATGGAGGCACTTGGTCAGATTTAATGACCATTGCTTATAGTGGTTCAACAACCCGTTCGGGTAGTGAATCCATTGATATTTCTAGCTATATTTCTAGCACTACCTATATTCGGTTCTACTTTACAACCGTATATTATACTGGTACTACTACCGATATGTTTATTGATGATATTGCCGTAAATCATGATGGTACGAATGCTGGTAGTAGTGGTGGTAACAATAGTGTTACTTATGGTTCAGACATGGCCATTTGGTCTGCATCTGCAACCCCAGAATATAGTCTTTGGGATGGTTCGTCTTTTGGAACGAGTCAGAGTGCCGTTAGTCAGGCAATTCGCTGGAGAATTATGCAAGGTGTTTCTGCTCCTACCCGCGATGAAAAGATAGTCGTTGGAATAGAAAGTGGTGGGGAAATAAGCGGAGAACTATGGAATGGAAGCACATGGGATAAAACAAATATGACCTCCTTAGCTTATGCAAATGAAACCTATTGGTGGTTAGCAGACGTAGCTTATGAACAACAAAGTGGAGATGGTATGATGGTCTGGTCAGGAGGAAACACTTATGCTAATGAAATCCGTTATCAGGTCTGGAATGGTAGTACTTGGTCCGCAGCAGCAAACATCTCTGCATATTCTGGGAATGAGCCTAAACAAATGCACTTAGCAGCTAATCCCAATTCGGATGAAATGGTATTAATTGTGAATGCAACGAATGAAACAGATTATGCGCTTGTTTGGGATGGAACGAGCTGGGGAAATTTAGTAACTCTAGCTTCTTCAACATCAGATGATAGAACTGATATAAATGTTATCTATGAACAACAAAGTGGAGATGCTATGGTGGTTTATGGAAACGGCAATGGAAATGTAAGATATCGTATCTGGAATGGGACTAGCTGGAGTGGTGAGAACAGTATCTCTGCACCTTCTGGAGTAGATGGTTATGCTCGCTGGACTACCTTGGCTGCCAATCCAAGTAGTGACCATATCATGCTGGGCGTACAAACTTCTGGCAGTGACGGCTGGGCTACTGTATGGAATGGCTCCAGTTGGGAAGCAGCTTCCTTGGCTATTCCAGCTAATTTTCTGGCTACTACCACTGCACCTTGTTTGGCCGTAGCCTTTGAAAGTAACTCTGGCGAAGGTTTGGTAGTAGTTGGTACTAATGACAGTAATAAGTCCCTTTATCATAGTTGGACTAGTGGAAGTGGCTGGTCTAGTCAACTTACGCTTCCTTTTGTTGGTTCAAGTGGCGTTAATTCAATGATGCTCTATTCCCATCCATCATCTGATACAATTATGTTTGCCATTCAAGATGGGGCTAGTGACCTTAATTTAATGCCTTGGTCTGGTTCTTCTTGGGGTTCGGTAACTGAATTAGAAACCAATACTGGAGAGACCAAAAACCAACCATTCGTGTTTTTGTGGGGTGGTGATGGTAGTAGTGGAACTGTAACTTTAAACCCATCAAAAGATACATGGATTGATGGAGATAATCCTGACTTGAATTATGGTCTTTCTACCGAACTTAAAGTCGATAGGGAAGCAACTAAACCAGAGAGAACCTTGATACAATTTGATTTGTCATCAATCCCTGCTGGAGCAACAATCAATTCCGCTTCTTTAAAATTAACTAAATTATCTGGTAATAACGACATTAATATTGATGTTCATATGGCAACTGCAGATTGGGATGAAGGAACTGGAGTAATAGGAGGAAGTTCTGGAGATGCTAGTTGGAACGAAAGGCAACCTGGTATTGGATGGGGTACAACTGGAGGTGATTATGGTCCTTCAGTAGCTTCTTTGAATATAGGGGCGAATGGTGATTATAATTGGGATGTTACTTCAATCGTTCAGGATTGGGTGAATGGAAGTACAAACTATGGGTTTATGGTAGAATCACCTGATGGTGGTGGTAATCGCGACCAGATTTTTGCTAGTGTAGAATACGGAACAATTAGCGATAGACCAGAACTTTTCATTGATTTCATAGGAGGCAGCAACTCGACCTCCGTAACTTTTTCTCAGGGTATCCCAATGTGCACTAACCTAGAAATGCCGGCTGGGGGAGGTATTAATGTAATTAATTACATTTCAGCAAACTCAGGTAGTGTTCCTGCTAACCCAGATATTACGGCTACTCTAAAACATAATGGAACCACTTTTGCAGCTATAGATAATCCTACTTACAATAGCGGAACGGGGACGCTTACTTGGAATACAACTTTGGCCTCAAATTATACCCTACCAGCAGGGGATACCGTCAAATTAGAAATTAATCAAAACGATAGTGGTTATAGTTTTGACATTGAATACGATAGTGATACGAAACCTTCTCGAATCGACTTACCAGTAACCACCGTAATAGAAATTGAAGAACTAGCCATTTATGATGCTCCATATCCAGATGGAGACCAGGTACAAAGTCTAGAAAATGGAGAAACTGGCTATATCAGAACAACCATTAGCGACCCTTTTGGCCCTTACGATATTACGGGCTTAGATTTAAATATTTCTCCTCCATCTGGGATCGCTATTAATCTAAATTTGGATGAAGATGATGTAGTAGAAGCTGCGGGTTGTAATAAAATCTACGAATATACTTGGAAAACTTCTGTAGAACAGGGGGAATTTTCCATTGAAGCTATTGCCAAAGAAGGATATGAAGGGATTACAGATAGTTTGACGACACCAGTAGAGGTCAGTTTTAGAGATTTAGGTACTTCCTGCGCTGTACAGTTTTTAGATAGCAGTTTTAATTCAACGGAAACTTATGATGGGGATGAGCAAATTTGTATGGAAGTAACCGATATTGATGAAAATGAAGACTCCCTGGCTATAGAGACCCTAATAATTACCTTGGAAGGTACGAATGATACGGAAACAGTCACCTTAACCGAGACGGGAATAAATACAGGCTTGTTCCAAAGTTGTATTAATTCGAATAGTACGGTTACGGGGAGTTCAGAAAATGGTACCTTATATGCACCAGCGGGTAGTTTAATTAGTTTTAAATATATAGATACTCAAGATTCTACAGATATTTGTGAAGCAGTAGCTTCGATTGCAGCCTTAACGCCAACTTTGCAAATCAGAAAGACTTTAGTCGCACCAAGTGACGGAACGGCTTTAGTCAATGATTTCCTACAGTTTGATATATTAGTGACTAATACTGGTAATACTACGATTACCAATATCGCATTATTGGATAATTTTGACCACGCTTGCATGCGCTATGATTCCGCTAGTATTGCTCCTGATATGACGGGTACGGGTACGTTAAATTGGACGGATATTGGTCAACTGAACATCGGCGAAAGCAACGTTATTAGTGTTTATTTTACCGCTATTTCTTCTTGTAACCCCGCTCAAAATACCGTGAGTGCTAATGCGATTGACGAATTTAGTACGCCGCTTTCCGCTGGCCCAGTAAGCGCAGAAGTTATTATTACGAATCCTTTGATTTCAATTAGCAAAACTTTAATTACGCCTGCAAGCGGGCCATTTTTTGAATACGACCTATTAGCATTTCAAATAGATATTACGAATATAGGAAATACAGATATTATCACCTTGCCCTTAGTAGATGATTTTAGTGGTTATTGTTTGGAATTTCAATCTGCCAGTATTACGCCTGACGGATACGGTAGTGGAACCATTGTTTGGGATGATTTGGGTGCGTTGGCAGTTGGCAACACCATTTCGCTGACGACTCAATTTATGATATTAAATGCTTGTGATCCAGCAATAAATGAGGCAGAAGTAGCTTTTGCTATAGATGAAAATGGCGACGTTGTACCCACCGTAATGGATGAAGCACAATTGAGTATAGAATCTCCTCCTGTTGCGATTGACGATGAAGACGTCACTTATCCAGGGGTAGGTGTAACGGTTTCTGTATTAGATAACGATTATGACATCAATGATAATATTCATCCAGGAAGTGTCACCACAACTGGGGTCTTGCAACCAACGGATGGTACAATTACTTCGATTAATACCATGACTGGTGCGATTACTTATACGCCAGATATTTCCTTCCTTGGAATAGATACTTATGAATACATTGTTTGTGATTCTACAAATCTATGCGATACGGCTTTGGTCACTATTACGATAAAAGCGAATTTACCGCCTAATGCCGTAGATGATTATTCTAGCACATTGATAGATGTTCCAGTTGCTATTGCCGTACTGAACAATGATTCTGACCCTGATGATGGTTTAGATACAGCTAGTATTTCCACTACTGGACTATTACCTCCTACGAATGGCGGAACTGCCACAAATACAAGTACAGGTGTCATTACCTATACGCCTAGTTTAGGATATACAGGATCCGATAGTTTTGAATATCAAATTTGCGATGTGGCAGGTGCTTGTGATACAGCGACGGTCTATGTAATTATTCGCCCTTGTGTAGAAACCCCAGGGCAAAATACGCTTACAGGAACTGTTTTTCAGGATGTGAATGGCAATGGAATTTATGATAATCAGGATAATGGAGCAAGTGGGGTAACAGTTTCTCTTTATGAAGATATTAATGCGGATGGGCTGCTAGATGGAGGAGATATTTTGGAGGGAACCATTGATAGTGATGGAAGTGGTAATTACTCTTTTAATGTTACCCCTTCTTTTGGTGGAACCGTTACTTATGAAGATGTACCTGCTTCAGCGATTAATATTAATAGCGGAACTTCCTGTAGCGGGACGCCAATAACCCGAACCATCACCGTATCAGAAAATTTGACTATTAATGATATTGACTTTGGTTTTAATGCCAGTCATGCTTATAGAGGAGATGTTGAAGTTACTTTACAATCTCCTCAAGGGACAATTGTCACCGTTCTTGTTGGGGGAGTAACGGATGCTAGATTTAATTATGACCTACTTTTTGATGATGGATCAGGTGGAAGTATTCATAATGGCGTAAATGATAATGTGGCTGCTCCCTATTATGATCGTACGGTATCTCCAGATAATGCACTTAGTGCTTTTAATGGACAGAATGCTGCTGGAATATGGACTATTCGTATTTGTGACGGCTATCCCTCTCTTGATGATGGTCAATATTTTCGAAGTCAGTTAACGATAGCAGGGACAGGTAGTAGTGAGGTTCGATATGTTTTAGCAATAGATGAAAATGATTTACCAGGCAATGCGACGATGAGTACAAATAATCTGGAGGTTGCCACTTTTACAAATACTGGACAAAGCGACTGTGCCAATGATTTTGGATATGTAGTGCCTAATAGCCTTGTGCTTAATACTGTTACTACCGATATTAATTGCGAATTTGACCCAATTGGGACTATTGACTTAACTGTTTCTGGAGGGATATTACCGTATCAATATAGTTGGTCTAATGGCGCAACGGTGGAGGATTTGAGTGGATTATCCGCAGGTATTTATACGGTAACCGTAATTGATAATTTAGGGGTTTTTGCAGGAATGAATGTTATCATAAATGCGCCAGATCCTATGACCTGCCCAGAAATATGTGGCGATGGGCTAGATAATGACGGTGATGGATTAATTGATAATGCGGATCCTGATTGCTGTGATAATGTAACGGATGCTGGAATTATAGGTGCGGATGAAGAAAGATGTGGCAGTTTTATTTCAAATAATATAGTTGAGCTAGTTGCTCCTATGGACGGAACTGGAACTATTTATTATCAATGGCAAATTTTTAATGGTACTTGGATGGATATTTTGGGGGCTACTAATAGTTCTTACAGTCCAGGAAATATTACAGCTACCACTCAATATCGAAGAGGCGTACACCGAGAAGGTTGTGCGGATTGGTTTTATTCCAATATTGTTACCAAGACCGTGATTACCAACCATACAGATGCGGGAACTATTGCGGGGGACGAGGTAGGCTGTGGTACTTATGATCCAACGGAAATTACAAGCAGTTTAACTCCAAGTGGTGGCGCGGGAGGAATATTGGAATACCAATGGCAGTACGATGATGGAAGCGGTTGGACGGATATTGTCGGGGCGAGTAGTGCCAATTATAATCCACCTCTAATTACTCAAACGACTCAGTATCGAAGAAGGGTAAGATTATCGCCCTGCACCACTTGGATTGAAACTAATGTCATTTTAAAGACTGTTGAGCCTGTTCCAATTGCAACGATAAGTACTACACCAACTGGCTGGCTTTGTGAAATGGAAGATTACACTTTTGAGGCAGCAGATTTAGGTCTAGGAGTAACCTATTCTTGGAATTTTGGTGCGAATGCCTCTCTTGCTACTGCCAATGGAATAGGCCCTCATACCATTCAATTTATAGCCCCTTATGATACCGCTGCTTTTTATCCAGAAATAATTTTGACCGTCCTGCAAAACGGTTGCGAAGATCGAGATACGGTTAATTTAAGTATTCATCCATTGCCAACTATAACCTCGGTTATGCCAACTGATCCAAGTAATTGCAATGGTAGTGACGGCGCTATAGCTGTAACAGTTATAGGGGAGGAGAATTTATGCTTTGAAATAAGCTTAGATGGGGGAACTACTTGGGAAGCTAATAATGAAATAGCTTTCAATGGATTAGAAGATGGTTCTTATTCTTTACATATGAGGTATTGCAATATGGATTGTCCAAATCCTTACGGTCTTGTTGTTTTATCTGATCCCGCAGCGATCGTTGCAGTCAATGATTCTTTTAGCTTATGCCCTGGGGCAAATATTAGCAATACCGTAGCAGAGAATGATTCCAATTTGACGAATGCGACCTTCAATGTGTTGGGACAACCCCTTTACGGTGGGGTCGTTTTGGAATTGACTGGCGCTTTTACTTATACGGCAACTACGGCAATATGTGGCACAGATGAATTTTCTTATCAGGTTTGTGATCCTAGTGCGACTTGTTGTGCAACCGCAATTGTATATTTAACATTTGAAGATACTTCCATTCCAACATTAGTTAATGTCCCAGAAAATGACACGATAAGCTGTGATGAAGAGATTCCGCTGGCTCCTCAGGTTTTTGCTTTTGATAATTGCCCTTCGATAGGAATTGATGTGACCGAAGAAAGTACAAAAGGAGAAGATGGTTGTTCCCAATATGATTATACCATTACGCGTACTTGGACCGCAACCGACCAATGTGGTAATTCTACTTCTGCCAGTCAAATTGTCGATGTTCAAGATGTAGTTGCACCAGATATTTTTAGAATCTATACTTTACCTAACGGAAAAAAAATGGTAGCTGGAGTAATGGAAATGGTAGGTAAAAACTGGAAAACAGTCAATTTACCAATAGATTTCGCTACTCAACCAATTATTTTGCATCAAGTTGTCACGACAAATGATGGAACACCTATTGTTTCTCAAATTCGCAATAGTTCCGTTTCCCAATTTGAATTAAGAATTCAAGAAGAAGAAAATAATGATAACCTACATGCTAGAGAAAGTGTTGCATGGATTGCTATGGAGCCAGGGTTGCAAACAACTGATTATCAGTTAGAAATGGAGTCTTTGCTTTTATCGGATGTCCCACAAGGCGTGACTTTCTCCAATGCCTTTACAAGTATTCCCACATTATTTACTAGCGCTCAAACAACCAATGAAACCGATCCTTTTTTCCTTAGAAATGATGGATTGACGAATACTGGCGTGGCACTAAACATTCAAGAAGAAGCCTCTAAAGATGCAGAATTAACTCATGCCAATGAAAAAATAGGTTTTTTAGCAATAGAAGATATTGGAAACCTCAAGGATAAACAGGGAATTTTAATGGGGGAAGTTGGAACAATTTCAATTAATAATACTTGGACAACTGTCCCTTTAAATAATGACTACCATAACCCTGTTATTATTGCCAATAATAGGAATAATTCAAGTGGCGAATCAGCTACTGTAAGGGTAAGGAATGTAGGACTTAATTCTTTTGAAGTAAGCCTTGAAGAATGGGATTATTTAGATGGAATACATGCTAATGAAACTGTTCCTTATATGGTCATTGAGGGGAGTATACCTTTAGAATCACCTGGTTATTGTGATACAGGAACAGATAACTTAGAAGTAGGAACTGATTTTAAGGCAGTAGACAATTGTGATATTAGTGTGGTCATTAATTATACGGAAGTGGCGGCCTTTATTGGGGCTAAAAAAGTGATACAAAGAACCTGGGCAGCAGAAGATGAATGTGGTAATGCTGTAACTTATACTCAAGAAATTACATGCGAAGGCGTTTCTCTTAGAATGAAATCAGTCCTACAAGGAGCAATGTTGAATAATCGTATTGAGGGGTTGATGCGGGATGATTTAAGAAGAAAGGGTTTACTTCCACTTGAAGAACCCTATTCAAAAATGAATCGGTTTCTACATGTAAATGCTGGAGGAGGTGAAATTACCGATACGGCTTTATTCGAAATAGAAGGCGTAAATGCCATCGTAGATTGGGTGTTTCTTGAACTAAGAGATCCTAATGATATAGATAATGTGATAGCGACTAAATCTGCTTTATTGCAATCTGACGGGGATATTATAAGTGTGGAAGGAGACTCTATTCTTCATTTTACGGATACCCCAGTAGGAGATTATTATATAGCTGTCCGTCATAGAAATCACTTAGGAATAATCAGCCTCAATCCCTATACTTTCTCTCCTACTTTAATTCCTCTGGTTGATTTTACTTTTACTTTTACCCCCGTTGTAGGAGCTAATGCAACGATAGAAATGGATGATCTGAAGTCCCAATGGGCAGGCGATTTAAATGGGGATGGAAAAGTAATCTATCAGGGACCGAATAATGATATTTTTTATATGTTTTTACAAATTCTTCTTGATGAAGATAATAAAGAATTTTTAACGAATTTCATAAGCAATGGCTACACTCCAAATGATTTTAATTTAGACGGTACAGTTATTTATCAAGGACCAAATAATGATAAAGCTAATTTATTATTTAATACGATTTTAAACCATCCTGATAATCCACAGAAGTTCTCTAATTTTATTATTCATGTAGGAGGTAATTAATTAAGGGGATGAAACTATAGTTGAGGTTAATTACCTAACCAAAGTCACATCTCCAGTTCTAATATCTGTCGTTCCATTTCTAAACCCAATTTCTGCGTAATAGAGATAAACGCCTGAAGGTGCTTTTCGACCCGTTAAAGTCGTTCCATTCCAACCATTTAAGCCTGAACTTTGTGCCATATTGGTATTTTCATACATCAATTCCCCCCAGCGATTAAATACTCTAAACATTGGAACGTCTTGGATTTCTGACCCCATAAACGGATGTAGAACATCATTCGCACCATCTCCATTTGGAGAAAAAGCACTGGGTATATATAGACGCTGTTGATTTTGTACTTGTACCAATATTTGGTCTGAAGCTACACAACCTGCGTCATTAGTAACGGTTATTTTATAACGCTGAGAAGTGCTTGGTTTAATGGTTGGATTTGGACAATCTAAACATAAGCTAAGATCTTCTGATTCCCACTCAATTACGGTTTCTGTATCGTTAATTTGTGGGTTGAGTGTCAAACTATCTCCTAAATTTAATGCTTTATTATCTCCTAGGGAGACATCCAATTGGGATGGATTGTTTAGCGTTACTTCTCCTATCCATTGGCAACCATTTTCATCTTGAACTGCAATAGGATAAACACCTGCGGGTAATCCATCTCGTTGTCCTTCGGCTTTAAATGGACTATTATTAAAAGAATAATTATAATCACCTGTTCCACCTTCTACTTGAACAAATAAAATGACACCATCACTGTCATCAAAACAACTAGGATCTAAAGTATTGACACTGGTTGTGATGCTAGTAGGCTCAATTAAACTAATTGAGTCCGTTACGACACAACCATTGGCATCTGTTACGGAAACAGCAGACATCCCTGGCGCAATGTTAGGGGCATTTTGAGTAGTTGCACCCGTACTCCAAAAATAGGTATAAGGTGCTTCTCCATTAATGGGAGTAGCTGTTAAAATCGCATCTTTTTCGCCTCTACAAGTAATCGCTTTAAGGGTGGAAATTTCGACTGAAATATCTGATGTACAGAAACATTCGGCTACACCAATAATCGAAGGAGAAGGGCAATTATTAAGGTCTGAAACGGAAATTTCATAAGGGGTGTTATGAGCAATAGAATCACTCGTAAATTCATTTCCTTTGAAAGAACCTGCTATGCCATCGACCATATAAGTCGCTTGGTCTCCACCAATCACCTCAAAAGTTAAAACTAATCTTGTACCTTCTTCATTACAACTGGTGACTAGATTTTGAATAGTTGGCACTTCAAAAACACTTAAATCTACTTGATTGTTGATAATAAGTGGTGTGTCTCCACAGTTATTGATACCACTTTGTTTGACAGATTCTACATAAAAATTAGTACTAAACTCAGGCGTTAAACTAAGCGTATGTCCATTAGGAATATCCATCAAAGACCTCTGACCTGTACCGTCAAAGAAAATGAGATCAAATGGTCCAACCCCATCTATGTTAAAGGTTAAATTAACCGATTCACCTTGGCAAATAGTTGGACTAGACAAGCTAAGACTAGCTTCTGGTATGCTATAAAAAATGACTGGCGCACCTTCGGAGACAGCCATACAGGAATTATTGACTAAGTTTAAAATCGGTTCTCCTAAAATGTCTGTTCTAGTGACAACCGCAGACATATAATAGGTCACGCCATGCTGCATAGTTGCGTCATTAAAGGTGAAAATAGGAACGGTTTCATAACCAATCACATTTCCTAAAGTAGTGGTTGGACTATCGTGTAAAACGAAAAAACGAGCGCCGCCATCTAAATTCTCCGCCCCAGGTCCAAGATAATTACCAATTGCAGCTTCTCTATCACAAATATTGATTGGTTGGGTATCCATTGCGTCTACCCTTGCATTACAGGCACAACTGAACGCAATATTTTGAGTGGCGGATGGACAGCCATTTGTCCCAACTATTTCTAACGTAAAAGAAGTCCCACTTGGGATTGGGTCACTGGTGAAAACAGCGCCACTTAGACTGCCAGTTACTCCTTGAACAGTGTATATATCATTGCCAATGATTTCAAAACTTAAGGTATATTCGGTGTTTTCTGCATTGCAGGTTTGGCTTAAATTATTGATAATAGGGGATTCACTGACTATAATATCAGCTGTTCCAGCGGCATTACCAATGCAACCATTATTATCTGAAAAAGAAAAAATAGAATAAGTTCGTGTACTATTTGGGCTTACTAAAAGCAGAAAATTATTTGTGGTAGCAATCGTATCAAAGAAACCAACACCATCTGTATATCTTAAGTTGAATGGGGCATCACCCGTAAAATTAATATCAATAGCAGCTGCGCCGCCTGCGCAAATTGTTTGATCTCCCCTAAGATTTGCCGTAGCTAAAGGCATCCCTTCGATGGTAATTTGGGCTACATCAAAACAACCATTTTGTAAATTGGTAACGTTGACCCAGACTTCGCTTGGATTACAAATTAATAACTCTGCTGAGGTTAAAGGGGTTGCATTGATATCTGCTGCTGCTGCTTGAGTTGTAAAATAACTATAAAACAACTCTGCTGCATTAATGCCATTTTTTTCAGTTAAAATCAATTCTGCTAAATTGACGCAACCAAAATTACAATCAAGCGGTAAGGTAACATCATCAATATCTGGTGCGGGCGAAAAATTAATGGTGAAAGGCGCTACTGTAAAGCAAGAAGCCGAACTAGCTGCCCTGACCCAATAAGTACCATCAGCGCAAACCTCTGTATTTAGGGTATTATCAATACTTCCAGCTAAAGCATCTGCTTCATTAGTATAAAAACTTAAGTCTAAATTGGAAATTGGATTACCAGCTGTGGTCGTAATGGGTAAATCTATTAATTGAAAACAAGCGTTATTGCATAATTCTTGAGTTGGAATAGGCGCAATATCTGGTGCGGTATCAAAAACTAATTCAAAAGAGGTTAAATCAAAACAAAGTCCACCACCTTGACTTTCTGCCCGAACCCAATAAGTGCCATCTGCAAAAACAACGGGGGGCGTAATAAAGTTGGTACGATTAATGGCTTCCAAACTGTCTTCATAGAAAACAAATACTAAATCTCCTGTATTTCCATTCAAGGACTGAATAGTTAGTTCCTCTCTTAAATTTACAAAAGTTTCATCGCAGACACTTAACCTTTCGGTGACCTCAATCGAAATATTATCTACTAAAACAGTCATTTGTACGATGTCGGAACAACCATTTGCCGTTGTTTTTCTTGCCCAATAATTTCCCTCAATACTCACAGTATTAGAAACTAAAGGATTGATTGCATCCATTGCATCTTGGGCGGTTTCGTAATAAGCTATTGTGCCAATTGTATTATTATTGTCTTGAAAGCGAGTCGCTAAATTTACGGGTTCGCAAGAAGCGATTGCATTTGGAATGGCGGCTAAGTCTGGTATTGCCTCCACTTGTACATCCCAGCAAATAATACTTTGGATGGGACAAATTAATTCCATACAAATTTGACCAGAACTAGTACCAAAAGTAACGGTGGCGCTATCTCCTAAAGCATTGGGAATAATAACCGCATCGCCAATAGTTGATTCAGATACCCAGTCATAGGTGGAGGCATTAGGGACTCGACTTACGGCGAAAGTGACTTGGTCACCTGTGCATGGCGTTAAAGTAGCTGTATTAGGAAATGGTGTTAATGCGATTGGTGCTTCGTGGATGATTTCTGGGCCTATGATTGCATCGCCAGCAAACTGAATCGTAAAGCCTAGACTATCACTTGTTCCACCGGGACATAATAGATTGGTTGCTTCATCTGTATTTTGTACTAATAAGTAATAATTTTCTCCTGCTTGTAGCGGAATGTTTTCTAAGTAGATATTTAGATTTGTACTGGGGTCTGCGCCAAATGTTGCTAAAGGAGTCGTACTAACACCAGTAGGTAGAAAAACACCACATTCAAAAGAACCTACTCCCCAAGCACAATAATGTAATTCGCTACAATTAGCATCATTCGGACAGCCACCTTTCCACAAAGCAAAATCATAGGTTGTGCCAGGTGCTTCTGGTGTAATCATCAATTCAAGACTACCAGCAGTTTCCGCTGAAAAAACAAACCAATAAGATTTGTCATTTGGCTGTGCAATAAAAACTCTTTGTGGACCACATTGGTCTTCATTATCATTAAACCATTCTGTGGGGTCATTTCCTGAACCAATTAATTCATCAATCGTAATATCTGGAATATCTGAGAGTAAAGTAGCCGTTGGTGCTAAGACATGTGCATCTACACAATCTTCGCTATTCTGAGCGAAAGTAGCAGGTAATAAAGAACAAAGTAGCAATAGTAATAACACTAAGTGTCTCATTCGTAGGAGAATAATTTGTTGATAAAATTCCGTGTGCAAGGAGTAAACGCAGATATATAATTTTTATTCAATTATCTCTGGTTTTTTTCTTGCTAGTGGTTCAAGTCATAAGTAATTGATAGTTTAGCCGAGTGTATTTTTTTGTTAGGCAAGGCATTTTTTTTGAGAATAGCCGTAGCTCTTTGAGAAAAAATAACATGAGCAAACACCGTTTGTGAACCGCTTTCGGACGGGATTGCTAACGGAAAAAGACGCCGATTAAACTTGTCAAGAATTGATGTCTTGAATCATTAGGTCAAATAGTTGCTACTCAGATTTGAATGATGCTAAAATCCAATACTGAATATTTACTTCAAATAGGCTTTTATAGTGTATGAGGGAGTGTAACTTTTTTAGTACGGACGATATTACATCCGTAATCTTATTAGATACTTTAATCGGTAGGTGGTGGTTTCAAAAAAAGGCGTCTTATTAGCGACTTTCCTTGAGAATTACAAAGCTAAAAGAAAGATTATAAAAAATCTTAATTTTTAGTAATTTTTTCAAAATGGTTGATATTAGGGTGTTGTCCATGAACAAGAAGGTGATATTTTTTCTGTCTCATTGGACGGCGCAGCCATCCGACGGGAACAATGCAAAAATCATCAAAGAATCAATTATAATTATCAAATTTCAGAAATAATTAATCGAAGCTTGTAAAATAACATTCTTTGGAAGAAACAAGCCTTCTTTTTATATCGTTGATAAATTAAACCTTCATGCCTCCCTTTTAGCTTTAATCTATAACGCATTAGTAGTGATGAAAAAATAAATTCACCAAAATATTTTTTCAACGTTTCTGATTAAACAAACAACCATATTTTTGAGAGACTTCCCAAACATACTACAATGGCTATTTTGTTTTTTGACTTCGCTTTTTTTGAAACGGAATGGCATTATTGTGGGCTTATTTTTGCTTGTTCCACTTTTATTAAATGGACAAAAGACCACTAAACCGAGCTCAGTTTTATTGACAATCTTAGCTGAAAATATTTCAGAAGGAGACTTAATTGCTTTCAGAGATTTAGCCAAATTATACGATAAATATCCTGAAAATCAGGAGGTTATTGGCTTATTGAAACAACATACTCTTTTTACTGATTTAGAATGGGACTGGAATGTTAAGGGAAAAAACAATTTACTGACCCATTTTTTTTATGAAAATGAAGCGCTATTTCAGTTTTCAGAATTATTAGAAACTTTTTACTTAACGCCTATTGAGGGAAGAACCTCAAAAGTTGAAATAGAACCAATTGCTTCTTTGCAGATAGACCCTTTTTTGATTCGTAAATCTGTACAAAAGATAAATAGCCATTTACGAAAGAAGGAAATTGATTTATTGCGTAAAGAAATTGAGCATATTGGTCTATTAAGAAATGCTACTGTTTTTAATATCTTAAGTAAATTTTTGGAAAGAAAAACTTTATTTTCCTTAGAGAAAGAAGCACAGCAAATAGTTATTAAGGATATTTTAGATTATTTACCCGATTCTATTGCCTTTGAAAAGCTATTAATTTTAACTAAAAAGGAAGTATTACCTTTAACTTATTGCCAAACCCAATTGGCACGTTTGACCAATAATTATTTTAACGAACCCAATTATGGCAAGTTGTTGGATGCCTATCAGCAGCTACAAGCTAAATTTGATAATGATTTAAGCTTAATTAAGGAATATGGCTATCAAAAAACGAATTTGACTGCCGCCTTATTTTTTGAAGAACAAGTAGATTATTACGGTTGGTTATTAGCCACTTGCAGTGATTCTTTATTTTGGATTCGACGAAATGCGATGGTAGACATGTTGGCTACTAAACATCCAAAGGCGCTGTTTTATATAGCAGGAATAAATTTTAGGGCTTGGAAACAATATGGACGAAATATACTGGCACTAGAAAAATTGCTTCAACAGAGTATTGATGTAAAACTAAAAATTGCGATACCTGAAAATCAAGCAAATAAAGTCATTTCAGAAAGTAGAGAAACGCAATTAATTCATTATTGGTCGGTTCATTATGATGATTATGAATGGGATGATTTTGAACAAAAATTTGTCAACCAGCAATTGTTTTCGGATGAATTAGACGCTTATGATAAATATTTTCGACGCCTAAATTCTACTAACGACACCATTGCTTACAAAGCTTTTGTCGCCCTTTGTACTGGTAAACCGAATGAGATTCGTCAATTAATCAAAAAATTTAAGCCATTATTAAGGAATTATAATGCATCCTTACCTCCTTTAAAATATAAAATTCTGGAACAGGTCTCTTTATTGACCTATTTTTGTAAACAATATAATATTATCTATTTGCCTAGCCCAGCTTTGGAAAAAGTGTTAGTAGATTTAAAAAGGTATATGTCTCCTAATGAGCGTTTGCGGTTGGAAAATAAATTGATTGATAATTTGACGATTGACGATTTGACTGCTTTAGAATATTATGCGGCTATTAATGCCCAGAATTTGAATTTAAATTATTCTATTGGGCGCATTTTAGATTATGTATATACTAAACACTGGGATACTATTCTTTCTAATGAACGATATTTTAGGCTATTTTTATTAAAAATTCGATTGTTTCATGATTTTGGAGGTTTTGGTATTATTAAAAAATATGCAAATAAAATAACGCTTACAAATGAAAAAACATTAACCGCTTTAAATAGCCTTAAAAACCTAGAAACTAACCCATTTATTAAAGAGAGTGTGGCTTATTTTTTAGACCAAGAAGCAGAAAATCCAACTGCAAAAAAAATAGCTAGATTCCTCGATGCACCTGTAGCTATTGACCTTAATGAATTAAAAGCATTGCCTCCTTTTGGTCAAGCAATATTTCCAGACATAGTGACGGAACTTTTTTTACAAACAGATAAAAAAGCGGCTAAAAATATTGGCACTTATCTAGAATTACATGCGTCCTTAGACATTATTCCTCAATTATTTGAAACACCCGAAAAACAATGGGCTGCTAATAAATATGCAGGGAAAGCTTTAGTCAAAGTCTTAGAAAAAGTGTATCAATTTTCTTTTGAGGCAAAACAAGAAGAAGCGATAAATAAATGGTGGAAGCTTTGGAAAACTACACCTGAAAACTATACGGAATGGAGTAAATATCTCTTTCAAGAGCAGTTAACTCTACTTAATGAAGCGGAGTCATTAACTATTAATGATATAAATAAAGTATCGGAATCCACCCATTATCAAGATAAATATAGAGATTTATGTTTAACGAGTTTACAAAAAATTAAACGTAGTCGAACTATTTATAGATTAAAGATAAGCCCTAAAATATCTGTAGAAAATGAATTACATTACCTAGAAGGCATTGAATTTACGCCCAAAATATTGAGTAATTTACCTAGGGTTTTTGAAAATGACAACCCTACAAAGCTATTGCAGTTTATTTATGAGCAATTAGCATCCGCTACTATAGAAGAAAAAAGTGCTTTATTTAACTCCCTTTTTCGGCAGGATTGGTTTATTGACCATATTACAAGTGGAGCTATCGAAGCTAAAAAATGTGATGCCATTAAACTGATTTTTTACCAATACCTTTCAAAAAGCACTTTTTTAACGGAGTATGAAGAACAGAATACGCAATTGAATATCGTGCATTTAGAAAATGCATTTTTATCATTAAAAGAAAAATTAATCCGTATTTCTAAAGATTCATTAAATGAAACCATTCGGTATGAATATTTAAATGCTACTTTATCTAGAATGGAATTTCCTCAAATTATGGTCGCTTTCCCCATTTTGAAAGATTTTGAAATTCCAGAGAAAAACCTTTTTCTATTTTTAAATAGAGATTTTGGTTTACCGATTTTTGATGTACCTTCTGAAAAAGCTGCGCAAAAAATATTGACCCGATTAAAAAGTCATAATGAATATGAATTCTATGAGCAAACCTTAATTGATTTTGGCTTGCCTATTCTTAAAAAATCAGGTGATCTAGATTTTCAAAGAGTTTACCAATTATTGACTTATGATTTAGTCGTCCCGTTTTTAGGAGAAGGCGGAAAATATCGAGATAATTACTGCTATGGATTGGTTAAATTATTAGAATTACACTTTAAAACTACCTTAGGTTTTCATCCAAAATTGAATGAAAATCAGATTTTTTATACCTTTAATAGCTATAAACGAGTGGAGGCTTGGCGTGCCTATTTAATAGCAGAAGGCCTAGTGAATTTGGAAGTGCAACACGCTTTTAAATGAGGCATTTGGATAATTCTTACCGTATCAACGTTGAATGTCCTTTCTCCAACTTCAAAGTCCCGTCCGAAAAACGAGCTTCCACAATCCAAGCAAAAACATTCGTATTCATTGGCTTACCTTTATAATAGCCATCCCAGCCAGCAGATAAATCATTCGCTTCAAAGGAATCCGTTACAAAAACCAATTCTCCCCAACGGTCAAATATTTTGAAAGACAGTATTTCCGTTCCCTCTATGCCATGTACAGTTAGTCGATCATTCGCACCATCCCCATTAGGTGTAAATCCAGTGGGAACAAAAATTTGTTGATTTTTCTCTACTAACACTCTAATTCTTGTTGTTGCCTCGCAACCGTTTTTATCGACTACAATTAATTTATATAGTTGGGAATTAGTCGGCGTAATAGTAGGAGAAAGGCAATCTATACAACTTAAATCGTCTAAATTATTACCTGACCAAGTGTAAGTTAGTTCTCCATTTCCATTATTGATAATAGGCGTGATTTCCTGAGGAATTGCTGCTTTTAATTCCAAGTTGTCTATACTGATACTCAAAGGCAGTGCCTCCTCAACTTTTATTGGGGCTATCGGAACAGTACAATTATTCGCATCTTTTATAGCTGGTTCATAATTACCAGGGGTAAGGTCGAAAAATTCATTTTTAGTAGTAAAACGGCGACCGTCTTCGCTAAAGAAATAAGGTGGAGTTCCACCCATTGGCAAAATAGTTAAAACACCATCGTTTCGACCAGGACAAGTAATGGGGTCGAAAATAGTTTCAGCAAAAAGCTCGGTTGGTTCAGTAATAGTAATGGCTTCTTCATGCGTACAGCCGTTTTCATCCGTAATGGTTAACTGGTACCTATTGGCGGCTATATTTGTTAAGGAAGTAGCGGCTTCTCCATTTGACCATTGATACGTTAAACTATTAGAGGTGCTATTGACCAAAGTGGTGATTTGACCATCATTTGCGCCAAAACAACTAATGTCTTTTTTCTCAAAATTAATAGCAACAGGAATGGTATTATCAGGAACTGTGATAGACCTAGTTTTTTCACAACCATTATTATCTATCACTAAAACCATATAATCGCCTGCTGCTAAATTCTGTGCAGTTGGGCTTTCCTGCGCAGCGGGGTCATCCCAAAGGTAGATGAAATTACCACTGCCACCTGTAGCGACAACGGTCGCACTACCTGTCGACTCTTCCGCACATATTACGGGAGTAGTGGAGGTGACTAAATTAATACCTTCTTTTTCTTCTAGCGTAATAGTATTAGTAGCACTACAACCCTCTGCATCAAAAACAGTAACGGTATAGTTGCCTTTAGCTAAATTAGTAGCAATAGCAGTTGTTCGATTTGGGTCATCTTCCCACGAAAAGGTATAGGCACTATTCCCTTCAATGACGCCTATAACGATTATGCCATCAGCAGCGTTACAACTAGCAGGTGTTTGGTTGGTAATTAAGTTAATAGGCGCTTTATCGGCTATAGTAAAATCAAGGATAGCCGTACAGTTATTGGCATCATTAACGGTTAGTTGATACGCACCTGCGGCTAAGTTATCTCGATTTGCCGTAGTAATTTCGGGCGTATCATTCCATTTAAAATTATACCCTGGAGTGCCACCGGCTATACCTAAAGTAATAGAACCATTTGTTGCGCCAAAACAGCTAACTGCCCGAATTAAAGTATCAAAGGTAATAGCTGTAATTTCAGGGATAGTAACAGTTAATCGTTGACTACAACCGACTTCATCAGTAGCTATGACTTCATAATCTTGAGCGATTAATTGATTGGCGGTAGGCGTAGTTTGATTGAGTACATCATTCCATTGATAACTAAAATTGCCATTTCCGCCCGTTGCTACAACGGTTGCTATTCCATCATTTTCGCCATTACAACTAATAGGCGTAATCGTTTCTTCTCTTAAAATAATTTCAGGCGCTGATTGGATATCGAATTGTCGAGTTTCTTCACAACCTGCTTCGTTGGTTACGGAAACAGTGTATGGACCATCGGATAGATTGTCAACACTGGCTGTTCGTGCGCCATTACTCCATAAAAAATTGAGGTTATTAAAATTTGGATGGACACTAATTGAGGCGACTCCATCTCCATTGGCAAAACAAGTTTCATCCAAACTAGCGGAATCTATGATCATTGCTTGTGGTTCTGGAATGGGTAAGAATTTTTGATCTGCACAATTATTGGCATCCGTTACCAGAATGCGATATTCTCCTGGAGGTAAATCGCTGAGGGTATTTGCTTCATTAAAATCTAGCGTAGGGTCAGTTAAGCTAGACCAGCTATAATTATAAGGCGCAGTTCCGCCTGTAGCAATAGTCGAAATGGCACCATCATTTGAACCAAAACAGGATAAAGCTCTACTTTCCGTAATCTGTACATTTAGATTATCAGGTTCGTTGATAGTTGCAGTTAAAGTATCTCTACATAATTTTGAAGCAGCTAAGACAAGAATTTTATAAGTATTGGCAGGTAATTGGTCAAATATAGCCGTTTGTCCTAATTCGCTTGTATCCGTTCCTAATACAAAAAAAGCATCCGCAGTGGCAGAAACATGAATTTTTCCATCAACTCCTGCTGTACAACTTACATTATTGGTACTGTCTAATTGGAAAGGGGGCAAGGCGCATAATATCGTCTCACAAGTAATGAGTTCCTCAGACGAAGCACAGATTCCATTGGAATTAGCTCGTACTTGTACCGCTAAACTTTCTCCTTCTGATAAGCCTGTGATTTTATGTTGTAAATTGCCACTATTCGCAGCTTCCCAACCATTTTCATTGATATTAACGGAATAATTTTCTGCACCAGCTACTGCCTTCCAGCTAATCGTGATGGTACTTGTACTTACATCTGAACAAGTAGGAATTGGTGCGACTAAAGGTTGTCGCACATTAACGGTGATATTATCACTTGCAGTACAGCCGTAATTATCTATTGCAGATAGGGTATATTGCGTTGATTGGCTAGGAAAAACTAAAGGGTCTAGACAATCTTGGCAGGACATGCTATCTGATACTTCCCACGCATAAGTTACTTGATAATCTGGATTGAAATTAATGGACCAATTTAGCATCGTGCCTGTGATGTTACCACTTCCTGCACCTTCATCGTCTCGAACAATTAAATTCCAAGTGCCATTAATAGGTTCTCCATATAATTTTTCCCAACTGCCTTCTGGTAGAAAATTTCCAGTAAAAGGTGCTGTTCCATCCATAATAGAAGTAGTGGCACTTTCTGTAAAACAAGTTTGAATATAATCATCACCTAACCGACCATTATCGGTGGATAGTTCGATAAACCGACCACTTGGGGCTTGCAGAAAAATGTCTAAATCTCCAGCTCTTGGATGATTAATGTTCACACAAATAGAATGCAATAAACCTTCCGTTAAGTTCGCTGGGGTAATTCCACTAACGGTATTCGAGAAAATTGATGGATTTAAATTACCTGGATTAGAGGAATTGTCTTGGACTTCTGCAATTTCACTTAATGGTGTTTCTATAAAAGAAATGATGGTATCAGATTGAATAGCTGCTTGTCCCATTAGTTGTACCGTATCTCCTAAACAGATGGTTCTATCTCCTCCTAACTCTGGTAAAGATAATTGGTCGTCTTTAATGGGTATCCAAATTTCTTTAGGTGGAAAACAGGGCGCTATTTCAATCGCTAACCCAATTGAATCTAAGCCTTCTGCTACTTGGTCGCTAATGGTTTCAATAGAAAGCGATGTACTTAATTGCCCTGCTGGAATGGTAACGAAACTAGGAAAATCTACAAAATCTTGACCAGCCGTGGCATTACCTATTTTAGTAAAATTAATGGTATAATCATCTGCTTTAGCTTCGGGAATACTAAATACTAAATCTGCGGAGGAACAACCTTCGATAATACTTCCATCTAAACCAACGCCAATTGCTTCAATATTCACCTTTTTAGAATTAAAGCTTTCTGCTTCTAAAAAAACAGCAGAATCAACAATGTCATCCTTCACATCGGCGATGGCAATTTTAAGCGTATATTCTTCACATGGGGTTACTTTTGCCCTAGCGATTAAGGTTCTAGTAAATCCATCGTATTCTAAGGTAGTACTACCTGAATTATCTATATATAAATTTTCATTGGCAGGGGTACAATCTGGTAAATCAATCATACAACCTGCCCCATTATCAGCGTCAGGGTCAAAAGGGTGAATTGTTTTAACAGAAACAGGTAGATTACTATTTGGTAAGATGGCCATGTTTTCTCCATTTGGGTCTAGTCCAGGCCCATAAATGTAAAAAGCAAAGACATCATTAAAACAATCACAACCAAATTCTGGATATTCTTCTGAAGCAAAGCGATATTTAAAAGCGATGGAGTCAGTGGAAGGTCTGAAAGTAATCACATATTCTAATACATCCTCTAATTTTTCGGTAGTTAGCCGCTCTAACTCTGCACTGTTCGCAAAACTGTTATTAGGGCTTCCTGCAATAGCACTAGTATTGGCTCGGTCTGCTTGCCAAGATTCGCCCGTGGTTAATAAAATGCCTTCCTCAAAGCCGATGTCTTCCATACCATTTGAGAAATAACCAACGGCTTCTGGTTTACCAGTAAATCGGATATTTGTAATTTGAATGCCATCTCCTAAGAAGACGTTTTTGATTAAACTGTCAGGACTAAAAGGGGCAGTAATGGCGGGTTCTACTTCAATTTGCCCACAGAGTTGTGTTGCTTTGAAGGCAAAGGCAAATAGTAGCACAAAGGGGATTTTCCAGTAGTTGGCAAAATGGTTTGTCATAGTGGAAAAATTTCAAAATGAGTTAGGTGACGGTTATTAATTTTGATGGAATTTTTAGCATTTCAATATCAGCCGCAATGTTAATGTCAATTGCAGTATTGCTGAAACAGCGTCATGAGGGGTATCCTAACTAATCGGTTTTAGTGTTTGTTAATTAAAAACCAATGATACGAATCTTCTAGGAAGATTAATAATATAATAATAATTTTTAATGTCTGCTATCTATTGTTTAGGTAGGATACTATGTGAAAGTTAAGAACGGTAAATTATTATTTACCTCCTTTGTTTAGGGTTAAATTGTATAAGATTCAGTGGTGAAAAATGAATAAAATGGAAACCTATAATAAAACCAAAACAATGATTTTGTCACATACGATGGTAATGGAAGAAATAGTAAGGGGGGGGAATAGTTGTTCAAAACTAACTAAACTTCTGCTTAGAGTCAAGGTTTATCTAAAAAAATAGGGCATAAGTCTTTTATCCGTTAATTTTATAAACTTAGGTTTGATTATATTCGTTCTTACAAAAACAACAAAATAACCTTATTTTTGTTCCTTTTAAATAATTACTTACGCAGTTAATTAAATATTCTAATAATTTCAGATTGGTATTCGTGTACGATGTGCCGTAAACCAAATAAGTTCAAACAATCATAAATGCAACAATTTTTTAAGTTTGTTTTTGCCTCTTGCTTAGGCGTTTTATTATCTACTTTAGTCTTAAGTTTTTTAGCGATTGCCCTTGTTGGTGGTGCGGCTGCTAGTTTAGGAAGTAAAGAAGCGGTGTCTGTTCGACCTAATTCTGTATTAGAACTTAATTTTAATAATGTTTTGCCAGAGAAAACGAATAATGTTGCTCAAGAAGGCTTTACGTTGGAAAATAAAGATGTAGTGGGTTTGTTTGATGTTTTGGCGGCTATCGACTATGCTAAAACAGATGATGACATTAAAGGAATTTACTTAGATTTAGATAGTGCACCGGGAGGGATGTCTACTCGTTCAAATTTACGAGATGCGTTGATAGATTTCAAAGAGAGTGGTAAATTTATTGTGGCGCACTCTAAGTTTTATACACAAAGTGCTTATTACTTAGCTTCTGTAGCGGATGATATTTCTGTGCATCCAACTAGTATGTTGGGGGGCGTTGAATTTACAGGATTTGGGCGGCAGATTCCATTTTATAAAAACGCTTTAGATAAATTGGGTATCAAAATAGAAGTTTATTACGCGGGGCAATTTAAAAGTGCTACGGAATCTTACCGTTTAACAGAGATGAGTGACCAAAATCGACGTCAGATAAAAGAATATTTAGGTCCATTGTATGAAAAATATTTGGCAGATATTAGTGAATCTAGAGATGTTTCGGTGGCAGAATTAAAACGAATTGCGAATGAGTGGCTTGTTAGAGACCCCAAAGATGCCGTTGCTTACAAATTGATAGATAGGGTAGCGTATAAGGATGAAGTATTAGATTTACTGAGAGAAAAAATTGGATTGGAGGCTAAGGATAAAATTTATAAAGTAGGCTTAGAAGATTATGTAGGAAAAGCAAAACCTTCTGTGGATTATTCTGTGAAGGATAAGATTGCGGTTATTTATGCAGAAGGCACGATTACTTCTGGAAAAGATATGCCTGGTTCTGTTACGGATGATGATTATGGGCCAATGATTAGAAAAATTCGACAAGATGATAAAATCAAAGGTATTGTCTTGCGGGTAAATTCTCCAGGAGGAAGTGCGCTTTCCTCTGAAAGTATTTGGAGAGAATTGAGCTTGGCGGTTGAAGAAGGAAAACCTGTAGTTGTTTCTATGGGAGATTATGCGGCCTCTGGGGGGTATTATATTGCTTGCATGGCAGATAAAATATTTGCAGAACCAACGACTATTACAGGTTCAATCGGTATATTTTCGACCATTCCTAATGCTAGTAACCTATTGCAGAATAAATTGGGCATTACAATGGATACATTGAATTTAGCAACACATGCTTCTGCCTTGAATACGATACCATTTCATGAACACTCTCCTAAATTTAAAGCCGTTTTTCAACAGATGACAGATCAAGGCTACGAACAATTTTTAGGTAGAGTGGCAGAAGGCAGAAAAATGACCAGAGACGAAGTGCACGAAATCGCTCAAGGCCGAGTTTGGACAGGTTCGAAAGCCAAGGAATTAGGTTTGGTAGACGAGTTGGGAGGTTTAGATGCAGCGATAGCAGAAGCGCAAGAATTAGCAGGCTTAGAGAAATACCGTATTACTGAATACCCAAAAGTAAAAGACCCGCTCCAACAATTCATGGATAAGTGGTTAAATATGCCAAGTGCAACTGCAACAGCGGCTACTAAGCAAGCGATTCTGAAAGAAGAAATGGGGGAGTTATACCCGTTTTATAACCACTTAAAAGAAGTATCAGAAATGAAAGGCTTACAAGCTAGAATGCCTTTTTTAATGGACATTCAATAAGCTATATTCTATAAAAACATATTAAAAAAGGGTAATTGCAAAACAATTGCCCTTTTTTAATTTTATAATAAACTTTCCGTGGGAACTTAAATTCGTGGAAAAAAAATTGAGATAAGTCACCAAGCAACGACTGTTTCATTCTAGGTCTTATTGGGCGGCAATTTCCCATTGCCGCCCCATTTTAGGCTAAAACAAGGCGGCAATGGGAAATTGCCGCCTTGTAAGTGAAACTGCTACAACTCCATTTTAGAGAATGAAACAGCTGTTGTCACCAAGCAGAGCTTGGCGCTACAGAAAAAATATCTGAGATAAAAAACATGTCGCCAATTTTTTTGTTTATTCGCTATTACTTAATTCATCATCAAAAGCGGGAAAGAATATGAATCGAAGAAATATAGCACCACACGATATCAGTTACGAAGAAGACAGCGTATCGCTAACGTTCCATCCCTATAATATTTTATTGACCTTTACTTTAGCAGGTATTACGGCGCTCTTTTTTGCCTTTTCTGCGGCCTATTTATATACGAGAGTGACTATGGGCATTCCGCCGATTAAATTACCGAGTTTATTTTTTGTCAATACTGCCTTATTACTGGGCACAAGTTATACCATGATTCTGGCGAAAAAGGCATACCTCAATGATAATACGGAAGGATATAAGAGCATGTTAGCAGTCACTATCGTTATGTCTATCATCTTTGTGATTGCCCAATTAATTGCTTGGCGGCAGTTATTCGGCCAACAAATCTTCATCAATTATAGCACGACGGCTTCTTATGTCTATGTGATTAGCGGCTTACACTTTGCTCACGTTTTGGCAGGATTACCATTTTTGGGCTTATTTCTATGGACGGCACATAGCCGAATGAAAGAACCTGTCAGCGTTCTAGTTTATTTTTCTGACCCAGAGAAGCAATTAAAACTAAAATTATTGACTCGCTATTGGCATTATTTAGATGCTTTATGGATTTATTTGGTAGTGTTTTTTAGTTTGAATTATTTGTTGAGTTGAGTCGAGTTGCTAGTTTTTTAACTGAGAATAAGCTGAAGATTTGTTGCAGATTTTTGACTCGTAACAAAAAATAATAAAATTTTAAAACTTTTTTCCTGCTTCATGCATCCTTTTATAAAAAGGAGAGTCTTTTAAGTAGAAATCATCCAATATATTGAAATCCGACAAAAAAGCACTTCGCTAGGAACTTTATCAAAAAGGGATTAGTTAGTAGTGCGAATGAAAACTTTTTAAATCATCCGACAAAATTTTTAAAAATGAGAGCTTCTGAATGGAGTGATTTGGTTTTTGACCTAATCAATCGCTAGTGGGATAGGCGATTATCCAACATTTCGACTGTTAAAAAACTTTAAAATACATCCCAAAAAGTAGAATCAAGTGTACCTTTACGCTTGATTCTTTTTTTGTGCCCAAAGCACTCATTAATCTAAGTAACTTGAAAGGACTTGTCCAAAAAATTATCAACCTTATCCTTTTCGGAAACTTCTGGATTGCCTTTTGTGCGGTAGCCATGACTTGGCAAACGGAGTTATTATTATTTGGAACGGTTGAATGGACGCCACTTACCAGTTTTGTTTTTTTTAGCACTTTATTTTTATATGCGGTTCATCGAATAGTGGGTCTAGTAAAAGTCAAGCCTTTTTTAGAAAAATATCGCTATGCGATTATTTATCGTTTTAGAAATCATATTAAATTTTATGCTTTTTTAGGTGGAGTAGGAGCGTGCTATTTTTTCTTTCAATTAAGTCTTGCGAATCAATTATTATTAGTTATTCCGTCTATTTTATCGCTGGGTTATGTTTTACCTTTTGTGAAGGGAAAGAAGAGATTAAGAGATTTTGATTATATCAAAATCTTTTTAGTTGCCATTGTTTGGGGAGTGATTACCGTTTTAATGCCGATTTTAGAAAGGACAACTACCTTAGAAATGCGGCATCTATTGATTTTATTGGAAAGGATGTTTTTTATCTTTGCGATAACTTTGCCTTTTGATATTCGAGACTTGAAAATTGATGCCCATATTGAAGTGAAGACTATTCCAGGAATGATTGGCATTAAAAATACGAAGCAGTTGGCTAGATTTAGTTTATTAATGGTTGTTTTACTAGCTGTACTAAATTGGAATTGGTTTTTGGGTTATTATAGCTTTAATAATTTATTAGGTATCTTTTTTGCTTGTTGTACTACCTTGTGGTTAATTGAAAAAAGTGATAAAACAGATGAAGATTATTTTTTTACAGGCTTAATGGATGGGACAATGATACTACAATTTCTATTGGTACTTTTCTTCAATTCTTAAATCCTTCTATATACCTCAATTAGACTGAATATCAATCAAATCCATATAAATAATCAGTTGTTCTTTCCCTTCTAAAACGCAATTAAAAGCTATATCATTTGGTAGGAAATTAACAGTTACTTGCTGGTTTTCTTTTTTCAATTCATTAGGTAATTCTGGTGTGTACCAACGATTGATAAAGAGCGTAGAATCTTCTTTTGTCTCTAGTATCCATGTACATTTATTGTCCGCTTGGTCACCGTAATAACGAACGGTTGCATCTGTTCTTATCGTACAAATACCTTCCGAAAAAGAAGTATTCCCTGCGGCGGTAGCGAGGCAAGCATTGCGATAACTCTTACCATCTGTACCGCAGACAGGAGCGTAAATACCAGTGCATTCACTTTTTTTGCATTGTATTATAGAAAGTAAGAAAAGTAGAGCTATAATGGATTTGTAAATGGGTTTCATGTCAACAGTGTTTACTGAGAGATGAGGTATGTTGTCGGTTCTTTTTAGTATTAAATACGTTTCATGTCAACAGTGTTTACTGAGAGAGGGCTTAGCTATAACTACCTACAATTATTATACCTTAGTTGTTAAAAAGTGGAGAATAAACGAAATGAAATTTAAGAAGGGAGCGAATTTAAATATTTTTGATACCGTTCTTCCACTTTATCTAAATTTTTTAAACCTTCTAAGCCTTTTGATTCAATACAAAATGAAGCTACAACGTGCCCGTAACTCATTGCTTGCGTGATGTTTTTGGTCGAAAGGTACTTGACTAAAAAACCAGTCGCAAAAGTATCACCTGCGCCTGTCGGGTCGACTACATTAGTTGGATAAACAGGAAAATCTAATTGTTGCCCATCTTTAAAAACACTAGCCGATTTAAAACCTCTAGTCAATACGACAATAGGAATTTGTTCAATAATGGAAGGGAATAATGCTTCGTAACCTAAAATATCTTCATCGCTGAGAATCAAAATATCAATTCCTTTTAATTTATTCCAGTCAAATATTTTGGGACTAATTTTTCTAGTTTTCTCATCCCATTGTCGCAGCCAACCTTGCGGTGTCGCAGCAATAATGGTAGCAGGAGAGAACGACTTAATAAGGGAAAAGTCCACTTCGTCGGCAATTGGCCCTAAATGCACTAAGGGAACATTTTTCCATTCGACTGGTAAATCATTGGCCGTAATATCGGCTGCTCTATTAAAAATATATTGAGTCCGATGAGTAGGGTGGTAAACATTCTCAAAAACGGTTGTTTGACTCGTTTTTTTATTATGAATAGTAATATTTTGAAAGCTGGAAAGGAAAGAGAAATCGTCACTAAAACTGGTGAGAATACCAGTCTTTTTGCCCAAAAAATGAGCAGCGATACTAGAATAAGAAGCGGAACCGCCAAGTGCATATCCCTCTGGGACTATATCTTGGCAAACGTGACCGATACATAAATAATCAAGAGTCATTAATCACTAGTGATTGGTGTCTAGTCATGAGTTTTCAAACTGATGACTGATGACTATTCTACTGCTGATGGTTTAATACCAAAAATCAGATGAATTGTTTGTTTAAATCATACATCATAAATCTTCAATCATACATCATAAATCTGTCACGTTTTTGTTTAGATAGATTTATGATTGAAGATGTATGAACTATGATTTATGATTTTTTCGCCCCGTTTTGGGTATAGCTAGAGAAGCTAGTTTTCTTTTATATGCCTTATCAATCATAAAGCCATTAACCATTAGCAGTATTCCACTAATGATTAATGACTCTTTGACTACTACTAGTAATAATAATCTAAACCTAAATGCGTAATTAGGTCTTCCCCTTGCATGTGGCGTAGGGTATTATTAATTTTCATTAATTGCTTGAATAAATCGTGTTGAGGCGGTAAGCCTTGCTTAGTTTGTGGAGACTTGAAGAAAAAGCCTAAGTATTCTTGAATACCGCCCATTTCTTTTCGGCTCGCATAATCTAATAATAGACATAAATCCAAAACGATTGGTGCCGCCAAAATAGAATCTCTACATAAGAAATCTACTTTAATTTGCATTGGGTAACCCAACCAACCAGAAATATCAATATTATCCCAACCTTCTTTATTATCACCACGAGGTGGGTAATAATTGATTCTTACTTTATGGTAAATATTACCATACAATTCAGGATTTAATTCAGGTTGTAAGATATGTTCGATGACACCCAATTTAGATACTTCCTTTGTTTTGAAGTTATCAGGATCATCTAATACCGCACCATCTCTATTTCCTAAAATGTTAGTCGAAAACCAACCGTCAACACCTAAAGAACGAGCTTTGAAACCAGGCGTTAAAATCGTCTTCATTAAGGTTTGACCTGTCTTGAAGTCTTTACCACCAATTGGCACTTTCTTGCTCTTCGCTAATTCTACTAATGCTGGAATGTCAGCAGATAAATTCGGCGCACCATTTGCATAAGGAACCCCCATTTTAATCGCTGCATACGCATAAATCATACTTGGTGGAATCGCTGGATCATTATTCTTTAAGCCTTTTTCTAAAGCCTTTAAGTTTTTATGACAAGCAGCTTCTTCCATATAGATTTCGGTAGAACCACACCAAACCATAACCAAACGGTCACAACCATTGGTTTTTTTGAAGGCTTTCATGTCTGCCATTAAAGCCTTCGCCAAATCCATTTTGGTTTTGCCTTTTTTGATGTGTGTACCATCTAATCTTTTGACATACTTTTTGTCAAAAACAGCCTTCATAGGCTTAACCGCCTTTAATTCATCCTTTACTTGGTCTAAAAGTCGCTTGTCTAAAACGCCTGCTTTCACAGATGCTTTGTACATATTGTCTTTGTAGACATCCCAACCACCGAAAACCATATCGTTTAAATCGGTTAATGGAACAAATTCTTTAATTTTTGGGTAACGCTTTTCCGTTCTTTTACCCAATCTGATTCTACCCATTTGGGTGTAAGAACCAAAAGGTTGTGCTAATCCTTTTCGGACAGCCATAACACCAGCTACGAAAGTGGTTGCAACAGCACCCATACCAGGTAATAAAACACCTAATTTACCTTTAGCGGATTTGATTTTAGTCTTCTCTGCCATTCTTGTTTTTAAATTTTTAAAAAGGTGGAATAATATAGTGATGAGTTTTGAGTGATGAGTTATAAGTGATAACCACTATTAACTAAAAACTTTAAACTTTACACTGAATAAAATTCCCAAATTCTGTAGGACAAAAAATAGTGGTGAGTTATGAGTGATGAGTTATAAGTGATGACCACTTTTAACTAAAACTTGTAAACTTTACACTAAATAAAATATTCCCAAATTCTGTTGGATAAAATAGTGGTGAGTAGGATAAGATTTAGTTAGCTGTAACAAGCATTTATAACTCATCACTCATAACTCATCACTAAATTTATAGCCAATTGTTCTCTTTATACCATATCAATGTTTCTGCTAGACCTTTATGAAGGTCATAAGCAGGCGCAAAGTTAAAATCATTTTGCAAAGGTGCAATGTCTACTTGCCAATTTTTTGCTTTTAATGTTTTAACCTTCTCCAAATTGAGTGGCGGCATCTTGCCAGTTAGCTTGCCAACCCCTTCTCCAATCGCTGCCACCACCTTAACAATACCAATTGGAATATTGATTTTGATGAAGGGCTTTTTATTTAAAATTTTTGCGGCATATTTTCCTAAATCTTGTGTCGGATAGCTATTGCCATCTGAGACAAAATATCCTTTTTGAATTTTATCGGATAACGTTCCATCTAAAACCACTTTCACTAAATCTTTCACATAAATAAAAGCCATTTTTTGTGGACTTCTACCAATATGTCCTTCTAAGCCTTGATTAAATGCCTTAAAAAAGGTAAAAATTTCCGTTTCTCTAGGCCCATATACGCCCGTTGGACGGAAAATTAAGTAAGGAAAATTGGCTTGACTTTTCAACCATTTTTCTGCTTTTAATTTGCTTTGTCCATACGTATCAATTGGTTGAGGTGTATCCGTTTCTTTAACAAAATCTCCCACTTGATTATCCGCTGGCCCATAAGCTGCGGCACTACTGATATAGATGAATTTTTTTAAATCTGGCTGCACTTCTTGCAGCATTTGTGCAAAATTAGTAGTCAACTCCGTATTATACTTAAAAAAATCTTGCTTGTCATTGACGGTAACAACCCCTGCATTATGAATAACGAAATCAAAATTGACTTGTTGTAAACGGTCTTTTAATTCACTTAAATTCCCAAAATCAAGTTCAAAAATGTTAATCCGCTTGTCTTGTAAATATTTCCGACTACTTGTACTTCGTACACCAGCATAGACTTCCAAGCCTTTTCTTAAAGCTTCTTCTACTAAAAAACTGCCAACAAAACCGCTGGCACCTGTAATGAGTATTTTTTGCATGCTTTCTGAACTATTATAAGAAACGAGTGCAAAGATAGAATTATTTAAGGAAGGTGTAGGGTAAGTAGCAGGACAAGAATGACCAAATAATTTTTTACAAAGAAAATATTTCTTACGGACGCTTTATAGAAACGCTATTTAATACAAAATGGGGCATCAATCTTTCCAATTCTACAGCATTAACAGCGGAGTATACCTTCTTCTTTTGGTGTAAATTTGAGGTGTAATTTTTAAAAGAGAAGTGAGAAAAGAGACCGTAAATTACAATTTGGAGGCAGACTGTCAGATATCAATAGTTTGACTTCTTGAAAATTTACTATTTTGTTGATAAATTTAAAACCACATTTTTATGAATACTAAATTTATCGTTAAAATAGCTTTATTTCACTTAGGTAGTTTACTATTTTTTACTAGCTGTACGAGCGAAAAGTATACCACCGAAAATAGGACTAAGCGTCCAAATATCTTATTAATTGTCGCAGATGATTTAGGTTTTACTGACTTGGGCTGTTATGGTAGTGAAATCAAAACACCTAATATAGATGCTTTAGCTAAGCAAAGTGTTCGTTTGACTTCTTTTTGTACTGGCCCAACTTGTTCGCCTACTCGTGCGATACTTCTAACAGGGGTAGATGCCCATCGCAACGGTTTTGGTACAACGAATGATGACTGGGCAGCTAATCAGCTAGGTTTACGAGGCTATGAAGGGTATTTGAATTTTGATGTCGTTACTTTTCCGAAACTTTTACAAGATAGAGGTTATCATACTTCTATTGCTGGAAAATGGCATCTAGGCTCTCCACGTAGGAAAGAACAATGGCCCATAAATCGAGGCTTTACCCGTTCTTTTTGTTTATTACCTGGCGGAGGTGGTCATTTTTATGACCAACAACCTTTATTTTCATTTATCCCAAAATCATTGTATGCCCAAGACAGTATTTTGGCAAAACAATTACCAAAGGATTTTTATTCGAGTAAAAACTATGCGGATAAAGCAATTGAATATATTGATGAAAGTGTTAAAGCGAATAAACCTTTTTTTCATTTTCTATCCTATACTGCACCACATTGGCCTTTACAAGTGCCTGATGAATTCGTGGATTTATACAAAGGGCAATACGATAGTGGTTATGAGGAATTGGCGATACAACGCTTAGAAAAAGGAAAAAAGCAAGGGGTTATTCCTGAATACACTACACTACCTACTTTAAGCCCGAATGTAGAACCATGGGAAGGTTTGAAAGCAGAAGAACAGCAAAAAGCTAGTAAGTCCATGGAGATTTATGCGGCTATGATAGAACGATTAGACTATCATACAGGCAGAGTCATTCAGCATTTGAAAGACAAAGGAGCATATGAAAATACCTTGATTATTTTTATGGCAGATAATGGTGCAGAAGGCAATAGTATCATGGGCTACGAAGGTACTGGAGAATGGGTAGACACGACTTTTGATAATAGTTTAGCGAATATGGGGAAATTAAATTCTTATATCGAATTGGGAACTGGTTGGGCACAAGCGAGCTCGTTGCCTTTTAAATGGTATAAGGCTTTTGCTAGTGAAGGTGGCGTTAGAGTGCCCATCATGATTCATTATCCTCAATTGAAAAAAGCAGGTAATACCATTCACCACGATTTTATATCTGTCATGGATTTAGCACCTACTTTTTTAGAACTGGCAGGTGTTCAACATCCACAAACCGAATATAAAGGACGAGAAGTATTCCCTATGAATGGGACATCCATGTTACCATGGTTAGCAGGAAAAACAACGACTGTTCATCCAGTAGACAAAGCTCACGCATGGGAATTATACGGACGTAGAGGAGTCAGAAAAGGAAAATGGAAAGCAGAATGGATGGAAGCACCCTATGGAAATAACGAATGGGAACTATACGATTTATCAAAAGATATTAGTCAACAATATAATTTGGCAGCAAGCCAACCCGAAGTTCTACAGGAATTGATTAATGATTGGGACAATTATGTTAAGTCTAATAATGTAACTGTACCTGACCGACCAACAGCTTATGCGACAGAAACGATTTGGAGAGAGTAAAGAATAGCTAAAATTAGGTTCCGTTGTGTCTGAAAGTCATTTTAAGAAAGTAATATCCTATATTGAGTCTAGTGCTTTGGAAATTCTATTTTCAAAGCACTAGTAATTCTTTTCTCATCGTCCAATTCAAAAAAGCAAGCGGCTCTTTGCCAATTTTTTCTTCTAAAAGTACCTCAAAACCAAGCCCTTCATAAAATCGAACGGTTCTATATCGTTGGGTGGAAAGAGCTAGTATAGCTCCTTTTTCCTTTGCTTGAATCGTAGCAAACTGTTGTTGTAAAATACTAGCACCCAAGCCTTTTCCTCGCATATTTTCTTGAATTACCATATTATTGAGGTATCGATAAGGCTGCGTTTCGCCCATTGTTCTGGTCAAATGTTCTGCAATACCACCAGAGACTTCCATAACTCTAGACAAGGCACTAAACCCCATTTTAAAAGGCACTTTCAATAAACCTCCTTGTATTTGCGGGATTAAGCCAACTTTTATTTGATTAGGTTTTGTCCAAAAGCCCATAGCTTTGGTCTGTCCATTTTCTGCCATACAAAAACTTTCTGCTCCATGTTTTAATTGTATACGTAAATTTATACCTAATAACCATTCCAATTGTGCTTGTCTAGTGGCGTCATTCGGGCATAAATAAATATGCGCAGGATTATCATAAAAAGAAGTGGCGACTAATTTTGCAGCAGAAGGATAATGATGGGGAAGAATAGAGGATAGGTTAAGGTGTTTCATGTCTGCCTTTACTTATTTTTTCTTGAAAATTCTTAGTAATAAAACTAGTATCAATATCAAGACAAACGGCAGAAACTCAACCCCTACATTTTTTACCTTTTTAAAATAAGTACTCATAAAAATCATCCAAATCCAATAGCCACCAATGGTATGTAAGAGCTTCCAGTTTTTTGGAGAAAGCTGTTTGGAAAAAGGCTCAAAAGAAGTCAATAAAATCAAAACGACAAATAGATAAGCTAAGCCTCCTGCCATTAGAGAAGTGCCAGCTGCCAAATCAAATACAGGATGAAATACTTGTTGTAAAAGGACTAAAAAGCCTAAATGTAATAAGTGATTAATGGCAAAGGAAATACCTAAATACTTGCGATTCATTAACCACCAAAAAGATAAGGAATTTCTAATGCGCAGATGAGCAGCGGATGCGGCAAAGGCTAGGCAGAATAATGTGAAACTAATTTTGGCAGACCAAGCAATGGCGGCTCTAGTACCGTCTTCATTAAAACCAATAAAAAAGAAAAAAGCCGCATATAAAAGAATGGGCAACCCGACTGCTAATTTTACGACCTCCCAATCCCAGATGCCTTTACTTGCTGGCGCTGAATTACTCATAACTCATCATTTATAACTTATAACTCTATACTTCTTTCTGATAAATCCGATACCGCTTATAAGGCTCCCCATTCAAATTTTGCAAGCCTTTATTCATCATTTCATTATTCTCTAAAATCCAAGACCCTTCGCCAAATTCAATGCCGTTGTTTTGGGCGTAGCGAATGATTTTAGCATAAAAAATAGCTTCAATTCCCAATCTTCGGTAGGTTTCTGTCACCCCTAAAAGGATGATTCTCAGTATTTTCGTTTTCCTTTTACCCATTAATAAACGAATGGCTCCAAACGGTAAAATTCGACCTCGCTTTTGCTTAATCATGATTTCATTGATGTTGGGGACGGCTAAGAAAAAGCCAATACCTTCTCCATCTTTTTCCGCAAGAAAGACCATTTCTTCGACTAAAATCATTTTTAGGCTTTCTGCAAGATGTTCAAATTCTTTATCTGTAGGCGGTACAAATCCCCAATTTCTATCCCATGCTTCTTTATATAATTTATGAATAACGGGGACTTCTTTTTTCCAGTTTTTTAGGCTGACATTCCGAATAGTAATACCTCTAGTCTTGAGGCGTTCCTCTAATCTTTCAGCTACCCTAAGGGATTTTTCTGAAACCGTTTTGGTGGGTACTTTATAAGCCAATAAATCCATTTGTTTGGTAAACCCAAAACGATTTAAAAAATCGACATAATACGACTTATTATAGGTCATATTGATGACGGGAGGACTATCGTATCCGTCTACTAAAATACCTGCGGTTTCATTAGTCGAAAAATTGGTAGGACCATAAAGTGCGACATGCCCTTTGGCTTTTATCCAATCAACAGCAGTCTCTAATAATTTTTCAGCTACTGAATAATCTTCAATGACATCAAAAAAACCGAAATAACCGACATTAGAATTGGCAAATTTATTATAATTATTATTTTGGATAGCTGCTATTCGACCGACTATTTTTTTATCTCTGAATGCTAGAAAAAGGTCAGCATTGGAATGGGCAAAAAATGGATTCTTTTTAGGATTCAATAATTCTTGCATCCCTAAATATATCTCAGGGACATAATTCGGATCACCTTTGTAAAGGTCATGCGGAAAGTCTATGAATTGCTTTTTTTGTTTTTTGGTGGTAACTTTTACTATCTGCATTAGTTGGTTGGTCTTTTTGTTTTAGGATGTTTTTTCATAGCCTCTTTAATAGGCTAGTAAGGAGACCGAAAATTGAAGTTTTCTGTCAGAAGAGTCAGATAATTTCTGATTAAAATGCTTATCATCAGGTATTTATCTGGGGGAAATCTGATTTCTGACAGTTTATAACGCTAGGTTCGCCCAAAATTAGTTAATAAAATAAAATATTATCAAAATAATATTTTGATTTATGTTTAAAATGCAGAATTTTATTTATTTTAAATAAACTCTTTTCAGGTTATTATTTTAGGGTTAAAAATAATATTTTAATTATATTTATTTAATAAAAATAAATACGAACAAAATACTGTTTTAAAGATAAAAATACTTTTAATACAGAATATTATTTCGTGTAATTTATGTATTAATCAAAAATTTGAGCGAACCTAGCGTTATAAAATGAACGGTCTGACTTCTGGCTTCTTTTCTGATACGGCTGTCCGTTTATGACAAATGGTATTCGAATTGAATCGAATACCATTTGTTTTCTTCATTTTATTATATTTGAGGATATTTTATGCTTCTGTAGCTACCACTCTAGGTATATTCAATATTTTACCCACTTCATCTAATTTTTCTACCGCATAATCAATTTGTTCCTTAGTATGCGTTGCCATTAAAGAGAAACGGATTAAGGAATCGTCACTTGCTACAGCAGGAGAAATAACAGGATTGACAAAAATACCTGCATCTTGCAACATCTTCGTTAGGGCAAAAGTCTTTTGGTCATCTCTAACGTAGATAGGAATAATAGGGGTTTCTGTAGGGCCAGTTTCTAGACCAACATTTCCTAGTGCTTCCATTGCATAACGGGTATTATCCCAAAGCATATCAATTCTTTCTGGTTCTTCTTCCATGACATCTAATGCCGCAATAACACTCGCTGCATTGGCAGGGGCAATACTTGCACTAAAGATGAAAGAACGAGCCGTATGTTTCATGAAATTGATGGTATCATGGTCGGCAGCAATAAAGCCACCAATAGATGCCAACGATTTACTGAAAGTACCCATGATAATATCTACATTATCTGTTACCCCAAAATGACTAGCCGTACCTCTGCCACCTTTCCCTAGCACACCCAAAGCGTGCGCATCGTCTACCATAATGTTGGCATTATATTTTTTAGCTAAAGCAACCATTTCAGGTAATTTAGCGATATCTCCTTCCATACTAAAAACACCGTCAGTTACAATTAACTTAACTCTGTCTTCATTACATCTTTGCAAGACTTTTTCCAGAGATGCCATATCTTTATGTCGATATTTCATCGTTCGACCAAAAGACAATCTAGCACCATCTATAATACAAGCGTGATTTAAATCATCTAAAATGACATAATCATGCCTTGTTAATACAGAAGAAATGGCGCCCAGATTAGCTTTATATCCGCTACTGAAAACAATTGCTTCATCCTTACCCACAAAATTGGCTAATTTTTCTTCTAATTCGGTATGAATGTCTAGTGAACCGTTTAGGAAACGAGAGCCTGCACAGCCCAAACCATATTTATCAATGGCAGCTTTGGAAGCTTCTTTTAATTTAGGGTGATTGGTCAGTCCCAAATAGGAATTGGAACCGAACATAAGTACATCTTTCCCGTTCATTTTAACGACCGTATCTTGGTCAGAACTGATTTCTCGGAAGTAAGGGTAAACCCCCGCTGCCTTGACCTCATCAGGGCGAGTGAACTTCGCTAGTTGGTTTCGAAGTAAATTCATTTTCTATGTATTAAAGTTCTCCAAAAACAAGCCGATAAAAGCCTACGGTAGTGACTAGTGATTAGTGATTAGTGATTGGTTTCGTCACTTCTATCACTTTTGGGTACTAAACACCTGTGGTAAATTTGACTTTTCTAGCTTGGTCTGTTTGCAGGAATCATTTTAAGCAGCATATCCATTAAAGAATATTGGCTGAATAATTTTAGGAAGAAAGATAAAATTGTACTTTAAAAATTGGAGTTTACTATTTTAAGTAATTTTCAATTTTCAATTTATAATTTTCAATTTCCCCAGGATTCCAACAGGGTGACTAAATGTGTTTATAAAAATTCTGTATAGTTCTATATAAACCACTTCAATTTGTGGTTAGTTCTTGCTTATTATTAAAACAAGACAATTTAGATTTTTCAATCCCCTATGTCTTTTAAAAATAATTGTAAAATTAAGATTTATTCGTCGTTATATTATATTATTCGGCTAATACTTAGTGGTTTTAAGCCAATAAATAATAGATAACTTATAATAGTTTAATGTATTCAGTTAACCAATTTTTTACTTTCGTTTTCAATAAAACCTTTTCTAAGAGAAAAATGGCAAAAATAGCAGTTAGTCCACCTAAAAAGACATCAATAATATAGTGATGGTTGGTATAAATTGCTGCAAACCAAATGCCTGCCAATATTATCGAAAATAAAATAGAGGCTATCAGTAACCGCTTTTTTATGCCATAATACACCAATAACACAGGAAACGCAGAATGTAGAGAAGGAATAGCTGCAAAAACATTCCCATTTTTCTCATACATATTTTTAAAAATATTGACACCCCAGAAATCATCAAAGCGCAATAACCGAGCGGCACTTCCTCGTGTTCCTTCAATAAATTTAAACCCATGTTCTTCCACATACCAAGGTGGAGCAGCAGGGTAAATGTAATAGATGGTTAAGCCAACTAAATTAGTTAATAAAAAGGCGGCTGTAAACCTTGCCATTGTATTTTTGTCTGTAAAAAATAGATAAATCACAAACAACATAGGAATAGGCACCCAACAAAGGTAAAAAGAGGGGGCTAACACATCCAAAAAAGTAGTTGAATTAGCCTTCGCATATTCGTTGGGTGTTAAGATACCTTGTGCCGTTTCTATACCAAAAATAGACTTTTCTAAATTGTATAGACTTTCAATATTGACAGGATTGACCATATAATTAGGGTAAATCCGTAGGGAATCATAGAGTAACCAATACGCAATAAAAAACAAAAATGCCCAAAATATTTTCCTGGAGATAGGAAAGGCAAAATAAGCGCCTAAGGAGGCTAACCATAAGTGTAAATGGTCTGGTCGCCAGCCAATCAAAAAATAAGCTAAACCTAAATAAGCGAAACTTGCAATGGTGGCGACTATAATGTTTTTTGAGGTAAACCTCTGGAAATCAGTACTCAATTGTTTGGTTTTCTTTTAAAGCGTATCGGCGAATTCATTCGTCGCGGTAGTATGGTTAACTATTTTACCATTTACTACCATTTAATAAAGGCGAATGAATTCGCCGATACAAATTGCTGTTCTGTATGTAGATAGAGATATAGTATTAGGTGTACATCTAAAAGATGCACAATTTTATAAGATACCCTAATGTTCTGTGGGAAATAATTTGGTTGGGTTATAATTAATAGCTAAGTCATACTGTTTTATACAGTTTGCCTTTCTCCAGTCGCCTTTTGTTCTTTATTATTCTTAAATTGAGAACCAACAATAACATCCCAAAGTGGAGAACTTACCCCATACCCTGCATCAGGGTCTTTGAAGTGATGCTTTAGATGGTGGGTTTTCAATGCCATCCAAATTTTTCCTTTCATCGGCGCATGATGAATCGCATAATGTAGCATATCATAAAATAGATAACCTGCCAAAAATCCTGCAAAAAAGGAAAAGAAACCATCATGTACGACCACATTTCTAAACAAGAAGTAGAATAAAGAAGCGAGCGGTAAACTAATAGCAGGAGGCATCACCAATCGCCAAGAATCATTTGGGTAATCGTGATGAACGCCGTGAAAAATAAAGTGCATGCGCTTTCCTAATTTCCCTGGTGGTTCATAATGGAATAACCAACGGTGTAAAACATATTCGGTAGCGGTCCAAACACCAATACCTGCGATAAACCAGCCAGCCACTTGTAGTAAACCAATACTTTGACTAGTAAGGGCTAGATACATTAAGTAACTGATGGCGGGGATAAAGATAAAAAGAGGAACAGACCAATGTACTTTTGAGAACAACTCTAAAAAACTACTTTTGAACATCCGTACACTTTCGTCCTTATTGGAAACGTATAATTTTTTCATTAACCTTTGTATATCTCAATGAATTAATCGAATTTTAAAATCTTACTGACCACTTTGCTCCATCAATACTTTCCTACTAAAATTTAACCGTTGAATAGCAGTAACATTTGCCATTATCGCTAAAATAGCTAAAGGAAAGGTAAAGAAAGTAATGGTTTCAAAAACAGGAAATGGTGCCCAACTAGGGTTAAATTGAAAATCACCGCCATAAGTCGCAGAGAAAAAGCCACAAATCATAGCCGAAATTCCTATAATCAAAATTCTTTCTGGTCGTTGCATTAAGCCCACACTACATTCTACGCCTAATCCTTCTGCTCTCGCCCTAGTGTAACTCACCATCACAGAACCAATCATCGCCACAAAAGCAAAAATGGAACTCAAAAAATAATCATGCGAAACAAGGTACCAAATAATACCTAGAAACATAATCATTTCACTATAACGGTCAATCACAGAATCAAATAAAGCCCCAAATGGATTTGCCATATTTCCTACTCTTGCTAGTCGACCATCTATCATATCGAACAAACCAGCGATTAAAATCACTAGCCCAGCCCAACCTACATAAGAATGGTCTGCTCGGTCGCCTTCTTCTGCACCGATAATTAAAATAATGGTGGCTACAAAATTTAGTAGTAGCCCAAACATCGTAATCATATTGGGCGTAATACCCAATTTGAGTAAGAGTGAAATAAGTGGATTGATACTTTTATAGACCAATTGTTGGCCTTGATCTTTTAAGGTCATAGCAGATTCTTGTGAACGCAAAATTAATCTTTTGTGATGAATTCTTTTTGTAATGTAGGGATAATTTATTTTAAGTCAACATTATAGGAGGATGATTTTTGTCAATTATTGGTTGACATTTGTCAGTTCAGTTTGACTATAAATGTTTGATGCTAAAGAAAATCCATATTTTAATGAAGTAATAAAATTTTAAAAAGGTGCTGTTTTCTGTTAGGTTTAGTTATCAGTTATCGGGTTTGATTAAGACAATAACCGACAACTGATAACCGATTAGAATTCTACATAAATTCTAGCTCGAATCCCAAAACCTTTGATACCAAACATATTTGGCACATTTGGTTTGTCTAAGTAAGTAAATCGTTTGACTGCATCCACCCTTAATACCTTGAAAATATTTAGAATTCCAACACTTCCTTCAATATAAGGTTTATCATCTAAAGTAAATGTTTCTTTTAGTAGTTCACCGTTTTCATCTAAAATTGGTTCTCCATTATCGTCGATTTGATTGGTAAATTGAATTAAGTTTGGATTTTTATTAGGGTCATTAGAATCAGATAATCCACCATAAATCATTTTTAGCGTCACAACTTCTCTTAGTTTCAATTTTTTGAATAATGGAATTCTATTAAAAATGAAACCATTGAAATAATGCCTAAAATTAATTTTCACATATTCATCACTTGCAAATTCTAAGAAATTCATCATATTGAAAGCTCGAATCTGGTATAAATAACTTTGATTGGCTCGAGGTATATGTAAGATGGTATAAGGTAGGTTTTTACCAAAAAATTTACCAATTTCAAAATCTACATTGGTGAATCCTAAGAAAGAAAGGTAAAACTTCTTGAATGCGCCAAATCGCAATTGGTGATACGAATACTCGCTACCAAAAACGCCTTTAGGCGCACCATAATAAGAGAATTGGAAAATTGGGTGCTTATTAAAGATAGGGTAACGGTTGATTTTTCCTTGGAAATAATCCGCATTAGGCGCCCATCTAAAGTTAAAGCCAAACTCTGTCGTCCGAATGGCCTCCAAACTTGCAGGTTCACCGTTCGTACCTGTATAATCGAAGGTCAAGCGACCAATTGGTAATTGTTTGAGTCGTTCTACCGTTGCATGAAAGGTTAAATTGCTACGAGTTTCTTTATAGTAATCCAATCTAGCAGCGGTATATAGTAACATTCTATCTGCAACTCCTCGACGACCAATCGCTAAAAAGACATTGTCTTCACTAATAAAATCTACTTTTAGACCTGGGAACTTTGTCTCTCTTGTGAATCCCCCTTGTATATAATGTTTAGGATTTTCTTCCGAATTATCATTAAAGGACCAAAGTGCTTTTAATGCCCCTTTAAATTCTTTGTCTTTAAATCCATAAGCTACATAGGCATCTAAAGCCAATTTTGGATGAAAATTGATATTTGTTCGACCACCAAAACGAGTCCGAAATCCTTCTACCACATTACCGCCATAAAAAGAATTGATAGGACCAATATCAAACTTTCCAACGGGCGTATAACCTGTAGCTAAGAAAGAGACAATATTCAAGGCTCGCTTAAAAGCAGGCACTTGCTGTAAGGTATCAATCATGTGATAAACGCCTAGTTCTTTTTCTGATAAAGCCACAGGCCTATTAGTTTGCCAATAATCCTCGTCTTGTTTTCTTGCTCCTTTTTGTTCTACGACAAATTCTGGTACATCATAAATTTCATCGGCTACAGGTTGGTTAAATTTATGATTGGTGTATTGTGCCGTTCGTTTTCCAAAGGCACCAATTCCCTTTTTAGTTAAATTATAATCAACAATGATTTTTTCTTTGCTAACGATATATTTTCCGTCAGGTCCTTCCGAAAAATCTTGTTCAATGAGTAAGTCCTGAACAAAATTTAAATTGATATCATCTACTACCCCCATTTTTACTTTCAAAAGTTGGTAAGTAGAATCGAGTGCAATGTATAGATTTCCATTAAAACCAAAATTTCCTTTGATTTTGGGAATAAAAGCCATATCAATCGCTTTTTTGCCTTGATACTCAATGGTGTCAATAATATAAAAACGATAGAAATCGAGCGCAATAGGGGAGAGCGGCATGGTGAATTCATTCCCCATTAAGATGGTTTTACTACCATAAATATTTACATCATCATATAAATAATCCATCAAAGTAGTGACCGATTCTTCATCCAAATGATTCTCTAATTTGGTCGCTTTAATAGCATTGCGATATTCTCTTTTTTTATCTTTTTCTTTGCTATAATAGACTTTTGCATCAATTTCTTGTAAGAATATTGGCAAATATGGTTTCCCATTCACCTCGGAGGTGTCCACAAAATCAAAAATAAATTGGAATTTTTTAAAAGCTTTTCTGGCTCTAAATTTATCGGTAATATTATTAATGTCTAGCTCTACTTTTTCATATTTGTCATATTCATAATGATCGTAGCGTTCTAGGCTATTTTCTTGTTTTTGACCAATTACTTTCCGCATTAAATCGACTGCTGGATTATTCTTTTTGCGGTATCTCTTTTTCTTAGCTTTGACCACTATTTCTTTATCAAAAGTAATGGCTTCTGATGCTAATTGAACATCGACTAATTGCCTTTCGCCTAATTTGATAGTAGTTGTAAAAGTCGAATACCCAATAAAAGAAACCTCTAATGTCTCAGTAGCAAACTGGGAAGATAATTCGTATTTTCCATCAAAATCGGTGGTTGTTCCAATACTGGTCCCTTGAAAAGCAACAGCGACAAAAGGAAGTGGCTCTTTTGTTTCTTTGTCAATGACCGTACCTCGAATACGGGTTAACTTATCGCTACTTTGTGCCAATAAAGAGGGAGTGGTAAAAATACTAATGAGTAGTAGTAAAATGCAAAAACATTTACTAGTAATAAGTTTCATCTTATGGAGTTGAATGTGTGTGTAGTTACTCTGTGTTGATTTGTTTTCAGAGGAATTGAAAGGCAAAAATAACGCCTTTTTTAAATTAAATGAAGTCATTAAGTGATTTTTAAAAATATTCGACTAGTCAGGGTTTTATTTTTTGCTCCTTAAACGCAAAAAAAACGAGTGAAAGTATGGTTTAACAGGAATCCTCACGCTCAATTTAAAGTTCAATCTCAAAACGAAAAGTAAATATTTGAGGTTGAAGTTGACTTTGAGGTTGAAGTTTCAATTTATATATTTTCCCTTTTTCTATTAGTCGATAATTAATGACCCAAAGTCACAAACTACCGAATTATCGAATAGATTTTATTTATAATGAGATGACTTGGCAATTGGTTCAAATAGTTAAAATACTTTAATCAAATTTTACCTTTATTGTACCTTTTCCTTAGCTACTCATTTTACAAGACTATTTTATGGGGCTTTTCCCCTATTTATTCGACTAAAAAATAGGACATCTTATAAAAAATAATTACATTTGCTTAATAATAATATCAATACCCCTCCTTACTCCCATTATATTATTAATAATTCCCCCTTATTTATTTCCCCCATTTTTTAAGAAGTAGAGCAAAACTATGAACAATAAGGAATTTAATATTCCTTAGCCTTATGTTGTGAAATACTAAATTTTGCAACGGACGTATGGTAAACTAAAAAACGGTTGAATAGATCCTATAAGTAATTTGTTTACAATGAATTACCTAGTGGTTTACGCATGAAGTTCTAAATAGTATTTATTGTAACTTTGCGGTTTTTCAAAAAAAGCAGAAATTATGAGTAGAGGACGTCCAACACCAGCTATAAATATGACTAATCGTCAGCGGGAAAT
>Ga0208544_10000130_pt1 | contig 60084 bp, 55 predicted proteins | sample DEB08_DNA_9_FD_184526 | JGI IMG/M metagenome (GOLD analysis project Ga0208544, IMG submission 184526) | Aqueous microbial communities from the Delaware River and Bay under freshwater to marine salinity gradient to study organic matter... | ecosystem: Environmental > Aquatic > Marine > Coastal ... | reverse complement strand
CCGTGTAAAGGTGTAAAAGTGTAAACGTGTAAAAGTAGGGCGAGACCAACATCAGGCGTATCCGTTTTCAGCAATCGCCCACGCTAAAGACGTGGCAGGCAACGCTAAAGACGTGGCAGGCAACGCTGAAGACGTGGCAGGCGCGAGCCGCCAACGCTGAAGACGTGGCAGGTTGCTGCGCTGCGTCGCCAACGCTGAAGACGTGGCAGGTTGCTGCGCTGCGTCGCCCACGCTGAAGACGTGGCAGGTGCGAGAACCAACTCGAAGTCGGAAGTCGGAGGTGGGAAGTCGGAGGTGGGAAGTCGGAAGTGGGAAGTCGGAGGTGGCTCAAATTCCGTACTGCCGAAGTTCGAACTACGGCCACCCGAAAACACGTTATTCGAAAGTAGTCGCCGGGAATTGTTAAAAAAATTGCAGTTTTGCGGTAAAGAACAGCAGCTTTATGCGTATTGACATCATCACCGTGTTGCCAGAATTGTTGCAGAGTCCGTTTGAACACTCCATTATGCAGCGGGCACAGGAAAAAGGGTTGTTGGAGGTCGTCGTGCACAACCTGCGCGACTTTGGCCTCGGCAAACACAAACAGGTAGACGACTACCAATTTGGCGGTGGCGCTGGCATGGTGATGATGTGCGAACCGTTGGCCAACTGCCTGGACGGATTGCTGGCACAACGCACCTACGACGAAGTAATCTTCCTAACCCCCGACGGGGAGCGCTACCAGCAACGAATGGCCAACCAACTGTCCTTGAAAAAAAACCTGCTGTTGATTTGTGGCCACTACAAAGGAATTGACGAACGTATCCGCGAACACTACGTGACGCGGGAAATCAGTATCGGCGATTATGTACTCAGTGGTGGCGAATTGGCGGCAGCGATCGTCGTGGACTCCCTGGGGCGCCTGCTACCCGGGGTACTCGGTGACGAGCAGTCCGCCCTCCTCGATTCGTTTCAGGACGACCTCCTCGCTCCACCCGTATACACCAGGCCCGCCAAATTCCGCGATTGGGACGTACCAGACATCCTGCTTTCCGGTCACACCGGTAAAATTGACGACTGGCGCTACGAACAGGCGCTGGCCCGTACCAAAGCCCGACGACCCGACCTGTTGGACGGCGACGAATAATCCAGGCTTTGGCCAACTCGGTCACCTGGAAAATTGTATCGGAGGAACTATTCAGTCATTTTTTGCGTTTATAATACATGAAGCAGTACATCGTTTTTTTTTCCATTCCACAACCCTCCACTTTATTTTCTAGCCAGGTATGGTACCTGCCCCAATAAAATGGCCTAAGGTCAGGTGTGCTACTGCTTTTTGTTTTATCTCTGCTATTTCTACTAACAAAAACCTTAACAACTATGTCTAAGCAAGACTATTTCCAAAAAGCTATTTCCTGGGCGGAAAGCCTTCGTTTATCCGAAATGAAAGTGAATTTTGAAGGCTACGAAGCCCCCAATTCCTTCAACCGAACAGACGCTGAGGAAGAAATGGTCTTCACGCCGGATATCACGGGCAAACGGCGTACCAACAAATACTATATCGAGATAGCGATGAAAGACGACAATAACCTGGAACAAATCTCCAAATGGAAATTGTTGGGTACCATGGCTTCCATGAAAGGGGGTAAGTTGTACCTCCTGGCACCCAAGGGGCACAAGGCATTTGTAGACAAAATGTTGGCACAGCACCAGTTCCCAAGTGCGGAGGTCGTTTACCTACAGTAGTACTTCCACTTTGAGCATGCTCCTGCAAGGAGCTGCAACCCAATATAACACAAAGCCCTGGCCATCATTCATTTGATGGCCAGGGCTTTGCTTTTGGGGTACGGAGACAATACGGTTAAACTAGTTTTCCAGTATTATTTTTTTCACCACCAGTCCTTCCGTGTTTTGTATTTTCAACCAGTACACCCCCGCAGGCAAGGCAGGCAAGCGGAGTTCATGTTGCTGCGGTTCGGCCTGGGTTTGAAAAACAGCCTGCCCCATCTGATTCAGGAGGAGGACCTTGCTGGTTTGCTTCAACCCCATGATTTGGAGTCGATCCTGTACGGGATTGGGGAAGATAGTAACAGCTAATTCCGGTATACCCGACCGGGTATCAACCACCCATTCAGCGAACTGACCGAAAAATAAAGCCGTGTTTAAGACCGCTGGTGAAACACAGCCCCCGTGGTCGGCCGCAGGGTTGACATTGAGCGCATCCAGGTCGAAGGCGCCGAGGGCATTCATCACCGAATCGGCGAGTACGCTATTGCGAAAATTGACCTGGTCATCGGCCATACAGTACATCAGGCGAGTCGGTCTTTGCGAAGCCCAAAGATAGGTGTCGTTGTCGCGAAGGGCCTCATGCAAGGGATGATCCAGGTCCGGATTTTCCAGGATCGCGAGAATGCTGTCCTGCAAAATATTGCGCGCTATAGGTGCACCGAAATCAGTGACCAAAGCTGCAATCAGGTTGTTGTTGAGCGTAGACAGCCCAATAGTGCCTTCGTAAAAAGCCTGGATATCGGGTACGTAGGCAGGCTTAAAAATCTGCTCAATGTCGCTATAGATGCCGTAGACATAATTATAAGACAGGTAGGTATTGGGCAGATAAGCCACGAAATTGTAGGGGTCTTCCGAAAGAATCACCTCCCGCATGACATCGCTGATGCTGTAGGGCCCCGACATGTGGGAGGCCGCGGTAAGATTGAATTCTTCGCTCAGTTCCTGTTCCAGCACCTGGTGGAGCGCCATGCTGGCGTGCCCGCCTTGCGAATAGCCGGTGACAAACAATTGGTCGTTGAGCAGCAAATCCATTTCTGGTGCGTAGGCCCTGACTGCCCGCAACATGTCGACGGCAGCCGAAGCTTCGGTTGCGGCGTGAACGTAAGGATGAAACCCGCGGGCCGTACCAGCACCCAGGAAATCGGGGGCCAGCGTAGCGTAGCCCAAGCCACCAAAAACCATGGCCAATTCGTAGCCACCCTGTAAATTGGAGGGCACATCCTGCGGTCCGTCCACCGTGCCGTGCTGGTAAACCAGTGTCGGATAAATGGTTACCTCATCACGAAACGGCACCACCAGTAGTCCGGAGGCCGTGTCCAGTTGATTGAACACATCCGGCGTCGTGTAGGTAACGCGCCACAACTTCACGCCATTTTGAATAAAGGGGCCAAACATGCTGGTCAACAAGGTCTGGTTGCGCTGCCCCTGGTATTCCATGCTGATCACGTTTTGCCCGTAAAGGGAGGTAAAACCAGCAAAAAAGCAAAGAAAAACCAGCTTTTGTAATAATTTAGACATATGATAATAGGTATTATTTAAAAAATAAGTAATGCTCTCAAGATAGTCAACCCCGTGTAATAATTGCAGGAATTATTAATTAGATTAAGTCTAAATAAAGAAGATTGCCTATCTTTGTCACTATACAGTGGTGCTAAAGATCACCCTGGCATTTGGCATTCATATGCCTGGTTCGTTGTAACTTGTCGATTGAAAGTTATTATGGTTAGTGAATTAAAAAATACGACAGTGGTAAAAGTCCCCAACATCATCCCCGTGTTGTCCTCGGGTGCCCTGCGCACCGGAGAGTTTGCTCAGGTTATCGGATTCACCAACCAGGAAATAGCCAGCAAGCTTCTGGCAATGGGTGTTCTACCCGGTAGTCGTATTCAAATCATCCGCAAAGCGCCCTTTGGTGGTGCCATTTACGTAGGTATTGACCAGCACTTCCTGGCACTCCGCCCGAAAGAATTGGCGGCAATTGCGGTTCGCAAATGAGCAAGACTACTGTTTCTATTCCTCCCCGTCACTTTCGCCTGGCCCTCATCGGCAACCCCAACAGCGGCAAATCCAGTGTATTTAATCGACTGACTGGCCTGCGCCAAAAAGTCGGTAATTTCCCTGGCATTACCGTCGACAAAAAGGTAGGCCACTATTCCTTGCCCAGTGCTAAAGTGCTGGACTTGATCGACTTTCCCGGCGCCTACAGTCTGTATCCGACTGCCCAGGACGAGCGCATTGTGGTGCAGACCCTGGCTAATCCCCTCGACGAAAATTATCCCGATGCCGTTCTCTACGTGGCGGATTTTACCCGGCTGGAGAAACACCTTTTACTTTTTACGCAGATCAGGGATTTAGGTTTGCCCGTGATCCTGGGGCTCAATATGGCTGATATGGCCGCCAAACAAGGGCGGCAAATTGACAGAGAATGGTTGTCAAAACGACTAGGCGTGCCGGTCGTAATTATCAGCAGCCACAGCGGTCAGGGCTTTGTGGAATTGGAGGCTGAGATTACAAGAATCGCCCAGGCTACCCCTGCCGCTCCTGCCAATCCGGTACTTTACCGGGGTTCAGCCGAAGAGAGAAAGTTGGCAAGTGCGTTGCAACCCCTTTTTCCAGATAATAATCCCTATCAAAATATCCTGATCGCGCACCACCACAAGTGGCTGCCCTTTCTCGCGGCGTCGGAGCGCCAACAAGTGGCGGAAATCACCCAGACACACGGCTTCAACAGCCTGCAGCACCAGGTGGAAGAAACCATGGCCCGCTTCGATGGTTTTGGCACCATCGTTCGCCAGGCCCTCCGCCAGCAAACCAACCAGGGAAACAGTTTTACGGGGCGCATCGACGACTGGCTGACGAACCGCTGGTTGGGTCCGCTCATTTTCCTGGTACTGATGTTTTTTATTTTCCAGTCGATCTATGCCTGGGCCGCTTATCCGATGGAAGCTATTGAATGGCTCTTTGGACAACTAAACGAAGCGGTTAAAGCTATTCTTCCGGCCGGCTGGTTTACCAACCTCGTTACCGACGGGTTACTTGCCGGGTTGGGTGGTGTACTGGTATTCATTCCACAAATTGCGATCCTTTTCTTTCTCATTACCCTACTGGAAGAGGTCGGCTACATGGCGCGAGCTGCTTTCATGTTCGATCGCCTGATGCACTTCTTTGGTCTGAACGGCCGCAGCCTGGTAGCACTCATCAGCAGTGGTGCCTGTGCCATTCCAGCCATTATGAGTACGCGCAATATTGCCAACCGCAAAGAACGCATGATCACCATTCTGGTGGCACCCTTCATCAGTTGCTCTGCACGCCTACCGGTGTACGTCGTACTGATCGGTTTTGTGGTACCCAACACCGGTAACAGCGGCTTTTTCAACGCCCAGGGACTCGCCTTTATGGGCCTTTACCTGTTGGGGATTTTCGCAGCCCTGGGTACCGCACTCATTTTCAAATACATCTTCAAGAGTGAAGAACCCAGCCTCTTGATGCTGGAACTGCCGGAATACCGCCAGCCCTTGCTGCGCAACGTTGGCCTGACCGTTTACGAAAAAGTACGCAGCTTTCTGGTGGAAGCCGGCAAAGTTATTCTGGTGATCTCGGTCATCTTGTGGGCGCTGGCCAGCTACGGCCCAGCGGCAGAAATGGCCGCAGCTACCGCAAAAGCGGAGCAGCTGGCCGCTCAGCAAAAATTAGACAGCAATACCCAGGATGACCTGACGGCCGCGCTGCGATTGGAAGCCAGCTACGCCGGCCACCTGGGTAAATGGATCGAACCGGCCATTCGGCCCCTGGGTTTCGACTGGAAAATGGGCGTAGCTATTATCTGTAGTTTTGCCGCCCGCGAGGTGTTTGTCGGTACCATGGCTACGCTTTACAGCGTTGGCAGCACGACCGAAGAATTGAGTATCCACGATCGGCTGGCCCAGGAGCGTGATCCGCTCACGGGGGAAAAAGTCTATTCTCAGGCCACGGCCTTATCGCTGGTCATCTTCTACGTTTTCGCCATGATGTGCATGAGTACCCTGGCCGTTGTCAAACGGGAAACGGGCAGTTGGAAATGGCCCGCTTTTCAGTTCGTCTTTATGACGGCGCTGGCCTATCTGAGCAGCTTCCTGGTTTACCAATGGGTGAGTTAATTTCCTTTCTGACACCAAGCGCTGTTTAAGGTTATTTTAAAACCCGCTGGCTACCGCGAATGCAATCAGGAGCAGCAACGTATAGCCCCACCACCACCGCAAGTCGGTATAAACAGACCAGGGTACCCCGTGCCAGCGCCAGAGATAAATCACCAACCCGGCTTTTTCTAATCCGAAGGCTAGCACACCAGACAAGGCAATACCGGGCATCCCCAGTACCGGTGTCATCAGCAAGCAAAAAATGATGTTCAGCGCCATACTACCGAGTGCAAATAAAGGAACCCAGCGGGTATCCTGGCGGGCCACCAGAACCGTACGGGCAAAAATCAGATGAACCGGCGTGAGCAAGAGGAAAGTGTTGAACAAAACAATACTGGGTGCATAGGTCGCAGCAAATACCCAGACAAACCACCACCTGGAGGTCAGCAAAAGGACAATACTCACCGGAAAAAGGAGGTGGTACAACTGGCGGGCCTCTTTTTTGAGGTGCTCCGAACCCGCCTTCAGGTCACGGGCCAAAAAGGGGATTACCCCACTGGCCACTGCCCCCGTTAACGCGGCCAGCAACGGCAACTCCCGGGCACCGTAGCGGTAGATGGCAAATTCGGCGGCGCTACCGTCAAAAAAATACCCCACCATCCAGGGTCCTACCGACTGATTGGCAACCCCCAACAGCGTATAGGCCATCAGCGGAGCAGCCAGCAACCACCAGGCACGCAGCAGCCCCACTGACCAGGACCACCGGCCGTAAACCAGCACAAAACGGACAAGGATGAGCCCCTTAGCTATTCCTACGCCGGCCAGCGCTACGAAACTCCAGCGGAAATCCATACCCAACACGGGTGGAAGACCCACGGCCAATAATTGGGCAGTTGCCGAAGCGAGGCCGTAGACCAAAATGGCCAGGGGCCGATCCTGGAGTAAATAAAAGTACTCCTGCAGGCTGGCGGGAATATTGGTGACCAGAAACAGCGCAAATAAACCTGCGAAAGCAAGACTGCTACGCTGAACCAATAGTTGCAGGATAAATTCAGGGAAAAACCACAACAAGGCACCGCAAGCCAGGCTCATTCCGGTAAAAACCAGGAAAGCCTGAAAAACAATAGCAGCCTGATCTGCGGCTTCCAACGTAGGATAATAACTCAGTAAGGCCTGTAATGCACCTGCTACCCAAAAAAAAGTGAGCAGGTAACCTACGTATAGAAGCATCTCATAGGTGCCCACCTCGGCGGGTGACAAGGTAGACTTGGCCAAGAGAACAGCGACCAGGATCAAACCACCCTGCCGCAACAACTGAAAAATTTGCAGCGCCCGGACATTGGTCAGGGCACTGCTGAGTCGTTCGGGTATCAAAGGTTTGCTGATTTAACCAATCACTTCCTCTTTTTCAGTAAAAATTACACCGTATTCCTTCAGTTCTTCCAGCACGGGCTCGTAAACTTCCTTGGTTACCGGAATCTGAACGCCGGTAGATTTGATTTTACCATCGGCGATCAACCCGACAAAGATGCCCATGGGCAGACCGACGAGCCGGGCCATGGCCGTATCGTTCTGGCCATTGCCCTTCATGACCATCGTAGAGGTCAGGCGGTGTTTTTTACCATTGAGCGCGTAGACAAACTCGTGCTGCATGATAATCATGTCCTTGTCCTGGGGTTCCAGCTTCCACTTTTTCAGCAACAGGTGTTCGAGAATCAGCGCCGGGGTAGCGTTCTCGATATTGATTTTCTTTTTACTGAACAGGCCCAGCCATTCCAGTTTTTGCATAACCTCCGAATCAGGGGCTTCGTTCAGGAGTTCAGCAATACGATCTTTTACCGATCCCGTACCTTCTGGCGCAAAGGCTTCCATCAGCGAGTGGTAGGTCAGTTTTCCACTGTCGAGAATAGGAAAATCAGCATCGGTGAGGCCTATTTCTATGAGTGCATTCCAGGCGGCACAGTACCCGGGGTACCGAATCGTACCACGCAGGATAGTGGGGATGTCCTTGAGGCCATATTGCTCACGGTAGAGCAGGCTATCGCGATTGGCGTAGACCTCAAAATTGCCCATTCCCGGCACTTCAACGTTCCATATTTCCCGGAACAGGCGATTGTAAGGTATAAATTTCAATTTTTTCTTGTACAGGTATTGTGCCGTTCCCTGGCCAGCCAGAACGACGTTGCGCGGATTCCACGTGATTTTATAACGCCAGGGATTGGTATCACTTTCGGGAGCGATCAGACCGCCGGTATAAGAACGAAAGGCTAGTATTTTACCGCCTTTGGCCTTAATCTCATCGATCTTTTGCATAGCCGACATGTGGTCAATGCCAGGATCAAGACCCATTTCACCCATGAAGATCAGTTCGCGGTCGCGGACCTCATCGCCGAGGCTGTACATCTCCTTGGAAACGTAGGAAGCCGTGATCAGGTGTTTTTTGAGCTTGATACAGTCCTGAGCTACTTCCACGTGCAGATGAGCTGGCAGCAGGGAAACCACCACGTCGGCCCGACTAATCAATTCCCGGCGGTCGTTAACTTTGAGCACATCCAGCCAGGCAGGGCGGCCATTGGGGTGTCCGTTGACTTTAGCGTCGGCCAGGGCAGGATCGGCATCAGCTACGGTAACAAACCAGCCATGTTCCCGGGATTTGTCCAAAACGTAGTTAATCAAGGCTCCGGAAGAACGACCAGCGCCGATAATCAGGATGCTATTCATAGCGGTGGAAGGGTTTAATTGTGGTTATAAAGATATTCTGCAATCTTTGCACAAGATAGTATCTTTGAGGGATTAATTGCTACTTAGTTTAAAAAACACCCTAAGTAGTTCCCCTTACCAATTGGGAATTTAAAAAGCAACTACGTATGGAAAACAAGCAGCAGCAGCTGGAAGTAAAATGGGAAACTTTTACGGACGAAACGGCCCTATCTGCTAGCCAAAAGACACTCCTGGCAGCTGCCAAAACTGCACTCGACAAAGCATACGCACCCTATTCCAAATTCCAGGTGGGGGCAGCACTATTGTTGACCAACGGCGCTATTGTTTCCGGAGCTAACTTTGAAAACGCCGCTTACCCCATGTGCCTGTGTGCCGAACGCATGGCGCTGGCCACCGCTGTTTCCTCCTACCCCGGAGAACGCATCACCCACATAGCGATCACTGTACGCAACCCCGCCAAGCCGGTCAATCAACCCGCAGCACCCTGCGGGGCCTGCCGCCAGGTAATGGTAGAAGTAGAACAACGACAAGGCGGGGATATGGAAGTGTTGTTGCAGGGCGAGCAAGGAGCGATCATGGTATTGAAGTCGGCCAAAGTGCTGTTGCCCTTCTATTTCGACGGGTCGTTTTTATAACCGCCCACCGGTATTCAACGCTTGTAACAAGCCCCAGCGTAGCTGTTCTGCGTACCTAATCCCCGGAGGAGCGTGTTTGTTCAAACCGAACACGTTGCAAAATAGCATCACCAAAGACACACAACCCACTGTTAAACACGACCAGGGCCACCGTACCGTAAGCCACCCAACTCCAGGTGGCTGCTCCCTGGAATTTGTAAAGCGCTGCATCGGCCACCAGCGACAACCCCAGGCCGACCAATACCAATCCCAAGGGCGCTTGCAGCAGCCACCGTTGATAATACTTCTTCCTAGCCATCATTCGTTGCGTTTCTGAGCAAAGTGGCAAGATAATACTTATCTTAGAAGTAAATCACACTACAAAATCGCCCTGGAACAAGCACCCGATCAATTGAACAAGGACAGTATTGCCAAGATGATCACCACCCTCGAAGCAGAAAAAGATGTCAATTAAAATGGGTTGGTCAATACCCAACTTGCGCTTTTCCCCACAGTAAACCGTAAATTAGCATCAGCAAATCAATAGCAACGTAGTATTTGGCCAGAAGACCCGTTTTCCTGGCCAAATGCTACCCTTAAAAAATTCACCTGATGCGAATCGTGCTGGGCATTATCCTACTGACAGGCACCTTATTTCTGGGTAGCACCTTCTGGACCGATCCATCGGCGGCAGGTACTTCAGCCACTGAATTACCCCATCGCCGGGACTTGCAACGCGCCGCCTGGGAAACAGACACCTGGCTCATCGTGTACCAGTCGGATTCGGAAGCTGGCAAGCGCAGTTACGAAAGCCTGCTCCGCCCCCTGGCCAACCGGACCCTGCGGGGCATAACCCTCCAGGTTTTTGACCTGGCAGAAGTCCCCGATAGCCTACTGCAAAAATACCCGGTTATGTTGATCGGCAGCACCCTGCCTGCGGTCGTTTGCCTGGCGGCTAAAAAACTACCCGATCTGGGCCTGGAGCAAACCCAGGTTCGGGTCGGCAGCTTGGAACTGAATGACACCCAGGATCTGGTACAACTGTCTTTCCTGCCCAGCGCCTGGAACGGGCAATTGCCGATGCACCTGATCTGGGGAAAAGATGAACTACAAATCCAAACCTACCTCCGCCAACGCCTGGCCAGTGGGCTGCGGTCCTTTTTATGGTCAGCCTGGGGCTACGAAGTGACGCGGCACCAGCAGACTTTTTGTATGGGCTATTTTAATGACAGTACCTGGGTGATGGATAAACAAATTCACTTTGAGTTCACCCCTGCACCCTTGTTGCTGGCAACTACCCCCGCGGCAGCATTGCACGCTTACGACGGCGCCCCCGACATCAGCAAAAATCTGGCTCCCCGCCTGGCTAAAGCCAAAAAGGAGATCCAGGATTTTACGGGTGCCGACCAGCTACCGGTTCTACAATTTTTCCTCTACCCTACGGTGGAGCGCAAAGCCCTCCGCACCGGCTCCATGCAACAAGTCCACGTAGAGGCAGACAAAGCGGAGGTGTACCTGGTGAGCAATGCACATTTCCAGGGCGAAGAATGGGGCGAGCAGTACCGCTGCTGGTTGCGCGCCGCGCTGGGTTCCCCGGCTCACCCCGTGTTGGAAGAGGGATTGAGCATGCAGTGGACGGATACCATCCGGGGGCGACCCTGGCGCGAATGGGCCCAACACCTGGCCGCAGCAGGTGTTTTGCCCAGCGCCCAGCTGCTCTTCTCCCCTGATACGATTGCGCAGTACCTGCCGTTGATCGGGCAGTTTGCGGCCGCAGCCTGGGTTGATTTTCGGCTGCAAACGATTGGCAAGACCGCTTTCCTGGATGAATACTACCGTTCTGTACCTCCCATTGCTACGCTAAAACAATTGGATACGCAATGGAAAAGCTGGATCAGGGCCAATTACCCACGGTCAGACATAAAACGCCGCACTGTACCCCAACAACGGCTGAATGGCTATACCCTGGCACACCAGGGCTACCGCATTTACAATGGCTACGGTAGTGAAAGAGCACGTATGTCGCTGGGGGTCATGCAAAGCATTGGCATTTCGGCCGTTGCCATCGTCCCGTACAGCTACCTGGCCGACGCCCACCGCCCCGACCCCATCCCCATATCGGAGCAAGTGGGTAACGAAAACGACGAAGCGGTTTTGTTTTCCCATTTCTCGTCCAAGGATCTGGGGCAATTCACCCTGCTAAAGCCGCAGATCTGGCTCGGTGGTGGCAGTTGGCCGGGAGATGTGTCGTTTTCTACACCCACCGAATGGAACACCTTCTTTGACAATTACCGTCGTTGGATTAGCCACTATGCGCTGTTGGCCGAGTTGTACGGTTTCGATGCCCTTTGTATCGGCACCGAACTGCGTTACACGACCCTCCAGCACCCGGCAGCCTGGCGGACCCTAATCGCCCAAATCCGGCAAATCTACGGCGGCAGCCTGACCTACGCGGCCAACTGGGGCGAAGAATGCGAAAAGATCACTTTCTGGCCCGCCCTCGACTTTATTGGAGTCAATTGTTACTATCCCCTGCACCAAGGCACGACGGCCACCCCTGAAGAGCTGGCGGCTGGTGCGCAACGCGTTGTAGAAAAACTAAAAACCATTCACGAACAGGTGCAACGCCCGGTGTGGCTGACCGAGATCGGCTACCGCAGCGCTACGGCGCCCTGGCAAAACCCCCACGCCGAAGCGGGCGACCGCGCCATTGACGAACAGGCCCAGGCCCAATGCTACGCGGCTTTTTTAGCAGCCTCCTGGCCCAGCGACTGGATCAAGGGTTACTTCTGGTGGAAATGGCCTTCAGACCTGAATCACGTCGAAGACAACGGACGCGGGTACGTACCCCTGGGTAAACCAGCGGAGGACGTGTTGCGGTCGTATTACTTGCGGAAATAAAAGGACTTGTTGGGCCGGAATAAAAAACCCTTGTGCCCCAATCCTTACCTTTGCCAGCAGCCAACAACCACGCCACATGAATCAACTGGAAAAAACCGTGCACAAGCTGAAGCGTTACCCGACCTGGGTGCTGTCTTATGCCATCGGTAAAATTGTTAAATTTACGGGTACAGCAGGTGTCTCCTACGACCTGATGACCAAAGACAAGGTGGTCGTCAGCCTGAAAAACAAGACCAAAGTGCGCAACCACATCGGGCAGGTGCACGCAGTAGCCATGCTGCTGCTGGCCGAAACGGCCACCGGCATGGTGACGGGTATGAATGTCCCCGACGACAAGATTGTGCTGCTCAAGTACCTGAACGCCAAATTTGTCCGCCGCTCCGCTGGCGCCATTACCGCCGAAGCCTGGCTGGACGAAAGCCAACAAGCATTCATCCGCACCACTGAGAAAGGAGACCTCCTCGTTTCGGTGAAAATAACCGACGAGTCGGGCGAAGAGCCAGTAGTTTGTGAAGCCTGCTGGGCCTGGATTCCGAAGGCGCGACTGAAGCAGGGGTAGTTACCAGTTTCGCTCCTGCCTGAAACAACAAGCCCTCCCCAGCATATCATCCAGGGAGGGCTCCTTTTTTTTCAGTTAAGCAAAAGCCTACTTTTTCAACGCCACATAATTCTGGTAGTAATACGGAATGGTTTCAATTCCTTTATAGAAGTTGAACAAGCCGTAGTGCTCATTGGGGGAATGGATGGCATCGCTGTCCAGGCCAAAGCCCATGAGTACGCTTTTTACACCTAGAATCTGCTCAAAAAGGGCCACAATGGGAATGCTGCCTCCTTCGCGCTTGGGGATGGGCGCTTTACCAAAGGCCGTTTCCATGGCCTTGTAGGCCGCCTGGTACTCGGGGGTATCCGTAGGCGTCACAACGGGCTCGCCGCCGTGGTGCGGGTGCACCTCCACTTTTACATTAGGGGGTGCAACGGCCTTGAAATAATTTTCGAACAATGCCGTAATCTTATCGGGCGATTGGTGGGGTACCAGGCGCATACTGATTTTGGCGTAGGCTTTGCTGGGCAAAACCGTTTTGGCACCTTCTCCGGTGTAGCCACCCCAGATGCCATTCACGTCCAACGTCGGGCGAATGCTCGTGCGTTCCAGGGTCGTGTAACCCGCTTCGCCACGCACGGCAGCGATGCCCAGGTCTTCGCGGTAGGTCTTAAGGTCGAAAGGCGCTTTGTTCATCTCCTCGCGCTCGCTTTTCGAAACCTCATCGACATCATCGTAGAAACCGGGAATGACAATGTGTTTGTTTTCGTCCATCATCCCGGCGATCATCTCGCACAAGACGTTGATGGGATTGGCCACCGCACCTCCGTAGACGCCGGAGTGCAGGTCGCGGTTGGGGCCCGTAACGGAAACCTCTACGTAGCTTAAGCCCCGCAATCCGGTGGTAATACTGGGGGTGTCGTTGTCGATGATGCTGGTATCCGAGATCAGGATGACATCGCAAGCCAGCTTATCTTTGTTTTCCTTGAGGAAGGTCCCCAGGTGAGACGAGCCCACTTCTTCTTCCCCTTCGATCATGAACTTCACGTTGCAGGGTAAACTGTCCGTTGCCATCATCGCTTCGAATGCCTTGATGTGCATGAACATCTGCCCCTTGTCGTCGCAGGCACCGCGGGCGAAAATAGCGCCCTCGGGGTGGGTTTTGGTTTTTTTGATGACGGGCTCAAAAGGGCCGCTTTCCCACAAGTCGATGGGGTCGGCAGGTTGTACATCGTAATGACCGTAGACCATCACGGTAGGCAGATTGGCGGCCAGGAACTTTTCTCCGTAGACGATCGGATGGCCGGCAGTGGTCACCAGTTCTACGTGGTCAGCACCTGCTTTACGCAAATGTGCGGCCACCGCTTCAGCAGTGCGCTGCACATCCGCTTTGAAAGCGGGATCGGCGCTCACGCTGGGGATACGCAGCAAATCCATCAGCTCGGCTAAAAATCGCTCCCGGTTATTATCGATGTAGGTTTGTACGGCTTTCATGAAATCGGTTTTCTACTTATTAGTTGAGGCTCAGGGCCATCCTGGTCCTGAAAAAAATAATTGTCCTTCGTTTTGATTCGTTGACATTTTTCAAATCAACGCTGGCAAAGGTACTATTTGTGTGGCACAAGAGCAGGTAATCCTATTGTAAAATTAACGGGCGCCACCGGTGAGCAGTCGGGATAAAAATACCTGCCATACACCGCCTTGCCGATTGGATACCGGTCACACAAATTCCCGTAATACCTCCCGCAAACGCTCTTCATTCAGCTTGCGTTCCAGCTTACCGCCCTGGGCAAAACTAATGGATCCAGTCTCTTCTGAGACCACCAACGCAACTGCGTTTGTTTTTTCACAAATGCCCACCGCCGCCCGGTGGCGCAACCCTACCCCTTTCGGCAGGTCGGTTTGTTCGCTCACCGGCAGGATGGTACTGGCTTTTTGTATTTTCAAGTTGTCGATCAGCACCGCCCCGTCGTGCAGCGGACTTTCTTTGGCAAAAATGCTCTCTACCAATCCCTGCGAAATTTGGGCATCCAGCACCACACCTCCCGTAGCCATTCCTTCCAGACTAAAATTTTGGTTAAAAACGATGAGCGCGCCCACCCGGTGTCGGCTCATCCGCAACACCGCCTTCAGAATAGCTTCTTGTGCCCGGGTGCGTTCCTCCTCGGAGCGGGTCGCCATGCCCCCGCGATCCAGAATTCGGTCGAGGAAATTGGAGCGTTGGCGCAGCGTCGTGTTACCCAGAATGAGCAGAAAGCGACGGGCTTCGGGCTGAAAAATAATAATCAGAATGATGATACCTACTTTGACAAACTGGTCGAGAATACTCGACAAAAGATCCATATTCAACTGGTTCACCACGAACCAACTGCCGTACAACAACAAGAGGCCAATAAAAATATTGAAGGCAATGCTCCCCCGCAATAATTTGTACAATTGGTACAAAAGATAGGCGACGATCAGAATATCCAGTATGTCCCACAGGCTGACTTTGAGAAAGCCGATGTTAAAATCCAGGTTCATGCAATTCGTTTATCCAAGGCTCCTTCAATTGATAAAAAAAGAACGACAATACATCGGCGCCTTCGTCAATGCGTTTGCGCAGCGGTTTGCCCGATCCGTGCCCGGCACTTTCATCGATGCGGAGCAAAATTGGTGCCTCTCCGCGTTGCTGGTGTTGCAATTCGGCAGCAAATTTAAAAGAATGTGCCGGAACTACCCGATCATCGTGGTCGGCAGTGGTGATCATCGTAGCCGGATAGGCTTGTGGTTCCAGGTTATGCAGGGGGGAATAAGACAATAAATAGTCGCTCATCACCGAATCTGCGCTGGTGCCGTAGTCGGAAGCCCAGGCCCATCCGATGGTGAACCGATGGTAGCGCATCATGTCCAACACGCCCACCGCCGGAAAAGCAACCTGGTACAGATCGGGCCGCTGGGCTAAGCAGGCGCCGACCAGTAAGCCGCCGTTGGAGCGGCCGTAAATGCCCAACTTCTCGCGCGAGGTGTACCGTTCGGCGATCAGGTATTCGGCCACAGACTGGAAGTCGTCAAACACATTTTGCTTTTGCCGCAAGGTACCCGCGGTATGCCACTCGCTACCGAATTCTCCGCCGCCGCGCAAATTGGCCACGGCCACTATTCCCCCGTTCTCCAAAATGGCGGGGATCAGCAACAGACGGGTCAGGTTCCACTGCGGGAGGATACTGATATTGAAACCACCGTAACCATAGAGCAGCGTCGGGTGAGGTGTACCCAACGGCAGGTCTCTTTTGTAAATCAAAAACACGGGTACCAGCGTACCGTCGTAGCTTTTCACCTGCACCTGGCGGGTCACGTAGTCGTTGGATTTAAAGGCCGTCACCGGTTGACGAAAAATAGCGGTGGTATAGTCCTGCAAATGCAGGCGGTAAACGGTTTCGGGTCGGGTAAAGGAGGTGAACCCAAAAAAGACTTCCTCCTCCCCGTTTCCTTTTGTAATGCCCGTCACGGTGCCCAGTTCGGGCAACCGTATTTCCCGGAGTTGCTCCCCCGTCAGGTCGTAAACCACTACGTAATTCGAAGCCATCCGCAGGTAGGTGGCCAACAGCTTATCGCCGCTGCGCACCACACTTTGCAGCACGTCGGGTCTTTCGGGCACCAGTTCTTCCCAGTAGTTGCGGCTCGGCTGGCTGCCGCTGATCTGCACCAGGCGGTAGTTCGGTGCTCCCTTATTGGTCAGGAACAGGAGCCGGTCGCCTACGGCAGCCACAAAATGGAGGTCGTGGTCAAAATCCTCGGCCACGGGCACAAAGCTGAGGTCGGCATCGCGCAGATCGCGCAGGTAGCAGGCGTTACCGCTCGTAGACTCGGTTACGCTGAGGACCAGCCAGCGCTCGGCTTCGTCGGTTTGGGCCCGCACGTTGCGTTGGGGATGCGTCCGGTCGGCAAAAACCAATTCATCGTTGGCTTGTGGGGTGCCCACCTGGTGGTAATACAGCTGGTGAAATTCGTTGGTCGCCGTCAGGTTCTTGCCCGCCCCGGCGCCGGGATAGCGGCTGTAATAGAAGCCTGAGCCGCGCCAGGCGATATCCGAAAATTTGACACCGGTAAGGCGATCTACCAGTACCTGCCCGGTTAGGAGATCGAGCACCCGAATTTGCTGCCAATCCGAACCGCCCTGCGCAACCTGGTAGGCCAGGAACTGGCTGTCGCGAGAAAACGCGTAGGTTCCCATGGCCTCCGTACCCGCCGCCGACCAGGTATTGGGGTCGAGTACCAGTCGGACGGAATCTTTCAAATCCTTCGTCCGGTAAAGCACATCCTGGTTTTGTTGCCCGCTGTTGTAAAACAGGTAGTAGTAGCCGCCGTGGTATTCGGGCAGGCCGTAGCGGGCAAAGTCCCAGAGTTGGCCCAGGCGTTGGGCTATGGGGCCCCGGAAAGGGATTTGGGCCAGGTATTGTGCTGTGGCCTTTTGCTCGGCCGCTACCCACCGTTGCACAGCTGCTGCCGTATCTTGTTCCAGCCAGCGGTACGGATCGGCTACCTTGCGACCAAAATAATTGTCTACGATGGAACTGTCCCGCGGGGTGGCGGGATAAGGATGAGCGATGGATTTGAACTCGACCGGAGGCGTGGCAACCGTATCCGCACCACCTGGCCAGGCCAGATCGCAGGCCGTACCCAATAGCAACAACAAGGCCGCCAGCAACGGTAAAAGTTGCTGGTAAAAGCCCTGGAAGCGCGTTCCCTGTCTGCCCACCCTGATCTGATCTTTCATTCGCGTAGGTTCTGTTGAAATTTTTCCCTTATTTTGGAGTTAGTTTAACGGACGAAGTACGACAACTGACTTCCGGTATAAATGTTAGCGTTGCGGAGCGGATTTCCCCTGTCTGGTTATTGCGCCCCAACGCCAAAGCCATAAATAATGCAAAAATCGCATAAAATCTACTGCTGCTGGCTATTCAGCTTCCTTTGTGTACCGTTTTTTTTGCTGGCGCAGGAAATTCGGGAAAATGAACGGGGAGAAAAGATCATTGTCTACCCCGATGGCCGGATGGAATATTTCAACGGCGCACCGGTAGTGACGGATGAAGGGGAGACACAGGCCGTCTACCCGGTCTTCCAGGGCTACATTGAGCCCCTGGATGGCGCCGTGGATGTGAACGAAGCGGACCTCTTCAAGATTGCCCAGCGGCGGTCGCAATTGTCGGCTACGGCTGCCGACCTGGCTCACCGCCGGGTAGCCGAAGCCGAAGACAACCTGGCCCGCCTGCAAGCACAGGCCGCGGACCCCGACCTGGACGAAACCCGCCGCAATATTTTGCGCAAGCAGCTGGCTGCCGCTACCCGTTCCCTCGACCAAAGCCGCAGGTTGGTGGAAGAGACCGCCCACGCGGCCCAGCTCGACAATGAGTTGGTCGAGAAAGGTGGCTACATTGAGGCCTTCAACCAGCGCCGCCAGCAAAGCCGCACGGCCGACGCCCGCTCCCAGAGCATTCGCACGGCAGCCGATCAGTCCTACGCCCAACTGGTGCCCCTGATGGACAACACCATGGCCACCAACTACGAAGACCTGCTGGTGCGGCCACCCCTGCGGGCTTGCCAGTTGGCCTTTTCCGGACAGGATCCGGAAGCTAGCCAATACCGCCGCGATGTGGCCCCCGAACTGCTCTTCAGCTACACCGACGAGCGCCTGCGGCCCTACCTCAAAGACAAAGAGTACCTCACCTGTGCGGCTTACCTGTCTAGCGTAGGTGGCTTCCGCTACCTGACCCTCAATTTCACCTTCGCCTACCCCAACGCCCAGGAAGCCTACGGTTTTATTGATCGCAACAGTGTCCTGACCATCAAATTGCTCAACGGCGATTTCATCAACCTCCGCGCCGGCACAATGGACCGCGGACAATACAACACCACCAAACAGGAACTTACCTACTCCATCTACTACCCCATCGACCGCAGCTACATCAGCCTGCTAAAGGTCAGCGAGATCGACCTGGTGCGGGTATTTTGGAGCAGTGGTTTTGAGGAATATCCGGTGCTGCAGATGGATTTCTTCCAGCGGCAGTTTATGTGTTTGGGGGATTAAGGGGCAGTTTGCGGAGGTCCATTGCTGCCGTTTGCTGGTGGTGTACCAGCTGGCCCTGAGCATCCAGTAAATAAGCCGTGAAAGGTACCGGGCACACAATCATTAACACGTCGGAAGCGGGTTGCGGGAAAATGCGGATCGCTGTTTGAGCAACTGGCTCCGCACTGAAGGTATTCATATCCATGTCCAATCGGTAAAGTACCGCCCCCCCCAGGCTATTCCCTTCGGTGCTGAGGTAAGCCTGCCGGGCGCTGCCAAAGACGACGCCCTCCAACTGAAAAGAACCCACCAGATTGGGCAGCCAGGTGCGCAATTGTGCGGCCGAAAAACCGGGTTCGGTAAAGTTCGTCAATTCCAGTACGAAAGCCCCGGCCAGGCCGTAGCCGGCTTTATAAAAAAAGCAGGCGCCGTACTTTCGCACCGCGCCTGCTTCCCCAACAATACCGGTTCCGTTTTAATCACCGAACCCCAGTTGCTTTTTATTGCTCCTTATCAACATCAATGCTGATCAACTCGACATCGAAGATGAGGGTAGCCCCGGGCGGAATATTTGGTGGCGACCCCTGCAGGCCATAAGCCAGGTCCTGCGGAATGTAAAACTGGTACTTGGCACCCGTTTTCATCAGCTGTACACCTTCCGTCCAACCGGCAATCACACCGTTGAGGGGGAAAGAAGCGGGTTCACCGCGGGCAATGGAGCTGTCAAACACCGTACCGTCGATCAGGCGACCTTCGTAGTGAACGGTCACGTTGTCGGTAGCTACGGGCATCGCGCCGGTGCCTTCCGTCAGCACCTTGTACATAAGGCCGCTGGGCGTGCTTTTCACACCTTCTTCGGTCGCTTTTTCTGCCAGGAAGGTTTTGCCTTCGGCAATGGAGCTCTCGGCCTTTACAGCCAGTTCCGCGTTTTGCTTTTCCTGAATTTTGGTGGTCAACATTTGCATCAGGGCATCCTGACGATCACCAACCAGGCTGGGTGCTTCGGTTTTGAAATCTTCCGAACCTTGCAGGAAAGCAGCGCTGGAGAGCGATACGTCAAACTCCTTCATGTTGCGGGCAAAGTCTGCGCCGATGACGTAGCAAACACTGTCAACAGAAAACGGAGCCGGATCCTCCTTTGTGAAGGGAGCACCCTGGCGCATCGCGATGGCCTGCTGAAAACCCCGCATGATACCCATGCCCTGCTCTTCGGTGATGTTCTCAATATCCTGGTTCATATCGTCCAGGCCTTGCGCCATTTGCTGGGCATTCAAATCAATACCGGTAGCAGCTACCTGTTCCGCGAAGAAACGACCCACTGCGTAAGAGATGCTATCCATCTCGGTGGCAAGGTCTTTGGTTCCTTGCAATCCGCCACCTGATTTGTTACAGGCCGACAAAATAGCTAAGACACTGAAAAGAAAAATTAATTGCTTCATTGAAAGTTAGTTATGGTTGTAAGTTTTTTATTATTTTAATGCATTCGATCACCCCGCAGTTCCAGTTCCTCCATGATTACGGCTTCCCGTTGCAAGTAGGCTTCCCAGCGGGTATTTACGCGTTCGGCACCGAAATACTTCCGGGCCAATTCAATAAACAACCGGTAATGCCCAGCTTCGGAGATCATAAACCGGTGGTAAAATTCCCGCAGGGCTTCGTCGTTGAGGTGTAAGCTCATGAGCCGAAAACGTTCACAGGAACGAGCTTCTATCAAGGCAAAAATCAACAATTTCTCCAGCAGCTTATCTTCGCGCGAACCACCTTTTTCCTGAAATTCCAGGAGCTTGTTCACGTATTCGTCTTTGCGCTGACGCCCCAGTTTCAACTGGCGCTTGTCCATTTCCCGCAGTACAGACCGAAAGTGCCCCCATTCTTCGGTAACAATGGGTGCCAGTTCGCGCACCAACTCTTCCCGCTCGGGATAAGCCTGGATGAGGGAAATACAACTGGTAGCAGCCTTTTGTTCACAGTAAGCATGATCCGTCAGGATTTCTTCCAGATCCATCTCCGCCAGATTTACCCAGCGCGGATCAGTGGGCAGTTTGAGGCCCAGCATCCGTACACTTTGTAGTTCTTGCTCCGTCTGCGTCATCGTCCTGGTACTTTAGTGGGGGCTACCCCCACTCCTTATTCAAACCGACAAATAACAGGAAACCCCATTGAAATGGCCTGGTCTGTTTTTTGCCCCAAAAATAAGGCGCAAAGATAAGCATTTAATAATTGAGACGTACGGAATCTTGGATGGTATTATAGCCAGCGAAATAACCATGGCCATTTTGGACATTGTTGAAGATCACAATAGGATCGTTGAAGGGGCCATCCGACTGGTTCTGTTGGCGGCTAAAAGTCGTGTAATAGAGGTAATACTCCCGGGAGACGGTACGCAATTCGGCAATAATCTGCCCCAGGGCTTCGAATTCCGGTACGATTTCTACCGCGAGTGGGAAGCTAAAGCCATTATTGGTGGGATGGTCTTTCAGGAGTAAACCGCCGATCATGGCGTCGTAAACCACCCCGGGTTGGTCCAGCACCAGATTGGCGCGTTGGAGGCGGCGGTCTTCAATCACGGTATCTCCCGACGGGGTAAGCGCGTAATTTAAAATTTCCTGGAAGATATTGAGGTGGTAGTAATTTTCTTCTCCCGGCGGATCAACAAAATCCAGTTGAACCTCGTAGGCAAAAACCTTGCTGAAAGCTTCACTCCCAGGCAACTCTTCAATCTGCGAAACCCCCAGGCGGGAGAAAACTACTGGCTGCGGGATAAAACTGTGGGCCACCACTGGTTCAAACCCTGGCGCTTCGACCCTAATGGTATAGGTAACGCCTGGTTTAGGCTCAAAATCGACCGTTGTATAGTAGGGCGGAATGCGGGGCGCAGGATCAATGTACAGCACCAGTTCCTCCAGAAAGGTATCCCCCTGGTAAACCGTCACGGAAGCATCAACCAGGTATTCGGGCAGGCTATTGTCGAGAATTCCCAGGCTTTTACTGACGGAAACGGCTACTTTTTGCCCCAGGGTGAAACTGCTGTTCACTACCAGACGGGCTGGTGGCTGGTCAATATCCAATTCTACCGTGCGCTCACAAGTTGCTCCTATAAAGAGCCAACTTAAGAGCAGGAGGAGTAGTAATGGACGAATCATGTAGCCGTAGAATTGAAATTGCTGTTCAAATATAGTTTATTTTCAAACAACATCCCTTTTTTGGCCTACGAAAAGCGGTCAAAAACGAAACTGATAGCTGATGGTTGGTAAGATGGGCGCCAGTTGTACTTCCACGAAACTGTACTGGGTGGAGAGTACCCCTTCCTGGTTGACTAAAAAGCTGCGGATATCGTAGTAGAGGGGATTGTTGCGGTTATATACGTTATAAACCCCGAGGTTAAGGGTATGCAGATAGCCGTTGGCAGTGGGCCATTCCCGGTGAAAATTGACATCCAGGCGGTGGTAAGCTGGCATCCGGATGTTGTTCTTGGCTTCGGGATCGATGGCAAATGGAATACCGTCGGGCCCCGGCAGTTGGCCCGGCACAATGGATGAAAATTTGACCAGGGGCAAAGTCAGGGCAAAGCCAGAGCTGTAACCCCAATTGGCGGAAAAATAAACGCCGGATTTGATTTGAAAAACGGCCGCTAATTGCAAGTTGTGGCGCCGATCATAGCGGAAAGGAAAAATTCGCGCCAGGTTTAATTCCTCGAATTGACGCACGGATTTTGCCAGGGTATAACTCAACCAACCCGTCAGCCGCCCTTGTACTTTGCTGAGCTGCAATTCCGAACCATAGGCTTCTCCCTGCCCCGCCGTCACATTTTTCTCCCAGTCCTTGAATCCTTCTACCCCTTCCAAAAAAGCCAGCAGGTGGTTCATTTTTTTATAGTAGAGATCACCTTGCAGCCGCCAGGTCTCATTGATCTCGTAGCGGTACCCCACGGTGCCCAACCAGGCGTTGGCCGGGCGGATCTGGTCGGTACTGGGCACCCAGATTTCGGTGGGCAAATTCACCGTGGTATTCCGCAAAAAATGCAAATTCTGAACCATCCGGCTGAACGATGCATTGAAAGTCAGGCTGGGTAGCAGGTGGTAATCGGTACTGATTCGTGGCTGAACGGACAAATGCCCCCGTGACCGAACGTGCCACCAGGAAAGATGCGTACCGGCATTCCACTCCCATTTGGGCGACAGCCACCCCTGCCCTTCTACGTAAGTCGTCAATTCTGACGTCTTAATGGTATTGTTCTGAAAAGCCCCTTCCCCGGGAATGGGTTCGGCGACAATAAGCGCACCCGGCTTGAAGAGGCGGTGATTTGCCCCCAGTCCGAAACGAAACACCTGTTGGGAGCTGCTGATCAATTGCCAGTCCGCTTTTAAGCCCAGATCTTGGATACCAGAGCGAAAAAGCCCCTCAATGGTTACACTGTCGCGAAAATTGATGCTGGGTTCAATTAGAAAATCCTGGATGTTGTAATAGGATTCCTGGTCTAGCCGACTATAAGTCAAGCTAAAATTGGCGAAAAGCTGGTCCGAAAACAAATGGTTCCAGCGCAGCCCCCCGATGGTGTTCCCCCAGTTTAACCCTTCCCCAAAAGACTGGTCGTAGACAAAATTAAGCAAGGTACCGTTGCGGTCAATTACACTAAGCGGATTGGTGCTGGTGGTGAGGTCGTCGTAGCGATCTTTACCATTGTAAAGGCTTAAAAAGACGCGATCTTTTTCCGAAAAAGTATAATTGAACTTGGCGTTGATATCAAAAAAGCGGTATTCCGTTGCCCCATTGCGCCCCCGCGCCTGTTTGTATTTTTGCGATTCTGCCCGCAGGATACCCTGAATGAACGACCACCGGCCGGAGACAAAAAAAGAGGATCGATTGTTCACCACTGGTCCTTCCAAAGAAAAGCGAGTGGTCAGTAGTCCTGCTTCGGCGCTGCCGTGAAAAGTCTGCTGGTTACCCTCCTTCATGCGAATATCCAGGATACTGGCCAGGCGACCACCATAGCGAGCCGGAAATCCCCCCCGGAGCAATTGGGCCGAAAGAATGGCATTGCTATTAAAGATCGAGAACAAGCCAATAGCGTGGTTGACGTAATAGACCGGCACCCCATCGAGAAGTACCAGATTCTGCCCGGCATCACTCCCTCGGATTTGCAAACCTTCGGAACCATCGGCGCCCGTGGTTACACCGGGCAGCAGGTAGGCTGTGCGGATGATATCGGGTTCTCCGGCTAAACTGGGCAGGAGCTTCGTTTCGCGTAAACCCAGCAGATTTCCGGTGGCCAGACCGCCAATCGGATTAGCAGAGGTATCGCGCGCATATACGATCACTTCACTGAGGGTAATACTCCCCTTTAGTTCCAACGACAACGTTACATTAGCAGTAAGGTCCAGGGTTTGCTCCGCAGTTTGATAGCCCAGATAGGAAGCCCGGAGCAGCATTTTTCCGGCAGGTAAGCTGATACTAAAAAAACCAAATTCATTGCTCACTGTCCCGCGCTGGGAATAGCGGTCGTAAACATTTGCGCCAATGAGCATTTCTCCGGTTTCCTTATCCTTGACAAAACCACTGACAAAAAAATCCGGCGGTGGGATCGGTGGAGGCAAGGCCACAAGCACGATCTGATCGCCCAGGATCCGATAATTCAAACCACTATCTTTCAGCAGGTTATCCAGCACTTCCCGCAGTGGTCGTTGCGCAAAATAGAACGTGTACTGGCCCTTTGGCAACAGTTCGTTGCGGAAGCTCAACTTTACATCGTAGTTGTCAATGAGTTGGTAAAATGCGTTGGCCAGCGGTTGTTGTTCAAGTTGTAGTGAAACGATCTGATCCAGCGGTTCTTGCGCCAGTAATTGCGTAAAACAAACGCATCCCAATCCAATGATGAGTAAGATTTTATTCATACCTAATAGAGAGTCATCCTTTGGCCAAGATCGCTCCATCTGGAAATCAGCAACGGCTAGTCAAAGATAAGCGAATTGCAGCAACTCAGCAATTCAAGTGCAGGTTACTTACCCAACATTCCCAAAGACTGTTTACTTACAAATACCACTCAGTTGGTAGGTATCAGCGGTCAATTGCTTAACGGTGATCCCGGTATACGCAGCAATTGCCTGTAGGACCTCGGTCAGGGAGTCGTTCTGCCAATTCCCGGTAATAGAGCAAGCAGGAGCGGCTGACTTTTGCCAAGTGATCGTCACATTGTAATAGTGTTCCAGTAGCGGCAATGCGGCTTCCAGCGGGGTTTCCCGAAAGGTAATGCGCCCGGTGCGCCAGGCTTGTCGGTTGAGGTGGGGGGAAGTTTCCTGAACCAGCGGTTGGTCATTGGCAACCAGCACCGCTTCTTTTGCCGCTAATACCACTTTTTCATCCCGTATTAAATGGTGTACGGCTACTTTGCCCTGCGTTACCTCTACCTCGGTAGTGGTTTCTTCGGCCCTGGCACGTACGTTAAAACTCGTTCCCAGGACTTCCACCTCAGCCTGGCGGGTCGTAATTTTAAAAGGTTGAGCGGGCCGTCTTTCAACTTCGAAGTAAGCTTCGCCGATGAGTTGAACCTGTCGTTCAGCAGCCTCATTCATATCTGTTCGGTAAGTCAGGGAACTGGCGCTATTCAAGGCAATTTTTGAGCCATCGGGCAATACAACAGCCTTTTGTTCTCCGGCCTGGGTGGTAATTTCGGCCCAGGTAGCCACCGGCGTAGCGGGTTGTACCAGCAGGTATATCCCCCAACCCAACAGCCCCGCTACCACGGCGGCGGCCAGGGTCCTGGTCCAACGCGCCAACGGCGTCAGGCGGCGGATACGGGCACCTGCAACAGGCATAGCGTGAATTTTCGCTTTTAGTCGCTTCAGGCCAGCTTCCACATCTGGCTCAAAGTCCTGGCCCAATCCTTCCGCACCTTGCCATATTTTTGGCCAGGGTTGGTCGGTGGGCACAGCCGATTGGCCGTCGCTTTGGCGCAGCCTATCCCAAATGTTAACCGTTTTCTCTGTGTTTTTCTTCATTCCAGACGTCGTGTTCGTCTATAAAGACACCAATATACCGTTTTACCCCTAGGTTGTACATGTCGGCTGGCTTACAATAAGTCCTAATGCGGTGGTTAGTAAACAGAACCACCAAAAAAAGAAGGGAGTTAGCCGATCACGCAGCAATTTTAAGGCGCGGGTCATCTGATTCTCTACCGTTTTTATGCTGAGGCCCAGTTCTTTGGCAATGGCCTTATTACTCAGTTGTTCAAACCGGCTCAGCCCAAAGATCAACCGGCAGCGCTCGGGTAGCGCGGCAATGGCTATTTCTATTTCCTGGGCCAACTCGGCGGCTTCCAGTTGTTGGACGATATCTACTTCCGAAGAAGACAAGTCAGCAGGGAGGGCCGTTTCATCATCAACGATCAACTTCTGATCGCGGATGTAATTGAGGGTGCGGTTGACGGCCGCGCGCCGCAAATAGGCACGTACCGACTGTTCTACCCGCAGCCTGTCCCGCTTCCGCCAAACAGCCAGAAAAACTTCCTGCACCAAATCTTCCGCGGTATTGCGATCGGGTAATACCCGGAACACCACCTGACACAAGTAGGTGTAATGGGTACGAAACAGCCTATCCAATGCCCATTCTTCCCCACGTTGTAAGGCGGTGAGCAGTTCTTCGTCGGTTGGATCAGTCAATAGAAGCTATTACTTTTTTGAATTCGAAGGGGAAAGTTAGGAAATACCCGCTATAAACTCAAGCTAACCAAATTTTGCCAAATATTTTTTGGGGACTGGCAGGAAACCAATACCTTTCCGATTCTATAAAAAAACAGGAAAAACGATTTTGTGGCTCCCGACATTTTTGACTTATCAAAACTAAGATGAAGAAAACACTACTCGCCTTGCTGGCCTCCCTGATTGTACCACTTATTTCCTTCGCGCAAGAGGTCGGTACGGAAGCTCCCCAAACTATGGATGATAAGATTAATGCCGTATTTGCACCGATCACAACGTTTATAGAATCCATCGTTTTTGTACCTGTTAACATTGGTGGGCTTTCTATTCCATTCGTTTTGATCTGGCTGATCGCCGGTGCCACCATATTTACGGTTTACATGGGTTTTGTACAATTCCGTGCTTTCGGGCATTCGCTGGACGTTGTCCGCGGAAAATATGACGATCCGGATGATGCCGGAGAGGTTTCCCATTTCCAGGCACTCACCGCAGCCCTATCGGGCACCGTTGGGGTAGGTAATATTGCCGGCGTAGCATTTGCCGTATCTATTGGTGGCCCGGGTGCGACCTTCTGGATGATCCTGGCTGGATTGCTGGGTATGGCTTCCAAATTTACGGAGTGTTCACTTGGTGTGATGTACCGCAATATCAACGCAGACGGTAGTGTTTCTGGTGGCCCGATGTATTACCTGGAGAAAGGTTTTAAAGAAAAGGGTGAAAATTGGGGCAAGCTGGGCAAAGTACTGGCTGTTTTATTCGCCATTGCCTGTATTGGTGGTTCTTTTGGCGGTGGCAATATGGTTCAGATCAACCAGGCAACCAACCAGCTGATCGAGGTGACCGGCGGTACCGAGAGCTTCCTTTACGGACAGGGCTGGATTTTCGGCGCCATTATGGCTGTTGTAGTAGGTATCGTCATTATTGGTGGTATCAAATCTATTGCCAAGGTTACCGACAAGGTGGTTCCTTTTATGGTTGGCATTTACGTCCTGGGGGCACTGGTCGTTTTGGGTTACCATTTTTCAGATATTCCGGCTGCCTTCGGCACTATTTTCAGCAATGCCTTTAGTGACAAAGCACTTTATGGTGGTTTTATCGGTGTACTGATCCAGGGTTTCCGCCGGGCGGCGTTCTCCAACGAGGCCGGGGTAGGTTCTGCCTCCATTGCCCACTCGGCCGTGAAGACGGACGAACCGATGTCGGAAGGGGTAGTAGCTTTGCTGGAGCCCTTCATTGACACCGTTGTTATTTGTACCATGACGGCCCTGGTTATTGTCATCACCAACTACGGTGGTGCCGGCGCGGAAGCTGCCTTTAGCGGCCGGGATACGCTTGGCGATATTGGGCTTACCTCCCAGGCTTTTGCCTCCGTCATCAGCTGGTTCCCCCCGGTACTGGGTGTAGCCGTTATCCTTTTCGCCTTGTCTACCATGATCTCCTGGTCCTACTATGGCCTTAAGGCCTGGACCTATATCTTTGGGGAAAGCCAAACCAATGAGATCATCTACAAGTTCTTGTTCTGTGGTTTCGTAATTGTCGGTTCGGCCATTTCTGCCAAAGCAGTCTTCGACTTTGGCGACGCCATGATCTTTGCCATGTGTTTCCCCAATATCTTCGGTCTTTACGTTCTGATGCCCAACGTGAAGCGCGCCTACAAAGAATACATGCGTAAAATCAACTCGGGAGAAATCGCTCGCCACGATTAAGGTGTACTAATTCTCTCCCAAGGGTGAATAAAAAAAGCGACCCGAATCCTGCCAGGTGCAAGATTCGGGTCGCTTTTTTCAAACCCGTTAATAGGCCTTATTCGGGTACTTTCGCCGGGTTCAACAGGTCGTAGAACTGATCAAGCTTGGGCAAGATGATAATGCGGGTCCGTCGGTTAATGGACCGCCCTTCGGCCGTATCATTCCCCGCCAGGGTATTGTACTGACCACGGCCAGCCGCGATGAGCCGGTTGGGATCTACTCCGTGATTCACTTGTAGTGCCCGGGCTACCGAAGTAGCACGCAGTACGCTCAAGTCCCAATTGTCGCGGACACAAGCGTTCTTGATCGGCACATTATCCGTATAGCCTTCCACCATGATTTCCAAATCTGGGCGTGACTGTACAATTTGGGCAATTTTACCCAGTACTTCGCTGGCCCGGGTGGTGATATTGTAGCTGCCGCTTTCGTACAGCATCTTGTCGGATAGGTTTACAAAAACGACTGTCTTGTCTACCCGCACTTCCACATCCTCGTCTTCAATTCCTTTGGCCAGTACACTCTTCAGATTGACCGCCAGAGCCAGGTTGATGGAGTCGGTTTTGGTTTTAGCGGCCTGGAGCAGCCGGATGTACTTGTCTTTGCCTTCCAGTTGGGCCAGGGTGGTAGAAATGTTCTGACTAGCCGATTGTGACAGCACCGTCAGGTCGCCTACCTGGTCTACCGTACGGTCGCGTTGCTTTTGTACATCCTCGACCTGTGCCTGTAATTGTTTAATCTGATCCTGACGGCCTTCTAGCGAAGCTGTCAGTCGTGCCTTGTCTTGCTCACAAGTATTCAGTTCCCGGGCCAGCCGGCTGATGTCCTCGTTTGATTTATTGGCGGTTAGCGTCGTCAAATCAAGCTCGTTCTGTAATTCATCGTACCGCTTTTTGCTGACGCAGGCGGTGAACATTACAACCACTAGTCCTAGTGTGAAAATTTGTTTAAAGATGGTCATAGATAAGTGTGTTTTCTTGTAATAAAAAGTTGGTAATCCTGACTATTAAACGTTAAAATAATTAAAATGTGCTTTAAAGGATAAGGTTTTTTTTATTAAAAGATATCCACCTCTTCTTATAGGTCTAGCAACTGCTGCCGCACCAGCATGAGCGCGTATCCCAACTTATTTTTTCCCTGCCACTGGGCAGGTTGCCGGGCCCGGGCATCCCCGTCAGCCATCCCAATGCCCCAGACCACGTCGTACGGGCTGGCTTCCACCAATAGGAGCGGATCGGTCGACAGCAAATAGGCTTTCAGTCGGCGGTGTTGAGAAAATTTATAAAAATTACCCTCGCACACAACCTGGAAAGCAATCTCATCCCAGGCTACGGGGTCAAAGTTGCTAACCCTACGCCCCAATTGTTTGGCTATTTGTGGCGAAGAATTGGCCAATATTTGTTCGCGAATAACCTCGTCGCCAAACAAACGCGCTTTGGCCGCCATCATCCAATGTTCCGCCGTCTCGAAGTATTCTCCATCCACGTGGAATCCTTTGGCGTACCACTGGCTCAGGCAGCCCGGTCCAATGCGATCATCATCGCGGGATCGGTGTCCCCAAAAGTGGAGATAATCAAAGGTCTCTCCCCGTGCGATAGCCTGCAGGAGTTCTTCGTTATTTTGGGGAAGTTTTTTCATAAGGCCATTAATTGTCGGGGTGTCAGGTGGCTACCTTTAACTTGCTGCAGACCAGTTGAGCCATCCGACCAGCTTTCCCAGTAGCCCATAAATCGGGTATCCAAATAGGCCAACAACTCTTGCCCACTGGCCAGTTCCCGCAGGGTGCCAGCAGCAGTTATCCGGAAGGGTTCTACGAGTTGATCCAGGCAAGTCATCACCAGGTGGCTAGCTAATGCGGCACCGTAGTTGGCATCACAGGTCAGGGCGTAATTCAGCAGCTCGGCATCCAGTATACTGCGCCGCTGGTGGCCTTGCCAGGGATTGTACTGGTTGGTCTCAAGCGGCGTGGGCCGCAAAGTTAGTGGGCGGGTCTCGTTGCTCAAGGGGCCATTGCCGTGCCGGGTCTGGTAAGCCCGGGTGACGTAGTATATTTCAGGATCGGGTAGTCCGTTGGCTTTAATGAGTTCCCAGGCCTGACACGAAGTGGTCCGGGCGCGGGTTACGTGGGGGAAAAAACCGTGGTCCATATCGAGTAAAATTCCCTGGCTACCTTCAAAAATATACGTTTCGTAACGCTGTTCCTGAAAAAAGCGACGCTCCTGCACCACTTCCAGCACGGGCAACACCTCTTCTACGGCGAAAATAAACAAGGCCTCCAGCTCCTCCCAGTCTGCCGGCAGTCCGGTCGTGGCTGCGTAGTAGGCCCGCACCGCCGCCAGCCGCAGGCGCAAGACCGCCGGAAAAAGCAAATCCTGCACGTACAACTTGTGGGGCCCTTCCATGCGCTCGTAGGTAGCGCCTACGCCCATCCCACAACTCCCGTGGCCCGCGCGTTGCTCCCGCGTGCGGTTGGCGTACACATCGTAAGGCGTGGTCACTGGCGCCAGCGCGTCTACATAAAGCGTCGGATTCCACCCCTTAGCTGCCAATGCCTGTCGCTCGCGCCAAAAATCTACCGGGCTGAACGTACAAAACCGGGACCAGTACGTAGGGGCGCCCGCCAGGGTGCCACTGCCCAGGTTAGAAAACACGTGGCGCTCTCCGTGCTCCGTCACCACGGTATGTCCGGCCTGGTGTCCGCCCGAGAACCGGATAACCAATGGCTGTGGGCAACGCCCGGCGTGGTGTGCCGTTACCAGGCCCTTTCCTTCGTCGCCGTAACCCAGGCCTAGCACAATTTTCGTTTGCATCGTGAAGTGTTTTAACGGTACCAAAATTCAAGAATCGTATGGTGGCGCCCGTTGTGGGTAGGCGGGGTGCGATAATGGCACCCCGCCGATCTGTGCGACGCTCCATGGTCTGTCCCTCAAAGTCGTACTACGCCGCCGGTGCGGTGCGTACTCAGGCTCGTCGATACTTTGGCCAGGGCTTTGCGTACGGTGCTGCCTACGCCAGCAGCAAAACTATCGGTCACCGTTGCCAGGTCTGCCCCGAGCGTCGTCGCCACCGTAGCGGCAATCAATTCCGCCACCGCGTTGTGATCGTCCAGTATGAGCAGGTGCTGGCCCAACAAATCGCGCCAGTAATTCAACACCCCGACGTGATTGCGGTAGTGGGTTTCGTTGGCGTGAATGTGAAAAACGTGGTACATCCGCTGTGCTTCGGCCAGCAATTCCCGATCGGTCAGTTCATCCGCCTGCCCGTAACCAAGGAGCGCTTTCAGCTTTTCGGCCTCTGCTTTCGACCAACTGGCTTCGTCACCAATGGTGAACAGGAAGCCTTTTTGCGCGCGTTTTTCAAAACAGTCGATCGAAGTGTGGCGGCCGGCTACGAGCCAGGCCAATAAATAAGATTCTTGCGCCGTTCCGCCGCCGCCACCTTCCAGATAGACACTGGCCAAACCGGCATTCAACTCGTCCGTACCCGCTTCAAACTGCCCCACCTGCAGGGGGGCCCGGTCGGAATGATGATCGCCAATAGCAGAAAACATCACCTGCGCATCGGCTACCCCGTGCGTTTCCAACGTATCCATTAAGGCGCCCAGCTTGTGGCGGATGAGTTGCTCCGGTATCCGCCCCATGGAACCCGTGACGTCCAGGAAGACAGCCACAGCCAGCGAATTGGGGTGTGCCAGGGAATCCCGGCATTCGCGAAAAACCAACGCACCGGGATCTAGTTCCGGAGCAATACGACCGCTGGCCGTAGCGTGAAAGATGTCGCCACGCGATTTGGTGGCGTAAGTACTTTTCAGATGCGCATAGGCATCCTTAGACCAATGTGTGTAACCCATGGTTCAAGTATTTTATGATAAAAAAATAAATTTTTAAAGCCCTTTTTTAACTCGTCAGTGGATGGTATTTGGTGGGATAATACTGAGCCAGTATTTGCCGGAAAGCATCGTAACCAACGTAAGCGTCGGCGTGTGTAGTCAACAAAAAATCTACCAATTCCGGTGGTTGGGTTTTCTTGAGGCGGACCCCCGTTCCCGATGGATCGCCGAGCAGGTAGGCAGCCAGGCGCTTGCACAGCGCCACATCAATACCGCTGGTAGCCCGTTTTTCTACAAATACGGCTGCCGGATACCAGTGTTGGTAATGCCCCGCTATGGTGGTCAAAAGGCCACCCCGCCGCTGTAGGTGGTAAAAGCTGGCGACCACAATGCCGTGGGTTTTGGGCACCACCCACACGCTCTCAGGGTGCAAGCCGCCGTGCACATAGCCTTCCTGGGCCAGCCAGGCACAAAATTCCAGCAAACGCGATAATATCCAGCACACGTGGTGGGCCGCAAAGGTTCGCCCGCTCAGTGGCACCGCTCTACCTGGCAACGAAGCTACCAGCTGGTCGGCATGCTGAACGACAGCGGTTGGCAAATAATTTTGGAAGTGTTGTGCGGCGGGGTTGCCCAGGCAGGCCAGGCGTTCGTAATTGCGCGCCGACAAAGCCAACAGCGCAGGATCACCCAGAAAATTTATCCGATCATCGAAGACCCGTATTTCACCAGCATCGTCCTTTAGTTGAAGCCCCCGCTCCTGGATGGTCCGCAATTCATTCAATCGCACCAATGCCGCCGCCGCCAGTGGATGGACACAACGATCGGGGTGTAACTGCATGACCGCCGCCCGGTAAGCCCGTTTCCAGTCACTCGTCTCCAGCACCTCCCCTAGCCGGTGGCTGTTGTTTATTTTCTGAATTAATTGTTCGAGATCCATTCTACTTAGTTTAAAAATCAAACTAACTGCTGACCTGACAAATATACACTACTTAGTTTAAATAACAAACTAAGTAGTCTGGTTTTATAAATAAAAATGGATGAGGAAGGTACTACCGAGAAAACCCGGTGGTATTCAATCAAAAATGGCGCAAATCAGTCCCGTTAAATCGCCATTCCGGGGTGGTAAAGGCGCCGGACAATTCCCGCACCTGGTACCAAGGAGTAAAGGCGGGATCGGCGGGATTGGCCAGCACGTGGATATCCTGGGTGGGCATATAGCGCTGGGTCAGAAAAATGACCTACCCACCACTTTTTTTGGTCTGGGTATAACCTTTATCCAGCAGGTACTTCAGCACTTTATCCCGCTGATCGCCCTGGACAATAATTTCGTGGTCTTTAGCCGAACCGCCTACCCCGCAGTGCATTTTCAGGGCCTTACCCAGTTCTTTCAATTCGTCGTCGGACCCGGCGAAGCCGGTGATGAGGGTCACCGCCTTGCCTTTGCGCTGCTTTTTGTCCAGCTGCACGCGTAGCCGCTGCTGTTGGGGAGGGACCATTTCAGTTGCTGGTTCGTCTTCGGTTGGTGGCTGATAATTCGGATCGGTAGAAAAGACCAGGCCGTTGAGATTTTTCCACTGGTTTTGCTTGGCCATATTGCTAAATTTTTTGGTTGATTGATCGAAAAATTCGTCCTCGAAATTCGTCCTAAAAATTCACCAGGGTAACGCCGTCACCACCTGCATCGGGGGCGGGGTGGTAAACTTCCATCTCCAGCTTGTACTCCCGCAATTTTTTCTTTACCGCTCCCCGCAGCGAACCGTTTCCTTTACCGTGCAGAATCCGCAAGCTGCTCACGTCGGCCAGAATGGCCTGATCGACAAATTCTTCGATAACCTTCATGGCCTCCTCGTAGCGCATACCCCGGATGTCGATCTTGCTGTCAAAACGGGCAGCGTAGTCGATATCGGAATGGATGCTCTGGCGCGACTGAATCACCAGGGGCGCACCGGCCAGTTCCAGGTCGCGCACCTTCACCGTCATGCGCATACCTCCCATAATGACCACCGCATTTTTCCGATCTACGGAATCAACTTCCCCGGTGGCTCCGCCGCTCTTGAGCCGCACAAAGTCGCCGACCTTAATGGGTCGATCTTCGGCAGGCAGCCGATCGGGATGATAAATCTCTTCCCGCAAACCACCTACTTGTTCGGCCAATTCCTGGCGCTGGTACTTGATCTCAAGCGAAACTTTCTTGGCCTTTTCCAGGTTTTTTTCTTCCTTCAATTCGCGTACCAGGCGTTCCAGTTCCTTGTTCTCCTGAGCCGATTGCTGCAGGGCCTGTTCCTTGCGTTCGAGTTGGTGTTTCTTGCGGCGGTATTCCAGGTCGCGGTGCAGTTCGTCGTAATTTTTTACGAGTTTATCCAGGGCCGTCTGCTTGGCCGTCAGGGCTTTGAGGGTTTCTTCTACTTCTTGTTTTTCGCGCTGCAGGTCAATGAGTAAGTCATCAACCGCCCGTTCGTTGCTACCGATTCGCTTGCGCGCGTAGGTAAGTACCCGTTCGGGCAGGCCACTCTTGCCGGCGATCTCGAAGGCATAAGAACTGCCCGGTCGGCCTACCATCAATTCGTAGCTGGGCACCAGGTGCTCTTTGTCAAAAAACATAGAACCGTTGACCAGCCCCCGCATCTTGAAGGCAAACACCTTGAGGTTGCTGTAGTGGGTCGTAATCACACCAAAGACTTTGACCTGATTGAGATCATAGAGTACCGATTCTGCGATAGCGCCACCGATCTTGGGATCGGTTCCCGAACCAAACTCGTCAATTAAGACCAGTGTTTTGGGCGTCGCCTTTTCCAGGAAAACGCGGGCATTCTCCAATCGGGAGCTATAGGTTGACAAATCGTTCTCCAGCGATTGCTGGTCGCCAATATCAGCAAAAAGCTGTTCGAAAAGACCCATTTCGGTTTGCGGATCTACGGGTACCAGGAGCCCGCACTGGAACATCAACTGGAGAAGTCCTACCGATTTCATGGTGATGGACTTGCCGCCGGCGTTGGGGCCACTGAGCACCAGGATGCGATTTTGCCCAAACAGGGAAAGATCAAAGGGGACGGTCTTGCGGCCGAGATCCTTGTTCTTGAGGTACAGCAAGGGATGCCGGCCGCGAATGATCGACAAGGTCGGCTTGGCCGTGGTGCGCGGCAGAACAGCATTCATCTTGAGGGCCACCTGGGCTTTGGCCTGGATGACGTCGAAGCGGATGATAAGTTCGCGGTATTCGTGCAACGCGGGCAGAAAAGGACGTAGTGCTGCACTCAGGTCGCGCAGGATGCGATAAATTTCCCGCTTCTCTTCCTGTTGCAGATCAAAAATATCGTTGTTGATTTCAATGACTCCTTCCGGCTCAATGAAAGCGGTACGGCCGGTGCTGGATTCATCGTGGATGATACCGCGGATCTTGCGTTTGTGTTCGGAAGGAACACTGAGCACGCGGCGCGCATTGCGAAAACTTTCGATGTTGTCCGACAACCAGCCCTTCTTGCGGTATTCCTCGATGATGTGCTTAAACTGACGGTCCATCTCCCGGTACTTGCTCTGGATATGGCGCCGGATTTTCTGCAACTCGGCAGAGGCGTCGGGCCGGATGTTTCCTTCCTCGTCAATCACCCGCTCGATGGCCTTCAGCAAGTCTTCGTTGAATTGAATAGGACGTATGATAGCGTACAAGGCTGCGTAATTTTCCTGGCGGCCTGGCGTAAAAAATTTGAAGATATCACGGACGTACAAAAGCAATACATTCAGTTTTTGCAACCCTTCTTCGGGCAGCACAAAACCTTCTATTTCCAGCATGCGCAATTCCTGCGCTACTTCTTCGTAAGGCCCCAGAGCTAAGCTATCGCGCCGCTCCAGGCTATTGCGATACTGGTCGGTTTCTGCCAGCAGGCGGTCAATCGTGGCCAGGTCGTCCAGGGGCTGGATGGCCTTGATGCCCTCCCGTCCTTGTTCGCCGTAACAAGCGCGTTCCAGTAAAGTGATGACCTTATCAAATTCTAACTTCTCGTAAATGTCTCCTGGTTCCAGTTGCATGTCCATGCTTTCGTATAATGCACAAAGTTAAGCACTCTCAGGCTGGTTAGCCAATTTGTGAAAGGCTTAAAGTAATAACATTGGTGTTTATTGGGTTTAACACTCGAATGGGTATTTTTTGCTACCCCTTATCCACGTATCTTGTAACCCCAATTCCTAGTAAAAAGTTTCGATCATGTTGGTTAATATCCGTCCCTTCTCTTTCCTTACCAGCGGGCTTGCAGCCCTCGTAATAGCCCTGTGCCTGACTGATTGTGAAAAATCCACCCTCGCGCTGCCCACCAACCCGAGCATCCTCACCAATCCTATCTCCTACTGCAACCTGGCCGTGGGCCAGCAAGACCGTTTTGTCCGCTTCTTCGGTCAAGAACCGGCTTCGGTAGCCTACACCGCCGATACCCTGGTGTTGGAAATTGTGGCCGAGCGAGGAGACAGTTTTCTGATCCAGGAATACGTCACCCCCTACTCCGCTGGCGGAACCTGGTCACCCAATGACACCTTCAGCTACCTGATCCATCTGGCCAACGATACCCTCTGGTTCAAGTATACCTCACCGGGAACCCGTATCTTCTTTCCGCTGACTTACCTGCCCCTGCGCACCTTCAACGATGCCGTTGAAATTGAAGGGTTTAACATGCCCCCTTTTACCACCAATCCTGCCATCGACTCCACGTGGACGCTCCTGGGTCAAGCTTATCAAAACGTGCGCATTTTCCGAATCGACCAAACCCCTTTCGATGGCCCCGACCTGAATTGGGCGTACCACCCACTCGACGGGATGATTCGCTTTCATGCGGCTTTTCGCGGCTTTTCCTACCAGGTGGAAGGATGGGATAAATTACCGGAATGAGAAGAGGTGAGGGGTAAAAGTGTAAAGGGGGAAAGGGGTAAAAGTGTAAAGGGGAGATAAGGCCTACGGGATCGCAAAAGAAAAAACAGGTCAGAATTCACCGCTATCCCTCCTCAAATCCTACCTTTGCGCCACAAAATTACAACATTGTGGCAGGAAGTATTTTCGGCACCCTCTTTCGCATCAGTACCTTTGGCGAATCGCACGGCAAGGGTCTGGGCGTAATTATTGACGGCTGTCCGGCGGGGATTCCCATCGACGAGGATTTTATTCAGCACGAACTCGACCGGCGCCGGCCGGGCCAGAGTAAGATCGTGACCCAACGCAAGGAAGCCGATACGGTGCAGTTGCTGTCCGGCGTATTCGAAGGAAAGTCGACGGGTATGCCTATCGGCATGATCATTATGAACAGCGATGCTCGTTCTCACGACTACAGCCACATTGCCGATAAGTTCCGCCCCAGCCACGCCGATTACACCTTTCAGGCCAAGTATGGCACCCGCGATTACCGGGGAGGGGGCCGTTCCTCGGCCCGCGAGACCGCAGCCCGCGTAGCGGCGGGCGCCATTGCCAAACTGTTCCTGCAGGCCCATGGGATCTCGGTTTTTGCTTACGTCTCCCAGGTGGGAAATCTACAACTGAGTAAAAGTTATGAAGATATAGATTTAGGGTTAATTGAATCCAACCCGGTGCGTTGCCCCGACCCGGCGCTGGCGGCGGAAATGGAGACCCTGATCAAGGCCGTGCGCAAGGATGGCGATACCATAGGTGGTGTTGTCAGTGCGGTGGTGTTTGGTTGCCCGCCAGGATTAGGGGAGCCTGTTTTCGACAAACTGCACGCCGACCTGGCCAAGGCTGTTCTCAGCATTAATGCCTGTAAAGGCTTCGAGTACGGTTCGGGATTTGCCGGCGTAACGATGCGGGGCAGCGAGCACAACGATGCTTTCTATCAGGATGGAGGTGTAGTAAAAACCCGGACGAACCACAGTGGTGGTATCCAGGGTGGTATTTCCAACGGGATGCCTATTTATTTCCGGGCCGCTTTCAAGCCCGTAGCGACTATCGTACAGGACCAGGAATCGGTCAACGAAGCCGGGGAGGCTGTAACCGTAGCTGGTAAGGGCAGGCACGACCCCTGCGTGCTACCCCGGGCTGTTCCCATTGTAGAAGCGATGACAGCACTGGTATTAGCCGATCATTTGTTGCGGCAAAGGAGTGTGGGTATTTAGATAAGAACGAAGCACTTGTTGGTTCGCTTTTATCATTATTTAGCTACCTGGGCTTCCCAGTGTCCGTTTAGCTTGAGTACTTTTTCGATGACATCACGGGCGCAGCCTTCGCCGCCACCCAGCGGAGAAATGTACTGGGCAATGCGTTTGATTTCAGGAGCCGCATCAGCCGGGCAGGCAGGTAAGCCTACGCGGCGCATCACGTCGTAGTCGGGTAGGTCATCGCCGAGGTAGAGAATACCTCCTTCATCGAGGTCGTACATCGCAACTACATCTTCGTAAGTGGCTAATTTTTCCTGAATACCGAGGTAGACATCGGTGACCCCCAGGTTTTGCAGGCGAATCTTTACACCTTCGGATTTACCGCCACTGATAACCACTACCCGGTAGCCTTGCTCCACGGCCCGCCGCAGGGCGTAGCCGTCGCGAATGCTCATTTGCCGCAGCAGTTGCCCGTCTTGCATGACCAGCACCTGGCTGTTGGTCAGTACGCCATCCACATCAAAAATAAAGGTGTGAACCTGGCTGAACAGTTCCAGATTATTCATGACCTCTATTTATTGGTTATCGCGCCATTCGTATACCCATTTGGCCTGAATCTGTTCCAGATGCCCCTCGCTGGATTCCTCGCGGGTGCCCTCGAAGTTGGGGATTTCCAAAATCCAATCCAGGAGATCGGTAAAGCGGGTACGGTAAATTTTGCCTTCTGTAAAGTCGTCGCCAAAGCGGTCATACAACTTCATGGCAATGTCTTCGTGGTCTTTCCAGCTGATGGGAAAATTATCAATATCCTTGAAACTCATGAAAGGTGATTTTAGTGTTCGTGACCAATGATTCTCGACTGATCGGGGATTTTGATCTCAATGACAGCATCTTCATCCAGGATAATGCACTGGCAGGCCAGGCGGGATTCGAGGCGGGGGTTGATCGCACGGTCAATAAAATCCTCTTCTTTGTCGGAAATCTCTTCCAGCGAATCCTCGCCCTGATGCACGTAAACATGGCAGGTACTACAAGCACAAACCCCACCACAATTGTGGTTGAGGTGAATATCGTTATCCTCGGTTACCTCCAGGATGGATTCCCCTTCGGGGACATTTTCCACCACTTTAGGGGCAATTTTGGGATCTTCAAAGGTAAATTTTATGGTAGCCATGTGGTTACGGTCGTTGTTGTATGAATGCGCAAAAGTAGCACCTAGTATGCTCTTAAACAACTTCCGTAACAATTGGTTGGATAGAAGAAAGTATTATTGGTTCCTTACCCCTGGCTACGTTCAAACGCCGGAATGTCTGCCAGCCGATCAAACTTATAAAAAATCCCAACCGTTCATGAACATGAACGGAAGTATCTTGTTAATAAACCAAATTTAACTGAAAAAAAGAATATTCATTCGGATTTTTCAAGTTTAGATAGGTGGTTTTGAGGTGCATTCCCAATTGGTGAATGCGCCTTTTTTATTTTACAGCAAATAATTCCCGCTATATTTTGGTCAATATTTTTTAAATTTGTTTATCTCCACAAAAGATAGCACCTTCAAGTAAGAAATATTAAATTGTTTCATACTGCATTATCATGGTCGAAGCGAATCAGCAACCACAACGCGAGTTATTTAAGTTCAAAGAGCTTAAAATCTATGCCTCCACCGAATGGTTGGCGGATAACCGTAAGAAATATCGCCAGGTGTTTGACCGCTATACGACCACCTTTATTTATGCAGAATTATCTTTCTACAATAGGCTCTTCGACCAGGAAGACTACGACGTAACAGTAGAATTGGTTTGTTTTTCCTTGCGCAAAGGCAAGCGGGAAATGTGCCGTTTGAATCTTACCAAAAAAATCAGCCAGTACGACAACATCGCCTACGTGCGCGAAGGTTGGGGCAATAAAGCCGAGGGTAGTTTCTGGAAAAAAGGCACCTATTACTGGGAAGCTTTTCTCAACGGTGAAAAAGTAGGTTCCAAATATTTCTACATTGAGGATGCCAACCAGGAACCTGATCCAGACGAAAACCCCTATCTGGAAGTACAAAGTCTGCGTTTGTACGAAGGCCCCTACGACGACGTCAATGGAGATGACCGCAATTATTTCAAGGCTTTCAGTTGTGAAGAGACCCGGTATATCTATGTAGAGATCCTACTCAAAAACCTCCTCCCGGAAAAAATCTGGCAGTGCGAGTTGTTCACCAAGTTTTTCAACAATGCCAGGGAACTGAAGGGGCAGGTCGTCCGACTACAGCGTGTGGAGAAAGGAAAAGACCTCATCCAGCTGACGGCTGGGTGGGGCTCCAATGTCAAAGGATCGTGGCGCAAAGATCGCTACACCGCCGAACTGATCTTCATGGACCAGTTGCTGGCGAGTATTCCCTTCGAGGTGGGTTTAGATTACGAGGAAGGCGACCCGGCCGTTTGGCTACCCAACCGCAACGCAGCCATTGTGCTGGCACCAGAAGAAACCGACCGCCAAACTTTCGGACAGGTAGTCGAAAAACTAGACGACCTGATTGGGCTACCCACCATTAAACAGCAAGTAAAAGAACACGCCCAGTACATTCGTTTCCTCCAACTGCGGCGTGACAAAGGCTTTGCCGAACGCGAGGAGATCAACGTTCACTCCGTATTTATTGGCAACCCTGGAACGGGCAAAACAACCGTAGCCAGCATGATGGGCAAGTTGTACCATAAAATGGGCCTGCTCAGCAAAGGACACGTCCACAGCGTGGACCGGGTAGACCTGGTCGGAGAATACATTGGCCAAACGGCTCCCAAAGTCAAGGAGGCTATCGAAAAAGCGCGCGGTGGTGTCCTGTTTATTGACGAAGCTTACGCCCTGGCCCGTTCCCAGGATGACACCAAGGACTTCGGCCGGGAAGTAATCGAGATTCTAGTCAAGGAAATGAGCAATGGACCTGGCGACCTGGCGGTTATCGCAGCGGGCTATCCACGGGAAATGACTTATTTCCTCGATAGCAATCCGGGGCTCAAATCGCGTTTCAAGCACTTCTTTGAATTTCCGGACTACCTGCCACAGGAACTCGTACAAATTTCACGTTTTGCTGCTGGCCACATGGAGGTTGTCCTGTCTGCCGAAGCTGAAGAAAAAATTGACCAGAAGATCACCGAGGCCTTCCGCAACCGTGATCGTTCTTTCGGTAATGCCCGCTTTATTTTTGACCTGGTAGAAAAAGCCAAGATCAACCTCGGCCTTCGCATCATGGCCCACCAGAACCCTCGCCTGATTGCCAAGGAAGAATTGGCGCTGGTTACAGGGGAAGATGTCGACAAGATCGACCTCAAGGCGATGCATCAGCTGCCTAGTATTCCGATCGATGAACAGTTGTTGGTTCAGACCCTGGAAGAACTCGATGCCTTGATCGGAATGACCGAGATTAAAACCCAAATTAAAGAAATGGTTCAGCTGGTCCGCTTTTACCGACTGGCCCAAAAAGACGTCCTCCACCGTTTTTTCCTACACACTGTTTTCGTCGGCAACCCCGGCACGGGCAAGACGACCGTGGCCCGGCTGCTGACTAAAATCTACAAAGCGCTGGGCATTCTCGAACGCGGCCACATGGTAGAAACCGACCGCCAGGGATTGGTTGCGGGTTACGTTGGCCAGACGGCGAGTAAAACGGCAGCCAAAATTGACGAAGCAATCGGCGGCGTGTTATTCATTGATGAAGCCTATGCGCTCACCCAGAAATCGACGAGCCAGGCTGGCGACTTCGGCGACGAGGCTATCCAGACCCTGCTGAAGCGCATGGAAGACCAACGCGGGAAATTTTTCGTATTCGTTGCGGGTTATCCTGACAATATGACCAACTTCCTGAAGGCCAACCCGGGCTTGAGTTCCCGCTTCGACAAAACCCTCCGCTTTGATGACTACGAGCCGGAAGAGCTCCTCCTCATTGCGGAACAGATGCTGCTCGAACAAGACCTTTTCCCCGAAGCAGCAGCCAAGGAATACCTGGCGCAGTACCTCAATTTTGTATATAGCTTACGTGATAACTATTTTGGCAATGCCCGCACCGTCAGAAAAATCATCCAGGAAGTAATCAAGGCCCACGACTTGCGGCTAGCTGCAACAGAGGAACCTGAAAATGTGCAAACTATCCTTAGGCAGGACGTAGAAGTGCTCAAGATGGATAAAGACGAGTTGCAATTCAGCCGTTCGGCTATTGGTTTCCGGAAATAAGTGGTGGGGTATAAAAAATGATTACGTTATTTCCGTCTAGCTACTGGGTAGTTTCTTTCTGTACAACGAAAAATTCCGCTGAGCGCGGACTGATCAAGACACTGTGGAGGAAGGAGGGTTGACGCTCCAACTCCAAAGTGACGGTATTTTTACCCGCTTGGAACTGCGCCCTTTCCAGGTTGGCAATTAGCGTAAAATCTTTTGCCGTGAGCTGGTTGTAATGGCCCAACCCAAGCACACAAATCAGCAGTGCCTTGTCTGGAAAAATTCGAATACTATCAGCCGGAGCGTTGCGAATTTCTATTGGAACAAAAAAACGCTTTTCGGTATAGCGTTCCACCGGAACGGTAACCCGAACCTGCTGTGGTTCAATCCGCAGACCTTCTTCTGGTACTTGCAAGGTCAGAAAACCCTCGTAAGACTGGTTCAAATGCTCCAATACAAGGCTGTCTGTGGGCCAGGAAAGGAGGTTTTGCAACTGGCTGACAGGGCCCACTACCCGCACCGAATCCGGCAAGACGCGGAGAGAATCGACCAGGCTGTATTCCGGAGTGAAGCTCAACCGGCGGTTGACCACCACGGGTAGCAAGCGCTCCGCCTGTTGTTCCAACTCGATATTAATGCCATCAAAAAGAATGTTGGAAATAGCGATCTCTTTGTCGTTGAGCAGCGCATCGATATCTGTGCGCAATTGAAAAGTGCTGAGCACAAAATTGGCCCGGTCTGGCACCTCATAACTCAACTCATAACGGCGGCCCAGTAGGGATGTCAACAAAAAATTCCAACCCTGTGAAGTTAAACTAACCCCTACGACGGCGGGCGGAGCCTGGGCAAAAGTTTTGCCCAGTGGCAAGTCATAAAGGATAGCCACCTCGCGCATAACGGTGTATTCCTTCGATAGCTTTACCAGCAACCAAAAAACAAAGGCAATGCCCAGACAAATTGCCAGCGTAGTACGATCTTCCGGCGATTTGTCAGCCAGTAGATTTCTAAGCTTTATTTTCGGTAGCGAAATAAGCATCAGTCATTTCCTTAGAAATAGCGTTTCGGGTAATCGGGATAAATAATTTCCCCACTTCCAGCGTAATGGTGTTGTCTTCAATTTTATTGACCTTCCCAATAATGCCGCTGGCGGTAACCACATCATCTCCCTTGGACAGGTTTTTCAGAAAATCAGCTTGTTCCCGCTGGCGTTTAGCCTGTGGCCGAACCAGGAATAACCAAAAGACAATGCCCATCGCAGCAAAAAGAAGCAATTGGGTAATACCTGCTCCACCTGGAGCTTGTAGTAAAAAGACGGAAAAATTCATACTAACGTTTTTTAAGAGCTGAATTAAATTTATTGACCCGACTTTGCCTCACCGTAAACTTTACCGTTGAGGTAGATGACGATTTTGGCAGGATAGGTATTGGCGGTGATGGTGATCGGTTTACCCTGAACACCCGCTTTGTTTTTGGTATCGAAGCGAACGGGAATCGCTCCCTGTTGCCCCGGCGAGATCGGCATTTTGGGCCACTCTGCCACCGTGCATCCGCAAGTTGAACGAACATCACTGATCACCAGTGGTACTTTACCGGCATTCGTGAAAGTAAAGGTATGGTTAACAACCGCCCCGGCATCAACTTCTCCAAAATCAAAAACTTCCTCGGCAAAAACCAGCCGGGCCAACTCGCTGGTATCCACGACTTGTTCGGAAGCCGTTACTGGATTGCGGATGATATCCGCATTGTTTTCACCTTCCACTGTACTTATACCTTCCACTTTTTTCTCGTTGGCATCCTGCCCGGTGCAGCCCGTTGTGAACAACGAACCAACCAACAGCATAATCCCGAGTAAGTGTACAAAAGCTTGTTTGATCATTTTATTTTAGGGTTACTTAGCTGCACAAAAATAGAATTTTTAACTTGCTTTCCGTTAAAATTGTTGCATTACAAGCTTTGGCGAGCGGAAGTAGCTGAAGGGCAGCTATCTCACTGGGCGCTATTTTTTTTCTTCTATCCCCGTCAGACAATGAAAAAAACAATCTTTTTAGTCGGATTTATGGGCTCGGGCAAATCCCACGTTGGCAAAAAATTAGCGCTGCACTTAGGTTGCCCTTTTTCCGATTTGGATCATGCCATAGAAATGGCCGCCGGCGCAACGATCAGCACTATTTTTGAGCAACACGGCGAAGCCTATTTCCGGCTACTCGAACGCCGGGCGCTACACGACAGCAGCTATGCCCCGGCGGGCGTGCTGGCTACTGGTGGTGGCACGCCTTGTTTTTTCAACAACATGGACTGGATGAATAAAAACGGTATTTGCATTTTTTTAGATGCCGATCCAGCCGTACTGACTGAACGGCTGTGGAAAGGAAAATTTAAACGCCCTTTGCTAAAAAAACTGGACCAACCCGAACTCGCCTGCTACGTACACGATAAAATAGCTGAACGGCGACCCTTTTACGAAAAGGCCGCCGTTCAGTACTTTATTCATCATCACGAACAGGAAACTGCCGGGGAGCTTTATCAGCAAATGAGTACGATTATTGGTCACTGAAACGCAAGCTCGCAGCCCTAATCCCGGTGCCTGATCGTTTGCATAAACTCAGCGCGTACACTTTCATTCAAAAATTTACCGCTAAAGTCCGAAGTAGAAGTTATGGAATCTTCGTGTTGGATGCCCCGTGCCTGCACGCACATGTGGTGAGCTTCGATGTATACCGCTACATCTTCCGTCCCTAAAACGGTACGCATTTCTTCAGCAATTTGGATCGTCAGGCGCTCTTGCACCTGTGGCCGCCGGCTGTAGTACTCCACTATTCGGTTCAGTTTGGACAAACCAATTACCTTGCCATTGGCAATGTATGCTACGTGAGCCTTGCCGTAAATAGGCAAAAAATGGTGCTCGCAAAAAGAGTGGACTTTGATATTCCGCTCCACCAGCATCTGGTTGTAGCGGTACTTGTTTTCGAAGAGCGACATCGACGGTTTAGTCACCGGATTGAGGCCCGAAAAAATCTCTTTGACAAACATTTTTGCGACCCTGCGCGGCGTATCCTGCAGCGAATCATCGGTAAGATCCAGCCCCAACGTGTCCATTATTTCACGAAAATGCTCCTCAATGATGGCCATCTTGTCTTCATCGCTGCGGGCAAAAGCATCAGGTTTAAGCGGGGTGGCAATGTCTGCCATTTTTTGGTTGAGAACGCTGTCTTTACCGATCAAACCATTCTTACCAGGGGTGTGACCGTTCTTACTCATGCTCTTAACGGCAGGAAATTCGTCCTTGCGCATTTTTTGCTTATTTTGAGGTAATAGAAATTAGTCCTCCCTCCTGACGAAGGCAGACGCACGTGAAACCGTTCGCTCCTTGTCAGAAACAGCGAAAGATTGAATGATGGTCTGGGAAAACTAAGTTTGATAATTTTATAAACTGAAATATAGAAACGTGATATGCCCGCTTTTGTTTACCAGACCTCCTTTTAGCTGCATTTTCATGCCGAAAAACCATTAATACCTTGCTTACAACTTCTTGTTTGTCTTTTTTTTTCTGACGCTGACAAATTCTCGTCAGGCCTTGGTTTTCATAGGGTTTCGGCGGTCTAACAGGTTGTTTAAGGTTTTATTATTGAATATATAAATCAATGATTAACAATAGATTAAACAAAAAAATGATACTTATTTTAATAACCCGGCGAAGGATTTTTTCCGGCTTATATTTGTCCAGTACCCGCAAATATGCTACTTTTACATCTGCTAAGTAAGTCTTCAATCAGGCAATATGGAAGATCCCCAGCCATTGAAGATTTTCCTAAAGAGATAATACAGGAGTGTAAGGTGCACGTCAAATCGTTTACTTTGATGTTGAGGCATTGTTTGCGCCACCTGGCAAAGATATTTTATTTGGTATCAGTAAGTTTGTTCGAACCCCGCCAACTGGTGGGGTTCTTTTTTTAATACCTCTTCCTTATCTTTGCGCCGGCATAAATTGACCCTTTCCAACTTACCACTGGGTTGGTTTGTTTAAAAACCAGTAATAAAAATTGTAATATGAATTTTGACCTCATTGTTATTGGCTCCGGCCCCGGGGGCTACGTTGCTGCTATTCGAGCTGCCCAACTGGGTATGAAAGTAGGAGTAGTAGAACGCGAAAGCCTGGGTGGAATTTGTTTGAACTGGGGATGTATTCCCACCAAGGCACTGCTCAAGAGTGCGCAGGTCTTTGAATACATTCAGCACGCTGCAGATTATGGGATCACGGTCAAGGATGCCAAAGCTGATTTTGGCAGCATGATCTCCCGCAGCCGTTCGGTAGCCGATGGCATGAGCAAGGGGATTAATTTTCTTTTCCGCAAAAACAAAATTACCACCATCGATGGCGAAGGCCGCCTGGTTAGAGGCAAGAAGGTAGAGGTAACCGATAAGGAAGGAAAAAAGACGACTTACGAAGCGCCCCATATTATTATTGCGACGGGGGGGCGGGCCAAGCAACTGCCCAATATTCCTATCGATGGTAAAAAAATCATCGAATACCGCAAAGCCATGAGCCTGGACAAGCAGCCCAAGAAGATGGTCGTTGTAGGTGCAGGTGCCATTGGCGTAGAGTTCGCCTATTTCTACAACAGCATTGGCACCGAAGTGACGGTCGTAGAGTTCATGGAACCAGGCCTGGTCCCACGCGAAGATGCCGACATATCCAAGGAACTGACCAAGATTTACAAGAAAAAAGGCATCAAGGTGCTCGCCAACACTTCCGTAGAAAAAGTAGATACGGCTGGTGCAGGTTGCAAAGTAACCACCAAAAACCGGAAAACGGGCGCCGAGGAAGTGATTGAATGTGATTTGGTCCTGTCGGCAGCAGGTGTTACGCCGAATACCGAAAACATCGGTCTCGAAGGACTGGGCATCACGACCGACCGGGGAATTATCCAGGTCGACGCTTATTACCAGACCAATGTACCAGGCATCTACGCTATTGGCGACGTAGTTCCCGGGCCAGCACTTGCCCACGTGGCCAGCGCCGAAGCGATCACTTGTGTTGAAAAAATCGCTGGCCATCATCCCGAGCCCATCGATTACAACAACATTCCTGGCTGTACCTATTGCGTTCCTGAAATTGCCTCCGTCGGTTATACGGAAGCCGAAGCCAAAGCTGCCGGTTACGAACTAAAAGTAGGCAAGTTCCCCTTCACCGCCTCTGGAAAAGCCAAAGCTGCCGGGGCCAGTGATGGTTTTATCAAAGTTATTTTTGATGCCAAATACGGCGAATGGCTGGGCGCACACATGATCGGTTACAACGTCACCGAACTGATCGCTGAAGTAGTCGTAGCCCGCAAACTGGAAACGACCGGACACGAGATCATCAAATCCATCCACCCCCACCCTACCATGAGCGAAGCCATCATGGAAGCGGCGGCAGCAGCCTACGGCGAGGTCATTCACCTCTAAGCCATTCACCTGCTGCTAAACTAAACAAAGAAATGCCCCAAAAGTCGCTGTGCTTTTGGGGCATTGTTATTTCAGGGCAGATCAGAAAATAGCTTATCCTTCAACAATCGCCTTGATCTGTACCAAAATAGGATTCCAACCCTCCCTACAATGATAACGCGACAGCAGCATTGTTGGCCGCCGCGACATTGGCGCCTACGAGTCAGAGAAGGCGTAGTGGGTATCCGGAAAATTACACAAGTCGTCAACAGCTCGGTTTATCCCAACCCGACTCGCGGGCAGTTTACCATCGATGTAATTGAAACGATTAAAGGACAGGTCAACCTGCAAGTTATTGCGGCAACGGGCCAGGTAATTCAGAAAACGACGTTGAACACGGGCACGAACAACCTGAATATGAGCTAGTTGGCTCCCGGGATATACCAACTCCAGGTCAGCAGTGCCAAAGGATTCAGCACCCACAAGTTGTTGATCAACAAATAAAGAACGGAGATTTTAGGGTTTTAGAACGTTTACATTTAAAGGGTTCATTAGCAACGTTTTCCGTTGTCTAATGACCCTTCTTTGTAGGCGGCAATCCTTGCTACCCCTTTTAAGCCTTGCCATCAAACATCAACCAGGCTTTCAGGAAATCATTCAAATCGCCATTGAGCACGGCATCCGTTTGGGAGGTCTGGTAGTTGGTGCGATGGTCTTTTACCCGGCGGTCGTCAAGGACGTAGGAACGGATCTGGGATCCCCATTCATTTTTCATCTTCTGGGCTTCCAGCTTGTCTTTCTCCGAGCGTTGTCTTTCGAGTTCGATCTCGTAGAGGCGCGACTTCAGCATCTTCAAGGCTTTCTCGCGGTTCAAATGCTGGGAACGTTCTTCCTGGCACGACACCACTACCCCACTGGGTAAGTGCCGGAGCCGAACGGCTGATTCCGTCTTGTTGACGTGCTGTCCACCCGCACCACTCGCGCGAAAAGTATCCCATTCGATATCAGCAGGATTAACCTCAATCTCAATGGTATCATCCACCATAGGGTGTACCGAGACCGAGGCAAATGAAGTCATCCGCTTGCCCTGGGAGTTGTAAGGGCTAATGCGTACCAGGCGGTGGACACCGTTTTCACCTTTGAGCAAGCCGTAGGCGAAATCTCCTTTGATCTCCAGTGCGACCGATTTAATGCCCGCCACATCACCATCCTGGCGGTCCAGTTCAGCGATTTTAAAACCACTTTTCTCGGCCCACATCAGGTACATGCGATTGAGCATCTCGGCCCAGTCGCAGGCTTCCGTACCGCCAGCACCCGCATTGATTTCTAAAATGGCGTGCAGTTCGTCCTCGGGTCGGTTGAGGGTGGAATGGAATTCGACCTCATCGAGTTGCTCCAGGGCAAATTTGTATTTGGCTTCTACCTCAGCTTCGGTTCCTTCGCCTGCTTTGAAGAATTCAAACAACACTTCGAGATCATCCACGATAGTGGCTACGCGCTCGTATTGGCCTACCCAATTTTTGTGGCTTTTCAATTCTTTCAGCAAGCTTTCGGCCCGTTTGGGATCGTTCCAGAAGTCGGGATTAATGGATTGCTGTTCTAATTCTGCGATCTTATGTTGTCGGTCGGCGACGTCAAAGATAGTGCCTCAACTGTTCGAGGCGACTGTGCAGGTCTTTTAAGTGTTCTGCGGTCATAAAAAAAATATTTCAGCCTTGTAATTGTTCTTGATATTGGGGTAAAATTTCTTTGAAACGGCGTACCGTCGCGCTCAGGTTGTGAAAACTGGCGCCACCAGCTGCGTTTTTGTGCCCACCACCCCGAAAATGTTGACGGGCCATCTCCTGCACATCAATGTCACCTTTAGAGCGCAAACTCAACTTCACGATGGTCGGTTGCTCATGAATGAAAGCGGCCAGTTTTACGCCCCGCATCATGAGCAGGAAGTTGACCACCCCTTCGGTATCCCCCCGCTTAATGTCCAGGGTCGCGTAATCGTCTTTGGTGAGGGTAATAATTCCGGTACTGAATTCCGGCAAAATTTCCATGCGGTTGTAAAGACAGTGCCCCAGGATACGCAATTGCTTTTCTTCCATGGTATTAAAAACCAGGTTCTGGATGCGCAGATCGTCTACGCCCCGCTCCAGCAGGTTGGCAACGGTGCGAAAAAGCTTGGGAGAATTGCTGTATTTAAATGATCCCGTATCCGTGAGAATGCCTGTAAAGAGGCAGTCCCCTATTTGAGGATCTAAAAGTTGGCCCTGGCCCAGCAGGTAAATAAAATCGTAGATTAGCTCACAAGTAGAACTGGCGGTCGTGTCGCTCAGCACGTATTCGGCAAAAGATTCAGGAAAGAGGTGGTGGTCGATCATGACCACGGGTGCCCGCGACGCCGCGACGAGTTCACCAACTTTGTCGACACGCTCCAGGGAATTGAAATCCAGGCAAAAAATCAGCGTTGCTTTTTCAATCGCCCAGGTAGCTGCTTCCGGTTCATTGTCGTAAATATGAATATCATCCGCTTGTGGCATCCAGGCCAGGAAGTCGGGATATTCCGAGGGAACGACAACCTTCACGTTATGCCCATCTCTTTGCAAAAACAAACTCAACCCAAGAGAGGAACCAATGGCATCGCCATCAGGATTGCGGTGACTAATAATCGCGACATCCTGAGGAATGCTCAATATCCGCTTGAGTGTGGCAAGGTTTTCCATAAAACGTCAACTGAAGTCGTACAAAGACAATTGTCCAAAAAGTAATTAAAGGTGCGAAGTTGACAAAAATAATCGATTCTGCCAAAATGTTTGGGGCGGGCTTTGTTGCTCAGGGGCATTTGTTTACTTTTGCAGCGTTTTTTGAAATAACTACCAAATATATAATACCATGACAGGCAATATCACCTTTACGATGATCAAACCTGACGCCGTTAAAGCGGGTCACATTGGCGGCATTTTAGCCAAAATCAACGAAGCGGGTTTCCGCATCGTAGCGATGAAGCTCTCCAAATTATCTACCGAAAAAGCCGGCGAATTTTATGCCGTACACGCTGCACGCCCGTTTTACGGTGAGTTGGTGGAGTTCATGTCCAGTGGTTGCATCGTAGCCGCAGTATTGGAAAAAGACAATGCCGTTGAAGACTTCCGCAAGTTGATCGGTGCAACCAATCCTGCCGATGCTGCGCCTGGCACCATCCGTGCACTATTCGCCAAGAGTATTGGAGAGAATGCCGTTCACGGTTCCGATTCTGACGAAAATGCCCAGATTGAAGCAGCTTTTCATTTTGCCGGAACGGACATATTCCGCGGTTAAAATAACCAGCACGCCGCAAGGCCATTGAAAAGCCATTCCGCAGTACGTGTGGAATGGCTTTTCTTGTTGGTTGTAATGACTAATTTTAGGACAACCTAGGGCCGCGCTTCCTCCACATTCGCTACCGCAGGCGATCCGTTGGGTGCTTCCCCAAATAGCGCCTGTACGCCTACGGGCAGGTATTCGCGCCAGGCTACCTCATCTTTTATCAGGAAGAGACTAAACAAGCTCAGGTAAAGTACCGTTGTAATGACAATTGCTTTGCGGCGGTTGCGGCGTTCGATGCGATCGGAAGAATAATAAGCCATGGTTCTGCAAGTTTTCGATTGTTAGGTAAACGAAGCACTTTCATCCCTTATTTTTAGCGCAAGCGTTAAAGAACTCTAAAAGTTGAACCAGATGCCATTGAAAACAATACTGGACACGATCCACACTGAATTGTCACCTTACCACGCGCAGCTGGTTGCTGTTTCGAAAACTTACCCCGCCAGCACCCTCCGAGCGGCCTACGACCTGGGGGTCCGGGATTTTGGCGAAAACCGCGTGCAGGAATTGGCAGAAAAAGCGGAAGCGTTGCCCGCTGATATCCGCTGGCACTTCATTGGCCACTTGCAAACCAACAAGGTCAAATACATCGCTCCCTTTGTCCACCTGATCCATTCGGTAGACAGTTGGAAGTTGCTCGCCGAAATTGACAAGCGTGCTGCCGCCGAAAACCGGACGATCCAGGTGCTCCTGCAATTCAAGATAGCGGAAGAAGATACCAAATTTGGCTACAGCCCCGACGCCATCTTCCGCATGCTCGCCGACGGTGCCTGGCAGCAGCTGAACCATATCCAGATCGTAGGGGTAATGGGGATGGCGACATTCACCGATGACGAAGCACAGGTAGCCGAAGAATTCCGGACGCTGAAGCAGTATTTCGACCGCTTGAAAAGTGATTATTTTACCGATTATCCCGCCTTCAAAGAAATTTCCATGGGCATGTCTGGCGATTACCTGCTGGCGCTTCAACATGGGAGTACCATGGTGAGAATTGGCAGCAAAATCTTTGGAGAACGGTAAGGAGAAAAGCCAATGACCTGTTTTTTATGACGATCCTCTTCTCAACTTTGAATCACCAGAAAGCGAGTAAAGAATATACTGCTAAATTCCAAATAAAATAGTACTTTCACTTCGATAAGCCATATTTAGAAAACAAAATCACGACAACTATCTAACTATGTTTCGAAATTACCTAATCCTACCTGTATTAGCACTACTGCTTGTCGCAAGTTGTAGCAGAACGCAAATTTCGTCTGAAGGCGACATTACGCTTGCTACGCCCGAGCGCATGAGCAAAGCGGCCATCAATGAATTTGTCTTACAGCAATTGCAACAAAAACAAGTCTTCAAATGGGAAACCGCTTCTGTAGATCTCGTTTGGAGCGCTATTTCATGGGGCAATGATATTGCAGCCATTGGCTACCAACCTGCTGGTTTTAGCAATATCGAAGACAAGATGCATGAGATAGACATTACCACGCCAGCCTGGCGCAATGTACGCCAGGACTTGATCGACTTCGTTTTGCATGAGACTCAAAAGTATTTCCCCAACGACAACATCACGGAGGAAAAGCTACTGATGGGCCACCCCGTAGAAGAAGTGCTGCCTAATTTTAATATCTTAATCAAGCATCCTGCCATTGTGGAAGCTTTGCGCAACCGTACCGATGTACGCTATGTAGAGCCCATGAACTACACCATGGAAGAAGTAGCTGATCGCAGTGATTCAGGTTGTGACGTTACGCCAAATTATAATATCCCATCTGCTGATTACACGACGACTTCCCCGGCTGTCAAGATTCCTTGGAATTTCCATTTACTCAATATTCCTACTGCGTGGAGCACCAGCCAGGGGAACAATATTGGGGTGTGCCTGATTGATACAGGCACCTCTCCTAATCAGCCCAAATTAGGCAGCCAGTTTGCCTCAGGACAATCAACAGGTCGCTATATTTCCCGTTATGGCACTTACGTAAGTTCCTGGTGGTGGTGGGCCTCACCTGATGGCCCGGACGATGATTGCGGACATGGCACACAAATGGCAGGGCTTATTTCAGCGCCACGTGCTTCGGGTGGTTCTTCGGTGGGGGTAGCCTATAAAGCCGATTTGATTGCCTATCGCGCTACTGGTGATGTGATTGTCAACAGCTCAAACGAAAAAAACGGTGTAAAAGACGCGCTGGTAGCTGCTGGCAACCGTAGTGATGTAAAAATCATCAGCATGTCTATTGGCGATGTATTTTACAGCAGCACGGTAGCCGATGGTATTTTCTACGCCTACAACAAAGGCAAACTCATCTTTGCCGCAGCGGGAACATCGCTGAGTTGGACCAGTTGGTGGGGTGTTATTTTCCCTGCTAACATGTCTCAAACGGTAGCAGTAACTGGTGTTAAAGAAGGCTTCCCTTTGGTGCGTTGTAATACCTGCCATGATGGTAGCGAGGTAGATTTTATTGTGCCTATGCAGCGCCGCAATGACGACAGCCGTACTTCGCTTACTTTGGCCATGAGTGGTGATGTTCCTGCTTATGTGGGCGGTTCTAGCGCCGCTACGGCTACTACAGCAGGTATTGCAGCCTTGGTTTGGGCTACCAATCCAGGTCAGAGCCGTACGCAGATACTAAATAGACTAAAAAATGCGGCTTCTATTTATCCTGGCCGCGATGGTAATTTTGGCTGGGGAATAATTGATGCGCAATATGCGGTGACCCACTAAGGTTGCCAATCATTTTAACTTAACAACAGAAAGCCATCCCGAAATGATCGGGATGGCTTTCTTATTGGTTTATCGTTTATTCGAATGGTTTACGCCTCACCCAAAAATGGGTAACGGTAATTCTGGGCTGGCACAAAGCTCTCCTTGATGGTCCGGGCGCTGACCCAACGGTAGAGGTTGAGTACGGATCCCGCCTTGTCGTTGGTACCCGAGCCACGTGCCCCACCAAATGGTTGTTGCCCCACCACTGCGCCCGTGGGTTTATCATTGATGTAAAAATTCCCTGCGGCGTGGCGCAATTTATCCATCGCCAGGTTGATGGCCCAGCGCTCACGCGCAAAGATGGAGCCCGTCAGGGCGTACGGCGATGTTTGGTCTACTATTTCCAGGGTCGCCTCAAATTCGGCGTCGGGATAAACGTAGATCGTTAATACCGGACCAAAAATTTCCTCTTCCAACGTGCGGTAATGGGGGTCGGTGGTAACAATGACCGTTGGCTCAACAAAATAACCCTGCGACTTGTCGCTATTCCCACCAGCGATGATTTCGGCTTGGCTATCCTGCCTGGCCTGGGCCAGGTAAGCACTGATCTTGTCAAAGGACCGCTCGTCGATGACCGCATTGATGAAATTCGACATATCTTCGACCGTTCCCATCTTGAAGGTCGCCAGATCCGCCAACAACCGTTCCTTGATTGCGGGCCACAAGCTGGCCGGAAGGTAAGCACGGGAAGCGGCAGAGCATTTTTGGCCCTGGTATTCGAAGGCGCCACGCGCCAGTCCTACGGCTACTTCTACGGGGTTCGACGAAGCGTGCGCCACCACAAAATCCTTCCCGCCGGTCTCTCCGACGATGCGGGGATAGGAACGGTAATTGGTAATGTTCTTACCAATGGTCGTCCAGAGGTGTTGGAATACGTTGGTGCTACCGGTGAAGTGAAGTCCGGCAAAATCCCGGTGCGAAAACACGATGTCACCCGCCATTGGTCCATCCACATAGATGAGGTTGATCACCCCGGCAGGAAGGCCCGCTTCGTGAAAGATTTCCATCACCAATTTGGCAGCGAAGACCTGGGTTTCGGCCGGTTTCCAAACCACGACGTTGCCCATCATAGCTGGTGCTGCAGGTAGGTTACCCGCAATAGCCGTGAAGTTGAACGGCGTAATCGCAAAAACAAACCCCTCCAGGGCCCGGTATTCCAGGCGGTTCCAAACGGTAGTTGAGCTCGTGGGTTGCTCCTGATAAATTTGCGTCATGTACTGCACATTGAAGCGCAGAAAGTCTACCAATTCAGCCACGCAGTCGATCTCAGCCTGGTAAATGCTTTTACTCTGCCCCAGCATCGTAGCTGCATTCATGCGGCTCCGGTAAGGACCGCTAATGAGGTCGGCTGCTTTCAGGAAAACGGCAGCGCGATCCTGCCAGGGCATGTTTTCCCAAGCGGGCTGAGCCGCAACTGCAGCCTTAATAGCGGCTTTTACGTGCTGCGCATCCCCGCGGTGGAAGTGAGCCAGCGTATGTTGGTGTTCGTGTGGTGGATGAACAGCAACGCGATCTTTGGTGGTCACCCATTCGCCGTTAATGTACATCGGCAGTTCCAGCGGATGTGCTTTATAGGCCGCAATGGCCTCGTGAACATCCGCTCTTTCCGGTGAACCGGGCTGGTACGTCAGAATGGGTTCGTTAACGGGTATTGGTACTTTAAAAAATGCGTTAGCCATCAGGTTTTATATTTCTGGTTAAGGATTAGTAATCTTACTAAGGTTGCCATTTTTTGAGGGCTACCATGTCGTTCAGGTAGCGCTTGGCCAGCGGGATAATCTCCACGCGGCTGCTACTCACGTCATCCGTCCATTTAACGGGGAGTTCAAAAAGTTTCAAGTGCTGCCATTCGGCCACCGTCAGGAGTTCGGTGCTGAAAAACCACCCATCGTTTTGAGCGCCCCCGGCCATCAGTGCGGGAAGTCGATCGCGGCGAAGGAATTTAAACCCGCACATGCCATCGGAAAATCCTACCCCGAGGTATAGCTTCAGTAAATAATTGAAGACCCGGGAAGCGATCTCTCTTTTCAGCGGTCGGTTAATGACTTCCGACTGAGGGTGCAGGCGGCTGCCATAGACCACGTCATACCCCTGCTCCGCCAACGCTGCATAGGCCGCTAAAAAATGGGGCAAATCCGTGGCCAGGTCCAAATCCATGTACCCTACGATATCGGCCTGCGACTGCAGCCAGGAAGTTTTCAACGCCAGGCCTACCCCTTTGCGGGGAACACTGACCCACCGTACTTCCTGATACGTTTCACTCAACTCCTGGGCAATTGCACGCGTACGGTCAGTAGAACCATTGTCGGCAATAACAATTTGCCATTGACCAGCCTGGGAGAAATGAGCCTGCAAAAAATGGTGCAGTATACCCACGTTGTCGGCCAGGGTCAACTCCTCATTCAATACAGGAATAGTAACGTCAAAAGTCATGGTAAAGATTTAAAACGGGCCCAGCGGTTTGTTTTTCTATCAAAAAAAGCCCTCTATTGCCCGCGTTTGTGCGAAGATAGAGCAGCTTTAGGATTTTCTGGGATACTTTTACTTACTTTGTGAAAAATCCATTACCGCAGTACAATGGCTATACTAAAAAACCTCAAATCACTCTTCGTCATCGAAGAAGAAGAACCTGCCAAAGGAAAAACTGCTGCTCCGGCAGGAAAAACAACGCCGGCGCCACCAGTTACTTCCGGGCCTGCCCACACTAAAACCACCACTACCGGCAAAGTCACGCCTAAATTTACCGACATCCTACTGGGTGCAATGGAAAAAGCCAATCTGGATGGTTTTGATTACCTGGAATATAAAAAATCGCTGCAGTCCCTGCAAAAGATGAACATGGCCGAAGCCACGGCTTACCAATCTGCTTTTGCGATGGCGCAAACCATGGGCGCTACCCCCGAACTCCTGGTCCAAACGGCCCAGCATTACCTGAAGGTGCTCCAGCAAGAAGAAGCAAAATTTGGTAGCGCGCTGGCCAACCAGCAACAAAGCCGCATCGGCAGCAAGCGCGAGGAACAGTTGCAAATGCAACAGGCCATCAAAGACAAAGAAGCACAAATTCAGCAGTTACAGGCCGAAATTGCACAGCATCAGGAGAAATTAAGTAAATTAGATGGTGAAATCAGTGATGCGGTAGCCACGATTGAAAATACCAAAGTCGACTTCTTCGCCTCCTACCAGAATTTGGTCGGCCAAATCCAGGCAGATGTCGAAAAGATGAAACAATATCTTAAATAACAACCTTTTTACCTTAGATGGATAAGACACAAATCAAACAAAAATCATTTTGGCAGCGCCCGGAAGGGATTACAGGTCTCATTTTTCTGGCCGCCCTGGTAGCCGGAGTGGGCTTTCTCGTGACGGCTCTGCCATGGGCTGCTATTTTTGCCAATACCCTCTACCTGGCTGGCACCCTGGCGGTACTGGGTGTAATTGTTTATATGGTGCTCGACCCTAAAATGCGGGCACTCGTCAGTTTTTCCTACAAAAGCGTGATGCGCTGGATTACCGGTCTTTTTGTCAAAGTAGACCCGATTGGCATCCTGAAATCCTACGTGGAAGACCTTCAGGACAACTTGCGCAAGATGAACAAGCAGATCAGCCAACTGCGGGCCCAAATGCACAAGCTCAAAGAGATCATCGTCAATAACCGAAAAGAAATTGCGTCTAACCTGCAAATGGCGAGCAAAGCCAAGGAGACGCAGAAGACCAACGTGATGATCCTCAAGTCGCGGCGGGCAGGTCGCCTCAAAGAGTCTAATGTGAAGCTCGACGACCTTTATAAGCGCATGGAAGTGCTCTACCGGGTACTTACCAAAATGTATGAGAACAGCCAGATCCTTTCGGAAGATATTAAGGACCAGGTAATGGTCAAAGAGCAGGAACGCAAGGCGATCCACGCTTCCCATTCTGCCATGAACTCTGCTATGAGCGTTATTTCTGGTGACCCCGACAAGCGCGCCATGTTTGATATGGCTATGGAAGCGGTCACCGAAGATGTGGGCAACAAAGTAGGCGAAATGGAACGCTTCATGGAGGTTTCGGCCAACTTTATGAATTCAATCGATCTACAGGAAGGTATTTTCGAAGAAGAAGGCCTCACCATGCTGGAAAAATGGGAAAAGGAAAGTACGTCCTTCCTGCTTGGAGACGAAAAATTATCGCTCTTGCTGGAAGCCGAAGACGACAGTAATATTCTGGACTTGAATGCGCCAGTAAAAGAAAAAATTCGCGAGAGCAATCATCGCAACCAATACGACAATTTCTTTGAGTAAGCAGTTGTCTATCGTTTTGATCCTGATTTTTTAACTAATACCCTATAAATCAATGGCTAGGTTAACCACGTTCTCCAAACTTGTGATCGTATTTTTGGTTGTAGCTGCTGCTTTTTTTGGCATCCGTTACGCCATGAATTCCGGCCTGATCGACGGTTCGGCTGTTGCCAATGGCACCTCCCAGGGCAACACCAGCAGTACTTCGTCACGCGCAGCCAATGACGATGTCATCCGCATCGGTGTCGTCACCTGGGGTGGCTATGCCGGTGGTCAATACTTCAACGAAGGCTTCGCGGCCAGTACAGCCTCCCGCTTCACCAAAGAATACGGCATCAATGTGGAATTTGTCCTCAACGACGACGTCGACGCCTCCCTCAATGCCTGGAAAGCCGGTGATCTCGACCTCCACTGGTACACGATGGACGCTTTTCCGACCATCGTCTCCGGCCTGAGTGCCTTTGATCCCGTTGCCCTTTTCCAGGCCGACTGGTCGCGGGGTGGCGACGCCATTGTTGTTCGCCGGGGCATCAGTTCTGTCGCCGACCTGAAGGGCAAGAAAATTGCCGTGGCCGAACTCACGCCTTCGCACTCTTTTCTCATCTGGTTGCTGGATGCCGGTGGTTTGAGCATCAACGATGTAACCATTGTCGCACAAGCTTCAGCCGTCGATGCCGCTGCCGCCTTTAAGAGCCAGCAAGTAGATGCTGCCGTGGTCTGGAGCCCCGACGATGAAATTTCCGTGCGGGCGGTGCCCGGTTCGCGGGTTTTGGAAAGCACCCGCTCGGCTTCCAATATCATCGCCGATTTCTTCTTCGCCAAGCGCGAATATGTGAACGCTAACCGCGACAAACTGCAGAAACTATACGAAGGCTGGATGAAAGGTGCCGCCGAGATCAATACTTCGGCCACTGCCAAAGCCAAGGCGGGCAAAATCTTGTCCGAAGGCCTCGGCATCCCTGAAGTGGACGCCATTGCTTCCATCGACAATGTTCGGCTGGTAACCCACGGCGACAACCTCAACTTCTTTGGCCTCAATACCGCCTTTACCGGCGTTGATGGTAGCGCCCTTTACCGCCGCATGACCAATGAATACCAAAAACTGGGCGTCGTCGATGGCAATGTGCCCAGCTGGCGGCAGATCAGCATGCCTACACTGGTGCAAAAAACAACCCTCACCGGCCCCGAAAATGCCGCTGAAGCCAGCAAAAGCTTCACCAAAGTAGAAGACAACGCCGCGAAAAACCTGGAAGCCATCGCCTCTAAACCCGTGAGTATCTCCTTCCGAACCGGCGAAGATGCACTTGACGAGAATTCCAAGTATATCATCGACAAGGAATTTGTGGAAATTGCCAAGGCCTTTGCCAATGCCCGTATTCGCATCGAAGGCAATACCGACAACGTTGGTTCCCGAGCGGCCAACATCGCCTTGTCGGAGCGGCGAGCCCGCGCGGTAGCCGATTATCTGATCAAGGAACACAACATGTCGCCCAACCGTCTCATTGTGGTCGGTAACGGTCCCGATAAACCGGTAGCGAGTAACAATACGGCCGACGGTAAAGCCAAAAACCGACGCACCGACTTCCAGTTGGTACGAGAGTAAGTACTACCCCCGGCAAAATAAGTCACCTGAAAAAGAGGATGTCTCAAACGGAAGAGGCAGCCTCTTTTTTTTATGCCCCCCCGTCGCTTGAAATTTATTTCAAGCCTATCCCGTCGCTTGAAATTTATTTCAAGCAACCCGTCATATTATATTGTCGTAGGCTCCAGCCTACGATAATCGGGATGGGTAGGCGGCCGAAGCCGCCGTCCCCCCCACACCACCCGGCATACGCTTTAACGTACCAAGGCGGTTTCTCCTAACTTTTAACCTTGCTGCACATGAAATAAGGATTTCAACCCTTGCGCTGCGAACCATGCGATCCCCATCGCTTTCCTTACTGGCACATAGTTGGCCATCGGCCACCATGATCGGTACAGGACTGCATTCCATGCTAAGCGTTCTCTGACT